>Ga0302252_1000921_pt1 | contig 20013 bp, 21 predicted proteins | sample AAG_RA_Leu_MG_FD_193511 | JGI IMG/M metagenome (GOLD analysis project Ga0302252, IMG submission 193511) | Enriched activated sludge microbial communities from anaerobic digester in WTTP, New Holstein, Wisconsin, United States - AAG_RA_Leu | ecosystem: Engineered > Bioreactor > Anaerobic >...
ACCGGGTTCGCCGCTCGATGACAATGGAACGGTAGTAGATGTACTGCTCCAGGGACTCCTTGAGGGAGACCGTCTTGGGCAGGCCGTCCACCAAAACCATGTTGTTGACGCCATAGCTGGTCTGCAGGGCAGTGTGCTTGTGCAGCTGATTCAATACCACATGGACATTGAATCCACTCTTGATCTCCACCACCAGGCGGATGCCATCCTTGTCCGACTCATCCCGCAGATCGGAGATGCCCTCCAGCCGGCCTTCCTTGACCATCTCCGCCATGTCCTCGATCAGCTTGGCCTTGTTCACCTGATAAGGCAGCTCAGTGAAGATTATGCTGGTGCCCTTGCTGTCCTCCTCGATCTCGGAGCGGGCCTGCATCATGATGCTGCCCCTGCCGCTCATATAGGCGGCCTCGATGCCCGCCCGGCCTACGATGTAGGCTCCAGTGGGAAAATCAGGGCCGGGCAGAAGCCGCATCAGCTCAGGCAGGCTGGCTTCAGGGTGGTCTATCAAATGGATGATGGCCCCGCAGACCTCGGTCAGGTTGTGGGGGGGTATATTGGTGGCCATGCCCACGGCTATCCCCGTGGAGCCGTTAAGGAGAAGGTTGGGCAGCTTGGCCGGCAGGACAGTGGGCTCCTTCAGGGAGCCATCGTAGTTGGGAGTGAAGTCCACGGTATTCTTCTCAATGTCCTGAAGCATCTCCCCGGCGATCTTGGAGAGGCGGATCTCGGTGTAGCGCATGGCCGCCGCCGGATCGCCGTCTATGGAGCCGAAGTTGCCCTGTCCGTCGATAAGGGGATAGCGCATGGAGAATGTCTGGGCCAGGCGCACAATGGTATCATATATGGCCATATCCCCGTGAGGATGGTACTTGCCCATGACATCGCCCACCACCCTGGCTGACTTCTTGTAGGGCTGATCATGGGTCATGCCCTGCTCATACATGGCATAGAGTATGCGCCGGTGCACCGGCTTGAGCCCGTCTCTTACATCCGGCAGAGCCCTTCCCACGATTACGCTCATGGCATAATCGATGTAGGAGGACTTCATCTCCTCAGTGATGCTAACCTGAACTTCCGTCAATTGCCACCTCAAGTATCAGATTAATTGGTATATTGAATATAGCTAACTAAATCGTAACATCATACATCCAGGTTTTTCACAAACCTGGCATGGCTCTCTATGAACTGCCTTCTCGGATCCACCTGATCTCCCATCAGTATGGTGAAGATGCGATCCGCCTCCACTGCATCCTCCAGAGTCACCTTGAGCATGGTCCTCTTCTCCGGATTCATGGTCGTCTCCCAGAGCTGCTCCGGATTCATCTCTCCCAGGCCCTTGTATCTCTGGATGACCGGCTTGGCCATGGATTGGACCAGGGCGTTGAGTTCCTCATCGGTGTAGGCGTAGCTGACCTGCTTTCCCTTCCGGACCATATAGAGGGGCGGCTGGGCGATGAAGATATAGCCGGCATCGATTAGCGGCCTCATGTATCGGTAGAAGAGGGTGAGAAGCAGGGTGCGAATATGCGAGCCGTCCACATCGGCATCTGTCATGATCACTATCTTATGATACCGGGCTTTGTTGATATCGAAGTCGTCGCCTATACCGGTACCAAAGGCCACAATCATATTGCGGATCTCGGCGTTTTTGAGGATCTTGTCCAGCCTGGCCCGCTCCACATTGAGGATCTTGCCCCGCAGGGGAAGTATGGCCTGAAAATGGCGGTTTCTGCCCTGTTTGGCGCTGCCGCCAGCAGACTCGCCCTCTACGATGTAGATCTCGCATTTGCCGGGGTCACTATTGGAGCAGTCGGCCAGCTTTCCCGGCAGGCCTCCCGAGCTGAGGGCATTCTTGCGGCGGGTAAGCTCCTTGGCCTTCCTGGCTGCCTCCCGTGCTCGCAGTGCCTCTCCCGCCTTTTCCACGATGGTGGTGGCGACGATTGGGTTCTCCTCGAAATATTCCGATAGCCCCTCCGAGACCATGGACTCTATCAGCCCCCGGATAGAGCTGTTTCCCAGGCGGGTCTTGGTCTGGCCCTCGAACTGGGGATCGGGAAGCTTCACGCTGACGATGGCCACCAGCCCTTCTCGTAGGTCTTCCCCGCCCAGCTTGATCTCCGTCTTGAAGATCTTATTGGTCCGGGCGTATTCGTTGACCGTCTTGGTCAGAGCGGCCCGAAATCCCATGAGATGGGTGCCGCCCTCGCGGGTGTTGATATTGTTGGCATAGGAAAAGACATTCTCATTGTAGGAGTTGTTGTACTGCAAGGCGACCTCCACTGCCGTCCCGTTCTTGGAGCGGGTGAAGTATAAAGGCGGCTTATGCAGCGTCTCTTTGTTGGCATTGAGGTATTCCACAAAGGAGATTATGCCGCCCTCATAGCAGAAGTCGTTCTCCTTTTCCGTTCTCTCATCTTTGATAGTTATGCGCAGGCTCCGGTTGAGAAAGGCCAGCTCCCGCAGACGGGAGGATAGAGTATCGAAGTTGAATTCGGTCTCCTCGAATATGCTGCCATCCGGCTTGAAGGTGACCGTGGTGCCGGTATCCTCAGAGTGGCCCCTCACCTCTACATCGCTGGCCACGCTTCCCCGCTGGTAGCGCTGCCAATAAATTCGACCGTTGCGGCGGACCTCTACCTCCATCCACTCCGAGAGGGCATTGACCACGGATACGCCCACGCCATGAAGCCCGCCAGAGAAGTTATAGGACTCGTGGTCGAACTTGCCTCCGGCATGAAGAACGGTCATGACGATCTCCAGAGCCGGCCGGCCCAGCTGGGGGTGGCGGTCCACAGGAATGCCCCGGCCATCATCGGCCACGGAGACGCTGCCGTCCCGGTTTAGGAGCACATTTATCACCTTGGCATAGCCACCCAGGGCCTCATCCACGCTGTTGTCCACCACCTCATAGACCAGATGATGCAGCCCCAGGCTGTCCGTGCTGCCTATGTACATGGATGGTCTGCGCCTAACTGCCTCAAGGCCTTCAAGAACCTGAATCTGGCTGGCGTCATAACCCGTTACTTGGCTCAAAACTGATTAATCCCCCTTAATAATTAGGACTGTAATGAAATAACCTGAGACGATATAAGCCTTTCCCCAAAAGCATATCATAATTATTATCTAATGATTACAAGCATTGCTTCCGACTGTACGAGGCAATATCTCCTGGAGAGGAAATGGCGCTGCAGAGATCGGGCCCACCATCTCTGGGAAGGAGGACCTCTAAAAAATTTTCGCGCCAGGAGGTCTTTGAATTAGAAAAGCCAAGGTCCGGATTCGAACCGGAGTGGTAATGCTCTGCAGGCATTTGCGTAGCCGCTCCGCCACCTTGGCATTCGATGATTTCGCGTTCCAGAGTTGGGTCTGTCTTATTTAAACCTTTATCGCCCGGGGCGGACCCTTTCGCCACCGAGGGGCAGGAAGATTTCATCCTCTATAAAGATTGCCGTTGCCTGCCCGATAGAAGGCCGAATACAGGGATATGTAATTGGCTTTGCTGTCCATAAAGCCAGAGGGTGGATTATAAGGGCGGATTATACCTTGACCGCCAGCATCCTCTCAATCGATCTTCTGGCCCGGACGGCAATCTCCTCCGGCACGCTGACCTGCGGCTCTAGGGTTTGCAGCGCCTGAAATACCAGAGCGAGATTGGTCTTCTTCATATTCTGGCAGATGGCATTCCTGCTCAGGGGATAGAACTCCTTGCCGGGATTGTCCTTTTTCAGCCTATGGATCATGCCCGTCTCCGTGCCGATGATAAACTCACCTGCCGAACTGGACCGGGCATGCCGCCCCATTCCCGATGTGCTGTAGACGAAATCGGCCTGATCAATGACCTCCGGGCGGCACTCGGGATGGACCAGCACTTCTGCACCGGGATGCCTGGCCCGAGCCGCCTCCACCTCCGCAGGGGTGAAATTATCGTGAACATAGCAGTAGCCGTTCCAGGGTATGATCATCTTGTCCGTGTGCCGGGCCACATAGGCGGCAAGATTACGATCCGGCACAAATATCACCTCCTTTTCCGGAAGTGATGAGACTACCTCAACTCCATTGGCTGAGGTGCAGCAGACATCGCTCTGTGCCTTGATCTCTGCCGTGGAGTTGACATAGCATACCACAGCTGCTTGGGGGTGAAGGGCTTTGAGGTCCATGAGCTCCTCCGGCGTTATCATATGGGCCATGGGACACCAGGCTCCTTTTGCTGGCATCACCACCGTCTTTTCCGGAGAGAGCATGGCCGCAGTCTCGGCCATGAAATCCACGCCGCAAAATATCAGTACATCGCAGTCCAGACGGGCTGCTGCCCTTGAGAGCTCTAGGGAGTCGCCGGTCAGGTCGGCAATATCCTGCACCTCCGGGAGCTGGTAGTTATGGGCCAGAATGGCCGCTCGCCGCTGCTCTTTCAACAAGAGGATATCATCTATGATCGCCATGGGAACTGGCACCCTCTTTGAAGAACTATTATTTCAAGCTATTTAGATAGATTCGATGGATAATAAAGCTTCAAATAAAGCAAAATTTACTCGGAATCCCTCACAGCAAATCCCTCCCATCGGAGAGGGGCGAGCCTGCCAGCTCTCTCGCTCTCTCCAGGGCTAAGAGGGCATCCTCCATCTTGAAGTCGCGCCTCTCCCTCTCCAGATAGTCTCTCAGCCGCTCCATCTCCTGCTGCGGTACATCTCTTGATCCCTCTTGAAGCATCGTCTGGTAGGTTCGATGGGGAAAATAGATGCCGCGTACGGCCTCGAACAGCTTGCGCCTGGACTCTTCTGAGATTATGCCCCTCTCGCGGGCCAGATCCAGATTGAAGCGGATGTTGACCAGAGGCTCGGAGGTGGGGGCAAAGCTGAAGGGATCGAAGGTCAGGGCCACCTCATCATCTGAGACCAGGCGGCCGCTCTTGTAAGCCTGGTAAATGGAGCCGATTCCCTCCATGCCGTAGACATCCAGCTCCGAGGCCCGGAGAGCACCCATGCTCGAGGCTCCCAGGACCCTAGCTCCTGCTTCCAGGGCATAGATCACCTCTTTATGAGCTACAGAGCACTCCTGGAAGAAGACGCCATCTATGAGACAGATGATCCGCGCCCCCTCTCTTGCCGCCTGATAGATATCTCCTCTCTTGGCCGGGGGGCGATAGTCGGCCGGGAGGATCTTCTCTGCCCTATCCCTGGGCAGGCTTGGACCGAGAAAGACGACTACTTCGGCGCCTGGCATTCCTGCACCTCTTGCCCACTCTCTCCGGATCGACGGCAGACATCTCCAGGCCGGGGACAATGACCCTGACCACAGGAATTCCGATCTCCGGACGGGTCAGGTCCACTACCACTGCCCGGCTCAGCCCCGACTCCTGCAGCCTGCCCAGCATATGGCGGATGTCCAGGAGGAAATCCTCGCTCTCAAACGAGGGCAGATCTTTAAAGCTCCTCTTCTCCGAGCCGTCAAACCAGTGAGAATTGAGCTTCTTGGTCCTCTCATAGCCTAAGCGCTTGCGGAAATCGGCCAGGGTGGCATCCTCCCTAGCGCCGTGAATCTGGGTCAGGCGGCTCTGGGCCACCTCGGTGAGAGCCCGCAGCACTGCCACCTTGGCGCTGGTGTGGGTTCCCATGCCTGTGGTGAGCAGGGTCGGGTCGCGCAGGCGTACGTCATCCGAAGCAGCGGCGCAGGTGGCGACGCCTATGTCGCTGGTGATATCCCGGAGATAGACATCCACTCCGGCGGCGGCGAACTTGTCCATGAGCCCCCGCGCCAGATCGTCCTCTATGTCCTGGATCAGAGGTCCGGTATGGCGGGCCGCCTCCACCAGGGCCCAGGCATCCCTCTCAATGATCTCGGCCAGGCCGTGGAATATGGCCTCCTCGATTGCATTTCCTGAGGCCAGACCGGTGGTATTGGTCCGGAAGAGGCGGGTGTACTGGGAGGGCAGGGGATGGAATACGGCATTGGCCGGAACCAGGATCTCCTCCTCGTTGATCATATCCCAGCCGGAGATCCAGGGGATCATGGCCTCCGGATCGGCACCATCGGGCAGTATCAGATTTCGGGGATCGAGAGCCCCGTCCAGATGGGAGAAGGAGGCGACTGCCAGATCCCTGTCCCTCACCTCCGCCGAGTATCTCTCCAGCCCCTCCATCATGGCCGAGACCCGGGCCTCGGTGGGAGTGGCTCCCTTGCCGTTATAGACCGAGATGGCGCCCCGGTCGGCCATGGGCCGGATGGAGGAGAAGACGGGAATTCCGATGCGGTCCAGGTCGGTTATGTCCGCCACCCTGGTGATGCCGGCAGCGGGCAGCTTGGCCTCGGCGGCTCGCAGCGTCTCCTCCGGTGGAACGGCCCGGTGGGTATCATCTTTGTACTTTTTCAAGCAGGAGGCAAGTCTCATCGAGATGGCCCTCTGAGGCTGATGGAATATAAACCCTGTTCAGGGATGGGAGAGGAAGGGCAGAGGCTCCTTCTTCCTGTAAGCCAGGGCCTGGCAGGTGGCGATAAGCCGGCCGTCCTCACCCTTGACATCAATCTGGCAGGCGGATATCTTCCGCGATCTATTAACCTCCCGGCCCTCGGCCTGCAAAACCTCGCCCGGCCGGGGGCCGCTGAGGTAGCTCACATTCACTCCTAAGGCCACGGCCACGGTGCCGTGGGAGTTGACCGCCAGCTCAAAGGCGGCATCCATCAGGGAGTAAATGGCTGCTCCGTGGGTGCAATCGAAGATGTTGTTCATTCTCTCATCGGCCTTCATCTGGAGAAGGGCGCAGCCCTCCTTTAGATCCACGACGGTAATGCCCAAAGCTTGGGCATAGGGCTCAGCGGAGAAGCGTCTCTTAAGGGATTCCAGGCAGCTGTTCATGGCTTCATACCTCTCAATGGCATTCTTTCATGCTCATCAGGATTTAATCTCGAAATGGTTATATCTGCACCGCTCGATCTGATATATCATGCCCAGCTCCTCAGGCGGCAAGCCGGAGCCGGCCTGCATCGAAGTGAGCGGTCCGGATGTGTCCATTGTTCTCACCCAGGGGGCCATCAATATCTGGCTGGGAAGAAAGCTGGAGAAGGCTCTCATCTCCAGGATCTTCCTGATCATATCCCAGATCGATGCCGGTGCGGAGCACGAGAAGGAGATCCTCTGCCGCTTCGAGGAGATCAGCGAGTTCGAGAGCAACGGCTACATCCTCACCTCCTACGCCAGAAAGGGAGAGGTTTACCGGGCCATATTCGTGGTTCCCTTCTCCAAATCCCAGGCCCTGGAGAGGTTCGTGGAGTCCGTGACTCTGGAGACGGAAAAAGAGGATGTAAAGATCACAATCTACTGGAGAGGGGGGCGATCCAGGATGAATCTGATCAAAGATGAGCTTTCCCGGCTCAATTGCTTCAGCTCTATGAATACGGTCTACAGGGAATGACAGGCAGGAAAAAGTTCATTCTCAGATCTGCCGGATGTAGCGGCATTGGGAAAGCAAATTATAGAGGAGAGATAAATTCGGGATCTTACAGGGGAGGGAGCAGCCCCGGAGGAGAGGTCATGAGATTTGCATGCTGCACAGAGGCTATTGAGATATCAGGGATCAGAAAATGCTTTGAGGGAGCCGCTCCGGGTTCGGTCAATCTGGGGCTGGGCCAGCCGGACTTCGACACCCCGGAGCACATCAAGAGAGCAGCCATCCGGGCTATAGAAAGAGGCCAGTGCGGCTATACCCCCAACTGTGGGACGCCGGATCTGCGCGCTGCTATAGCGGACAAGTTCCGCCGGGAGAACGGCATCAACTATCAGCCTGAGGAGATCATGGTCACCAGCGGGGCCAGCGAGGCCCTATTTCTGATTATAGCCGCTCTGGTGGACCGGGGAGATGAGGTCATCATCGGCGACCCCGCCTTTCTCTCCTACCTGGAGCTGACAAAGCTGGTGGGGGGCAGGCCGGTGAGTGTGCCCCTGGATGAGAAGCTGCGGCTCGCTCCGGAGGCAGTGGCGGAGAGGATAACCGGCAAAACCAAGCTGATAATCCTCAACTCTCCCTCCAATCCCACCGGATCGGTGGCCACAGCAGAGCAGATGAAGGCCCTGGCCCAGATAGCGGATGACAGGGATATAGCTCTTCTCTCCGATGAGGTCTATGAGCATTTCATCTACCGGGGAGAGCACGTCAGCCCGGCCAGGTTCTCGGATAATGTCATCACCGTCAATGCCGTATCCAAGACCTATGCCATGACCGGCTGGAGGCTGGGCTATCTGGGGGCCAGGGGCTATGGCTTGGAGCAGCTTTTAAAGATCCACCAGTATGTCCAGGCTTGCGCCAGCTCCATCTCCCAGGCTGCCGCTCTGGAGGCGGTGACGGGGCCGCAGGATTGCGTTGTTTTAATGCGGGACGAGTTCCGGGCCCGGCGGGACCTTTTGGTGAAGGGATTCCGGGAGATGGGCCTGGATATCATCGAGCCGGAGGGGGCCTTCTATCTCTTCCCCAGGGTGGGAGACGGTGATGCCGTGGCCGCCCGGCTGGGCAAAGGTGGGGTGATTGTGGTTCCCGGATCGGCCTTCGGGCCGGGGGGCAAAGAGCATATTCGCATCTCCTATGCCGCGGGACGGCCGCAGCTCGAAGAGGCCCTGCGGCGCATGAAAGATATCCTTTAAATAGGAGAGTGGCATTGGCCCAAAGGAGTGATCAAATGAAGGAGCAGGTAGAGGTCAGAGAGCTGAAAGAGGGAAGATATGTCATTATAGACGAAGAGCCCTGCATCATCAAGAGCATATCCCATTCCAAGCCCGGAAAGCACGGCAGCGCCAAGGCCAGGGTAGACGCCATAGGCATATTCGACAATCAGAAGAGATCCATCGTCCAGCCGGTCACAACCAAGATCTATGTACCCACAGTGGAGCGCAAGTCGGGCCAGGTTCTCTCCATTGGCGATACATCGGTACAGCTCATGGATCTGGGCAGCTATGGCACAATAGATGTACCCATAACTCCGGACCAGAAGGACAAGATCGAGGAAGGAAAAGAGGTTCCCTATCTCTTCGTCATGGGCAGGACCAAGCTGGACCTGCGCTAGAAATCTTTTCCCATTCATTTTATGTTTCAGAGGATCGGCTTTGCCGATGCCGATAGCGGGCTGGAAGAGGCGGAATACGTAGTGGTGGGCCTGCCCTTCGACGGCACGGCCTCCTTTCGATCCGGCTCCCGGGATGGTCCGGACGCCATCCGCCTGGCCTCTTTTAATTTTGAGAGCTATGACAGCTATTACCAGGTGGATTTAGCCGATCTCGCCATCTGCGATCTGGGAAATATGGAGCTGGGAGCGGATCCATCCTATGCTGAGGAGACCATAAAGGAGGGGATTGCACTCTTGCCGGAGAGGGCAGTTCCCATCTTTTTGGGGGGAGAGCATTCCATCACCCCGGCCATTGTGGAGGGGCTGGGCAGGCGGCCCGGCGCGCTGGACGTTCTGGTGCTAGATGCCCATCTGGATCTGAGGGAGGATTACGGCTGCACCAGGGCCAGCCATGCCTGCGCCAGCCGCAGGATTCTGGAGAAGAAGGCGCTGGCAGGCTATGCCTCCATCGGCATTCGCAGCGGCAGCCGGGAGGAATTTGAATGGGCGACGGAAAACGGGATCTCCTACTATACCGCCCGCCAGATGAGAGAGGAGGGTGTCGATGCCGTCCTGGACCGGGCATTGGAGAAGATGCAGAGCGAGCGGCTCTATCTCTCCATTGATCTCGATGTCTTGGACCCGGCCTATGCCCCGGCGGTGGGAAACCCGGAGCCCTTTGGCCTCTCCTCCTGGGATGTCAAGCGAGCAATAGAGCGGCTGGCTCCCAGGTTGGTGGGCATGGATATCAATGAGCTGACCCCGGCTTACGACCGTGGCGAGACGGCGCTGCTGGCGGCCCGGCTGGCGCGCGATTTTATTGCCGCCAGGGCAAAGCATAAGATCCTTTAAAACCGATCTCTTCTCCGGATTTGTGAGGTGCTGCAGCATGGATGGAAAGCTGATGGAATACTTCAACCGCCAGCCGAGGCTGGGAGTGATAAGCACATCGAGTAAGGACGGCCGAGTGGACTCGGCGGTCTACGGCTCGCCCCAGATGATAGACGAGAAGACGGTGATGGTGGCCTTTGCCAGAGGGCGCACCTGGGCTAACCTGCAGGAGAATCCCCACGCCGTTTATATGATCATGCAGCCGGGGCAGGGGCTGCAGGACTGGAAGGGCATTCGGGTATACCTGCGGATGAAAGAGCACTTCCAGTCCGGGCCCAGGCTGGAGGCCTACAAGAGGGAGGCGGCCAAGATCGTGGGGGAGGAGGCGGTGGAGATGATCGCCGTGCTGGCCGCATTCGAGGTGGAGGAGGTCCGGCCTCTGATAGACTTCGGGCAGGGGTGGGAGAAGGGGATTTGAAAATCGATCTGCTGAGAACCAAGAGGGTTATTTGCATCGTATTTTTAGAATGCATACATATTAAGCTTGAGCAATGAAACATAGGCTGAAAGTCTCATTTGCTGCGAGGGGTGAAAATAGATAGTCATCGATCAAGAAGGAATTTGAGACAATCATCAATATGCTTTAGTCCATTAAGATTTCCTATTACAATTGATACAAGAGGCCCCGGTTTGGTTCTCTTCTGAAATGATGTCGGAACCAGCAGGCATATTCTCTTCAGATTCCCCTCTTTCATCCATCATCCCAGACCATTCATGCTGAACAGCATATCCTTGTTGCCTGAGGCCTGATGATAACCTCTTGACATGGCAGATGCATATCGGTCCCTGTTGCGTTCATTATAATAACACAAGCATGAGAAATTCATCCCAGATCAAAGGTACGGCCCAAATGACATCTGGTCTTTATGCCCCCTTTAAATCAAACGTCCCGACCGGGATTCGAACCCGGGTTGAAGGCTCCGCAGGCCTCCGGGATATCCACTACCCCATCGGGACAGAACATGCCTCATGGCATGCTTTTAGTTATTAAGCTTGTTGGCCTGCAGATCGGGTTTGGGCGATGCGGATGGCCCGCAGGAAGTCGATCTTTCGAAACTCCGGCCAGTAGGGTGCACAAAAGTAAGCAGCGCACTCATTGCCATTGGCCTGCCAGGGCAGGAAGTTGGAGGTGCGGCAGTCGCCTCCGGTTCTTATTATCAGATCCACCCGGGGAACAGGAATGCCGTTTCGGGGATAGAGGTGCCGGGCGATCATATCCTCGTCCACATCCAGAGATCTGATATTTCCAAGAGAGACCTGCTGCGCCAGTGAGCGCGCTGCATCCACCAGCTCCCTCTGACCGCCGTAGGCCAGGGCCACATTGAGATACATGCTGTCATATTCTCTTGTTGCCGCTTCGGTCCGGCGGATCTCTTCTTGCAGATCCTGCGGCAGCATCTCCAGCCTGCCCAGGGCCCGAACCCTCACCCGATGAAGATGGGTTCTCTCCGATCTTGCCAGCTCGGCGAATTTGTCTCGGATCAAATCAAAGAGATATCGTTTCTCGGCTTCATCCCTATTGAAATTTTCTGTGGAAAAGGCATAGAGGGTCATATGCTTGATTCCCAGCTCCACGCACCAGTCCAATACCCTGTCCGATGTATCTGCCCCAAAGGAGTGCCCCAGATGGATTGAGAGCCCATTTTCCCGGGCATATCTGCGGTTGCCGTCCTGGATGATGGCCACATGCTCTACCGGAGACCCTTTTTGAAGGCGTGACTTTAATAGCCGCTCATAAAAGATATAAGCTGGATTTCTCAACTTAAAAGTCATCCGTTTATTCGCTTCGCGAATTACTATTTAATTATTGCCATCCTTTCCCGGCAAATGGGATTCAATCGCTCCGGTTCAAGGGCAAGATACTAATAGCTGATAGCTGCACTGGCTTACTTCGAGGGCCTGTGGTCTAGCTGGTTATGACATCGCCTTCACACGGCGGGGATCACGCGTTCGAATCGCGTCGGGCCCATGACCATTTTGGCTACACAAGCTTTAACTATTTAAGAGTGGTTTTGAGCCAGGGCAGAAGAGAGATGCTTGGGAGCCTTGTTTGAAGGCGAACCGGCGTATATCATTAATCTTATGTCCATACTTGATTATTTGAGGTGATAAGCTGTATAACAGAACTCGTGGCAGGGAAGAAGAAGGAGCTGTGATAACCAGAGTCCGGCTTCCCCGCAAGCAGGATAGAGAGATATTTGGTCATGTAGAAAGCCTTCTTGGCTCCAACCGCATAAAGGTAAGGGGCATAGACGGCATTACCAGGATGGCCCGCATACCCGGCAAGATGAAGAAGAGGATCTGGATTCGAGAGGGCGATGTGGTCATCATCATACCCTGGGAATTTCAGAATGAGAAGGCTGATGTGGTCTGGAGATACACCGGTCCCCAGGTAGACTGGCTGCAGCGCAAAGGATTTCTGAAAGGATCTTCTTGAAAGGCATTTCATGAGCAGGCGAACCAGGGATGAAGATTTCGACACCAAAATCGACATCCTTCGCACCAGGCTTAAGGACTCCGACGACAAGAATGTCCAGGACGCAGTCTTTGACAAGCGCACCCTGATGGACCTCTACGGCCTGGCCAGCCGGGGGGTGATAGATGCTCTGGGAGGTTCCGTCTGCACCGGAAAAGAGGCCAACATTTTTAGGGCTAGGGCGGGAGAGAAAGAGGTGGCGCTCAAGATCTACCGCATCTCCACCAGCAACTTCAATTCCATGCAGGATTATCTGCAGGGCGATCCGAGATTTTCCAGCGTCAGGGGAACTAAAAGAGCTATTGTCTCCGCCTGGACCAGAAAGGAATTTAGAAATCTGAGCCGGGCGGAGGAGGTGGGCATCCCTGTGCCACATCCCATAGCCATGAAAGAGAATATCCTGGTCATGGATCTCATTGCCGTGGATGGCCAGGCTGCTCCTACCTTAAAAGAGGTGGACCTAAAACAGGAGGAGGCAAGAGCGGTTTATGACCGGATCGTAGAGTATATATCGCTGCTCTATAATCGTGCCCAGCTGGTCCATGCCGACCTGTCCGAGTTCAATATCCTCTACCATCAGGGCAGGCCGGTGATCATAGATATGGGACAGTCAGTCACCCTGGACCATCCCCAGGCCAGGAGGTTTTTAGAGAGGGATATAGCCAATGTGGCCCATTTCTTCCGGAAAAGGTACAGCCTGGGATCACCGGAGGAGATCTGGAACAAGCTGATAAATGATAAAGATGAGATGAAAGAAGAGAAGGCTGATTGAATTGGATATCAAGATTCCCGATGAGCGCGTGGGCGTACTGGTGGGGCCGGGCGGGTCCATGAAGCATCTGATTGAGGAGAAGACCAAGACCACCCTGGAGATCGACAGCGAAACAGGCACGGTCTCCATAGCCTCGGCTGAGGATCCATTGCAGGGGCTGCGGGTTCTGGACCTGGTAAAAGCCATCGGGAGGGGATTCTCCCCGGAGAGGGCGCTCGTCATCCTGGACGACGACATGCTCATGCTCGATGTGATGGACCTCTCCAAGATGGTGGGCACCAGGAGCGATATGGCCCGGGTCAAAGGCCGCATCATAGGCAAGGACGGCCGCTCTAGGGAGATAATGGAGAGGCTCTCCGGCGCCAGGGTATCAGTATACGGCAAAACAGTCTCCCTGCTGGGCTATCCGGAGCAGATCCGGGTAGCCAGGACGGCCATAGAGATGCTTCTTGATGGTGCTCCTCATGGCAATGTCTACAGCTTCCTGGAGAAGAAGCACCGGGATCTGGCCAAGGAAGAGCTGAAGGAGCAGGGCATACTCTGATGAGGGCCTGATTTTGGACCTGCTTCTGGAGCTTGAGACTGTGGATTGGCTGCTCATAGCCGCAGCCTTGATCGGGCTTTATGCCATACTTTTATTGCCCCTGAAAAACAGCGAAGAGTGGAAGAGCCGGGGCATTAGCGTGGGAAGCATCCTGGGAATTCCCCTGGCCATCTTCATTCGCACCACCAGGGGCCTCGATCTTCTGGACCGCCTGGCCCGGCCCAGGCTCTTCTGGAGGGCCGTGGCCTCGGCGGGCATACCTCTGGTAGTATTGAGCATGGCCTACTTCCTCATGCTGGTCCTGCTCATGACATTCTTTATGATCCGGGAGCCTCCGGAGCCCAGCAGCTATAATGATCCCAGGAACATACTGCTCATCCCCGGATTAAACGAGTATATACCATTCGTCTGGGGCTGGATAGCCCTCTTCGTCACCCTTCTGGTGCATGAGTTTGCCCACGGCATACTCAGCCGCGTGGAGGGAGTGCGGGTCAAGTCCATGGGAATTATCACGGTTCTGATTGCTCCCATCGCCGCTTTTGTAGAGCCCGACGACGAGGAGCTCTTCGGAGGCAAGGACAGGCCCCCTCTGGTGAGCAAGGGGGCGAGAATCAGGATCCTGTCGGCGGGGGTCATATCCAATTTCATAGTGGCGGCAGTAGCCTTAGCTCTATTCTTTGGACCGGTGATTGGAGCCATATCTCCCGTGGATCGTCTGATTGTGGTCGATGTAGAGGAAAACTCGCAGGCTCACAGAGATGGCTATCAGACGGGCATGGTTTTGATGCAGGCCGATGAAAAGGATATCCGGAGCCTGGAGCAGTTCTATCAGGATCTGGCTGGCAGATCAGAGTCTAGCCCATCAGGCCTGCTTTTCAAGGATAGAGAGATATCACTTCCTCTCACCGGCCAGCCGGAGCGGGGGATCCTGGTGGGATCTATTTTCAAGGACTCAGGAGCCTACCAGGCCGGGCTTCCAGCCAATAGCGTCATCACCGAAATCGACGGCCAAAAGACGGCAGACCTGGCTGGCTTCCGGGAGCTGATGAACTCCACCCGTCCCGGCCAGATAGTGGCCATAACCACAGCTCAGGGCCAAACTTATCCGGTAAACCTCACCGCCAGAGAGGCCGATGGCGGAGAACAGGGCGGGTTTATAGGAATCGCTATATCCGGAGATGCCGTATTCAGCAGTGGTGCCACCTTTCAAGAGGCTCCCGCCAGGCAAATCCTCCAGTTGTTTAAAGCCATGCCCGGCATGGGACTGGATGGCTTTCATCTGATGCTCTCCCTCCCCTTTGCCGGCGTGCCAGGGCTCTCTCAAAAAGGATTTCCCGGCTTTTCCGGGTGGATGACATCGGTCTTCGAGCCGAGCGGATGGGCCGAGCCCCTAGGGGAGAAGCTCTTCTGGATCGCCAACCTTCTGCTCTGGATCGGCTGGATCAATCTTTATGCCGGCCTCTTCAACTGCCTTCCTGCCGTGCCCCTGGATGGAGGGCACATATTCCGGGATCTGATCCAGTCGGGATTCGAGCGAATTGTAAGAGCAGAGAAGGCGGAAAGGCTCACCAGAACCACCGTGGCTATACTCACCTGGCTGGTGCTGACATCCCTGCTCATAACCATCATCGCACCCTTCACCAACGGGCTGAGCATTTAGAGGCACGTTAGTTTTAAAGCATGTCAGAGAAATGGATCTTGGAAATTAGGGGCAGGTTTAGTCCTATGAGAGACAGCTCAGTTTGGCTTTGGGCAGCACTGGGATTGATGGCCGTTCTGGCGGCTCAGGCGGCCTCAGCAGCTTCATCCCTGGAGATATCCGATCTCTTCTCCAGCATGGAATCGGCTGATGTCACTGTGAAAGGGGAGGGAGATGGAATTCTGCAATTGGATCTGATCCGCCAGGGAGAAAAGATGGCCAGCCGCAATCTGGCCTTGGACGGTCCGGGAATCTGGGCTGTACGCTGGCCTGCCATGCAGGCTGAGAGAGGCAACTACGACTGCTGTGCCGCCCTGGTGCAGAATCAGAGCACCGTCTCCAAGAGATGCTTTAATTTTTACTATGGAGGAGTGGAGCCTATAAGATTCGATGTTCGAGACTTTCGGGCTGACTCTCGGGGAATGCACCTGGCCATCAGCGCCAGCGATTCCACCGTAGTTGATATCTATTATATGCTCCTGGAAGACGGCAAGGCAGTTCATGTGACCAGAGAGAGGGCAGTTGCCATAGCAGGAAGCTATTCCACGCCCATTTCCAAGGACTATTCCTGGAAGCAGATACTGCAAAAGGGACATACTTACGAGGGCCGGGTGAAGATTGTGGAGCTGAATCATAACCAGATTCGGGCCTTCATGAACCAGTTTGAGGCTGTGGATGATGCATTGATCAGCGAGACCTATCAGGATGAAACCGGAGCCAGCGCCACGGTTCTGGGCAACTCCAGGGTTCCCTTTGTGGGATATTTGCGTTTTATGCTCTATCAAAACGGCACATTGCTCAATATCACCAAGAAGAAGACCCCTGTACTTCTTGCCGGAGACGATGATACGGTGGAGATCACCTGGAATGAAACCCTCGAGCCCGGCATCTATCAGCTGCGCACGGTCCTCCACAGCCAGGACGGATCGGTTATGGATCTGGAGGAGAATGTGATTGAAGCCGAGACTCTGCAAAAATACATGGCGACGGAGAGCCCAGAAGAGTCAGGACTTCCTGGCGGCCTGGCTGCCGGAGCCATACTGGTCATTGCGCTATTGAGAAAGAGAAGGTGGGCATGAGATGAAGGGAATATATCTTGCAATCTTTATGGGAATTGCTCTGGCCGCTCTGCTCCTGGCGGCCGGAGCAGATGAAGGCCAGAACATAACCCTGAACCTTACGGTCAACCAGAGCAGCAGCCAGGATGAAAATATTTCTTCTGATGAAAGCCCGGTTCATGCTAAAGCGGTTATCCTGGGCTCGGGAGACAAGAATGCAGGAAAGATCCTCCGGGCCGGCTTTCAAGAAGAGAAAGCAGTCGTGGACCTGGATGTGTACGGGAACAGATCGGTCCATGTCATACCACCCCAGGATCCGGCTCAATGGGCATTCGATATCAGCCAGAGGGTGGGAAACACATCTAAATTCGATTTTTCCCGCAGCTATAAGCCCATTCTCAGCGTAAGCCCCTACTTCAGGACGAAGGCATACTATCAGCCGCCTTCCAACCTATCCTCCCGGCCGGTATACAGCATCTCCGGATATCCTAGGATCAAGATCCCCATCGCTATGCCCTGAGAGGCCAGGGCAAATAGAGTCCTCTAGAAAGATTTAATAAATTAAAAAAATCTCCGAAGCACCTGATCGGGTGGCTTTAGAGATATTTTTGCAGCTTTGCCGCTAGTGCCGGCTTAGGATAGGCGCCCACCAGCTTGTCGATCAGCTTTCCATCCTTGAATATCATCAGGGTGGGTATGGCCGAGATCCGATATTTATTGGCGGTCTGCATATTCTGGTCCACATTGAGCTTGCCGAAGACGGCCCGCCCCTTCATCTCCGCTGCCAGCTGCTCTATTATCGGGCCGATCATGCGGCAGGGTCCGCACCATTCCGCCCAGCAGTCCAGGATGAAGAGGGGATAGGCAGAAGCCATCGAATCTATGGTGGCATCGGTGACGATCACCGGCTTGTCGGGAAGCTCTATAGAAGGCGCAGTTGGCCTGTTCATATCTTTCATCATCTTCTCCATCTTCTTTCTCTTTATCTCATCCAGCTCGTCCAATCTCAATCCTCCAAGCTCTCTTTGGCCTTGATTATCAGGGATCTGAAGTAGCTCAGCTCCACGGGCATGATCTGGAAGGGCAGGTTGGTGAAGTCGAAGAACTCCAGGAGATCCATCTCTCGACGGGAGGCATCCTTGAGGGTGTCGAGGTATACCGAGCCCCGAAATGATCCCATGCCCATTCTGGCCTCCTCCAATCCCCAGTTCATGATTCGAAAGATATCCTTCCAGGCATCCAGCCAGCCTGGGGAGAGGTAGAAGTAAAGCCCCTCTCTGGCTTTGTCCTCCATCCCCTGGCGGGTGATCAGTGCATCCACGCAGTTCTGGCAGTCGAGAAGTGCAGCATGATGGGGCTCCAAGATCTTTTCCATACTGGGATGGCACTGGCCGTAGAGCACAATGATTCCCTCCGCTCCATTACAGCTGCACTCCTCCAGCTTGGCGGCCAGAGCGGCCTGCAGACGATCGAAATCCACATGCAGGCCGGGAGCCAGGTAGTGGGCCTGGAATGAAAAGCCCAGATCGGGGCGAAGCAGCTCCACCTCCTTTTCAAAGATGCCGCAGGCGACGATGGCATACATGGCTGGATACAATGCAAGGCGGCAATAGGATATATCTGTAATCCTTGGCCTTTTGATCCTAATCGGTCACTGGGCACTGAGGCGGATTGTGCCAGCCGGATCAATATCAAGCCGTGGCGGGCAAGAGCATTCAAGCCGGCCATGATAAAATCAAAGGCGGCCAATCTCAGGGGTGGAAAAGCCCTTGCTGCACCAAAAGAATAAAATGCAGTAAGGGCCATAAACGCAGCAATGAGATCGATGGCAAGAGTAATTCGCAAGCAACTCCTGCTGCTTCTTGTACTCTGTCTGGCCCAGCCGGCACTTGCGGCGCATGAATCCGGCCCGGTCGGCCCCTACAATGTGTCTTTTGATATGAATACAACCATGGATTACAGGGTCATAGTGGAGCCCTCATCCAGAGGCCAGACCTCGCTAGGCGTCGATTTCATCAGGTACAATATGACCATAGACAGCGATGATTACGCCGCATGGATCGTCCTGACTCGCTATGAGGAACCAATGGTGGCCAATGTGACCGCCAATGAGTATATAGTATACAGCGCTCTCATCGATTCCGGTGCAGATAGGCCCAATCTCTACCAGGTTCAGATAGATGGCCAGCCGGCAGTGGTAGGCAATTTCAGATATGAGAGGCAGTTTTTGGGGGAGGGACGCTATCAAGAGGGAGATCTGGTGGTGGCTGCATCATACTCCCCCGATGCGAGGCTCTATGAGGATGGCAGCTATTGGGGAAAAAACGACTGCCGGGTCATATCCACCTATCCCTGGGAGATAATCAGAGATCTGCTCCATACCCTGCACGTTGAGCTGCCGGCAGAGGATCGCGCGCCCAGCAGCTCGTCTCCCTCCGCCCTCAACCTCTCCAATCCCATCAACCACAGCTCTGGATGATCTGATATCGAGCTGGCTGGCGCTTTAATCGATGTCAGAAGACCCTGCAATCTCCTCTCGCGAGATCGGAGATGGCAAGAATGAGAATCCTAGGTCGCGACAGTTCGCCTTTCCGCAATCCAGGGACCAGGCTGCTTGCTGGTAGCGGTCCGTTTATTTTGGGGGCGGCCACCTCAAGCACAAAATAAGGCTTTTTCGCCATCAAGAAGCATATGGAGGTCTCATCTAGACATTAGGTGATCTTTACATAAAAATCACCTTTTAATATCAAGCATACAATCCTGTCTATGGAGGAATTCAAATCAACTCGATTAAGCTGTTATTGACGATAATGGCGCTGGGACTACTGGTTGCATTGGGCGCGGCTCAGGATATAAGCATGGGGCCCATGGACGGTGGACCGGGGCACAAAGATAGATTCGATGGTCCGGGCGATCATGGAGAGAGAGATAGATTCCCCGGTCAGGACAAGCATTTCCCTGATCACGACGGAGGCCATGATTTCAACAAAGGGCATGTTCATAGCAACTACGACTGGCTCAATCCCGGAGGATACTATTCCTACAGCTACTGGTACTATCCCAGCTATAGCTACTACTGGTATCCAAGCTATACTTACACCTACCCGGTCACCTATACCGCGCCTGTAGTCTATCCCACATATACCTACTACTATGATCCGGTGGTATACGATCCCTGGTATGCAGCCAATGTCTACGGCTGGGCCGGGACCACATATTACTACTCCAGCAGCTGGTCCACCTCCCGCATCGGTGGATTTTATTTCGCTTGATCAAAGAAGGAGCACTGGATAGAGAGCTGCCCAAAGAGCACTTTGGGCAGCCCGTCTTTGAATTTAGGAAATTGATATCAAATCCCGATTTGTACGTGTTTAGCTCGCTAGAATACATATAGACCAAAAAAATTAAGTGATATAAAAGCAATATTTTTTAGTCGAAAGCATGGATGAAGGGGAAACTAACAAGCAACTTCTCGAGCTAGTTGAA
>Ga0302252_1000922_pt1 | contig 20009 bp, 23 predicted proteins | sample AAG_RA_Leu_MG_FD_193511 | JGI IMG/M metagenome (GOLD analysis project Ga0302252, IMG submission 193511) | Enriched activated sludge microbial communities from anaerobic digester in WTTP, New Holstein, Wisconsin, United States - AAG_RA_Leu | ecosystem: Engineered > Bioreactor > Anaerobic >...
TGATGGGGTACCGCATGAGCACTATACAAAATCGACCCGGCCGTATGTAGAAAATCCTCATCCACCAGAGTACGGTCATGACTATACTGTCCGACAAGTACGCCATAGTGGGGAAATAAAATTTGCAGGTCGGATGATCTATGTCTCGGAACTATTATCCGGTCTGCCAGTCGGGTTGAAAGAAACAGATGATGGACTCTGGAAGCTCTGCTTCAGTTTTTACACCCTGGGCTCACTGGATTTGAAGAAGAACAGAGTTATTCGCAATGGATAAATGTGTAAAGGATGTACCCGGTCTAAACTGTAAAGGATGTCTTAGTTGCACAGTGAGGGGGCATGATTATACTGTTCCCATCCCCTGATACCCCGCATCGTGCTGCTGGGTAGTTTATTCTCTTGACAATAGGCCTTACCAAACCTATTATATAAATATTAATTTATATGATAGGTAATAGCCCGTGCCTTGCTCCGTCGTAGAGATACCGCTATTAATCATATTTACTAAGCCTATTAGTTCATTGGTCCGGCATAGCTGTAATTGCGATCCGGTGGAAAGAATGTTATTAAATAAAAAAGAGTTTATTGGTAATGTATATATATGCAGGATTAATGTGCCAGGAAGGAGATAAGATATATGGAAAAAGATGAGATCAAAAAGACGGTTCGCGAGGCATACGGGGCGATCGCCGAAGGCAGGGCTGAGGGAGGCTCCTGCTGCGGCAGCTGCTCATGCGATAACGGGGCATTCGCACAGTCTGTCGGATATTCCGACGATGAATTGAGAATGATCCCGGAAGGGGCGAACCTGGGGCTGAGCTGCGGGAACCCGACCGCCTTTGCGAACCTGAAGGAAGGGGAGACGGTCCTTGACCTTGGCTCCGGGGCAGGGTTTGACTGCTTTATCGCTGCCCGGAAGGTCGGCATGTCAGGCAAGGTCATAGGGGTTGATATGACCCCCGCGATGCTCGAGAAGGCACGCGAGAACGCGAAGAAAGGCTCTTTTTTAAATGTCGAGTTTCGCCTCGGCGAGATAGAGAACCTGCCGGTGGCAGATAGTTCTGTCGATACGGTAATAAGCAACTGCGTGATAAACCTCTCAGTGGATAAGGCGAGGGTCTTCCAGGAGATATACCGGGTATTGAAGCCGGGCGGCAGGATAGCCGTTTCAGATATGGCCCTTTTGAAAGAGCTGCCGCCGAACATTAAGCAGAGCATCGACGCATATGTGGGGTGTGTTGCCGGAGCGGTCCTTGTCGATGAATATAAGAGGCTTGTCGAAGGGTCAGGGCTTAAGGCCGTCAAGGCTACGGTTAAGGGCAGCTCGGCGTGCATCAGGCCGGAGACGCAGGACCCGATGGGAAAGGCCCTGTTGGAGGGATCGGAAAATGGCACGTCGCTTGAGGACTGCGTGGTGAGCATCTATGTAGAGGGACACAAATAATGGCATCAATGAATCGACCCCCTCACCCTGGCCCTCTCCCGCGAGGGGAGAGGGAATATTGCTACGATGACCCTTTTCCTCAAGGGGAGAGGGAATATTGCTACGATTACCCTTTGCATCGAGGGGAGAGGGAATATTGCTACGATGACCCTTTCCTCGAGGGCAGAGGGGATAATATTACCGTGTGCCACCTTTACCCAGGCTTCTCCCGCGAGGGGAGAGGGGATATCGTTGCCCCGAAGCAGGGCTTCAGGGGCTCTATTGATCGAAAGGGGTTTGGTTATGAAGGATCTGGCGACAATTTTTAAGGCGCTTTCTGACGAGACGAGGCTCAGGATCATCAAGCTTCTCGAGCATGGCGAGCTCTGCGTCTGCGATCTTGTGGCGGCGCTTGATATGGTACAGCCCAAAGTGTCCTTCCATCTCCGCGCGTTAAAAAAGGCAAGGCTGCTGCAAGACCGGAAGGAAGGCAAATGGATGCACTACCGGATAGACGATACCGATATGTTCAAGCGGTTTCTTGTCCTCTCTGTCCATGAAAAGATCTCCGACAAGACCTTAAAAGATGACAGAAAGAGGCTCAAAGACTTTATGAAAAAAAAGGCAGAAGGACTGCTCGGAGAGGGAGAGGCCTGCAAAAGCTGTGTGAGGCGGTAAAGGAGAAGCCATGAAGGAATGGCAGAAGCTGCTTATTATACTCGGGGTCTTCGGGGCGGCATATTTTACCCCCTTTGAGAATATGGCGATACAGAAGGCGATACTCGAGTCATTTCTAATGCTCCAGGACTACGCGCAAAAACATGTGCTCCTTTGCCTTGTACCGGCATTTTTTATTGCCGGTGCCATTTCTGTCTTTGTCTCACAGGCGTCGGTAATGAAATATCTCGGTCCGCTGGCAAACAAATTTCTTTCCTATTCGGTGGCTTCGGTGTCGGGAACGATCCTTGCCGTCTGTTCCTGTACCGTGCTCCCCCTCTTTGCCGGCATCTACCGGATGGGCGCCGGCATAGGGCCTGCGACCGCCTTCCTCTATTCAGGGCCCGCGATCAACGTCCTTGCCATCGTTTTAACCGCCAAGGTCCTCGGCTGGCAGATCGGCCTTGCCAGGGCGCTGGGCTCCGTCGGCTTTGCTTACGTGATAGGGTTGCTCATGGCCCTTATCTTCCGGGAGGACGAGGCGGAGAAAAAGAAGATGCAGATGGCAATGCCCGCGGAAGAGCCGCCGCTTCCTCTCTGGCAGGAAACGATCTACATGGCGTCCATGATCGGGGTCCTTGTGTTTGCCAACTGGGCGAAGCCCCAGGCAGATGAGGGGCTCTGGTACGCCGTGTATTCGATGAAATGGTATATCACGGGCGCCTTCGGTCTTCTCTTCACCTATACCTATGTCAGGTGGCTGAAGGCAAAGCCGGTCCTGTCCATCGCGGGCGTGATCGTTGTTGCGATCCTTGCTTTTGCATTCCCCGGCTATCCCCTTCTTTCTTTTTCTGCCGGCATCCTCTTTCTCATCTATACCGGCAAGACCTCGTCGGAGATGACCAGGGGATGGGTTGACGCTACGTGGTCTTTCACGATGCTGATCCTGCCGCTTCTTTTCGGCGGCGTCCTGATAGCAGGGTTTCTCCTCGGTATGCCGGGTACGGATAACGGGATCATCCCGAACCGGTGGATCGCAAAGCTTGTGGGAGGCAATTCGTGGCATGCCAATTTCCTCGCGTCGATCGTGGGGGCGCTTATGTATTTTGCGACGCTGACAGAGGTGCCGATCGTTCAGGGGCTCCTCGGCTCCGGGATGGGGAAGGGCCCTGCGCTGGCGCTGCTTTTGGCCGGTCCTGCCCTGTCGCTGCCGAACATGATCGTTATACGCAGCGTGTTGGGAACGAAAAAGTCGCTTGTGTTCTTCGCACTGGTAGTTGTTCTGTCGACCATCGTGGGGATGATATTCGGAGGGATAACGGAATAACAAATGCCGTTCAATGTTCAAAGTTCAACGTTCAAAGTTAATGCAAAAAACCTTTCTTGATCTTAATAACGTTGAACATAGAACCTTGAACTTTGAACAGATCTAGAGGAGGTATGAGTTATGAAGATCCAGATACTCGGTACAGGCTGCGCCAAGTGCATGAAGCTCGCAGAGAACGCGGAAAAGGCTGCGAAAGAAAAAGGAGTGGATTTCCAGATCGAAAAGGTGACGGATATAAACAGGATCATGGACTTCGGCGTTATGATAACGCCTTCCCTCGCGATAGACGGCGAGGTGAAGAGCGTGGGAAAGGTCCTATCGGCGGAGGAGATAAAGAAACTTCTGTAATAAGAGCTAAGAGTACAAGGCTTTTTGCTGATTTTAGAGGAGGCTGTCACAATGACTGAAGGTATTGCAAAGAAACTTTCGTTCCTTGACCGGTATCTGACGTTATGGATCTTTCTTGCCATGTTCATAGGCGTCGGCTGGGGATATGCCTCTCCGGGGGTTGTGGATTTCTGGAATCAGTTTCAGTCAGGGACGACCAACATCCCCATTGCCATTGGCCTCATCCTCATGATGTACCCGCCGCTTGCAAAGGTGAGGTATGAGGAGCTGGGCGAGGTGTTTAAGAATTACAGGGTCTTAACGTTGTCCCTTGTGCAGAACTGGATCGTAGGCCCCATCCTGATGTTCGTCCTTGCTATCATCTTCCTGAGGGGCTATCCGGAATATATGGTGGGCCTCATCATGATCGGGCTTGCCAGGTGCATCGCCATGGTAATTGTCTGGAACGACCTCGCAAAAGGGGACACGGAATACTGCGCCGGCCTTGTGGCTTTCAACTCCATCTTCCAGGTCCTTTTCTTCTCCGTCTATGCATACATCTTCATCACCGTCCTGCCGCCCATGCTCGGGTTGAAAGGGGTAGTGGTGGATATTACGATCGGCCAGATCGCAGAGAGCGTCTTTATCTATCTCGGTATCCCTTTCATTGCAGGGGTCATCACTCGTCTTGTCCTGATCAAGGTGAAAGACAAACAGTGGTACCACGAGAGATTCATCCCGAAGATAAGCCCCATCACCCTGATAGCCCTTCTCTTCACCATCCTTGTCATGTTCTCCCTGAAGGGCGAATACATCGTGAAGATCCCCCTCGACGTGGTGCGCATCGCCATACCGCTTTTGATCTATTTCATCGTCATGTTCGTTGTTTCCTTCTTCATGAGCACGAAGGCGAGGGCGCACTACGGACAGGCCGCCACGCTCTCCTTTACCGCGGCCTCGAACAACTTTGAGCTCGCCATCGCCGTGGCAGTTGCCGTCTTCGGGATCAATTCCGGGCAGGCATTTGCCGCCGTTATAGGGCCGCTCGTTGAGGTGCCGGTGCTCATTAACCTCGTCCACCTCTCCTTATGGATAAAGAGAAAATATTTTCCATATGCCGTTGAGACGCCGCTGGGAGTCTGCTATTATAGTTGCAGGAAATAGATGAACCAGGTTATTGCACATAGGACAAGCGCCGGCGAATTATCTGTGATAAATGGAGGGGAATGATGGAGAAAAAGAGGGTATTATTCGTGTGCGTCCACAACAGCGCGCGGAGCCAGATGGCAGAGGCATTCCTCGATGCCCTCGCTGGGGACAGGTTCGAGGCACACAGCGCAGGCCTTGAACCGGGCGTTCTCAACCCCCTCGCCGTGGAGGCCATGAAAGAGATAGGCATCGACATCTCACAGAACAAGACAAAGAGCGTCTTCGATCTCTTCAAGAAAGGAGAGCTGTTCTCCTATGTGGTGACCGTCTGCGATGCCGCAAGCGCGGAGACGTGCCCGATCTTCCCTGGGCTTGTCACAAAGACGATCCACTGGAGCTTTGCAGACCCTTCCGCCTTTACAGGCACCCATGAGGAACAGCCTGAACAGATGAGAAAGGTAAGGGACGAGATAAAGCGTACAATAGAAGAATGGCTCCGCGGGTTGGAGGCTTGACCATGACCAGGGCCGGGGAGAACAGCATGATCCAATTTATTCGATCGAAACGATACATTATCACGATTATTCTTTCCCTCGCCGCCATCGCCATTGAGTATTACTACAGTATCTGCGGCGCCGCGTGCTCATACCTGAGGGGGGATATTTTCGGTATTCCGTTGCAGCATATCGGTATCGGTTACATGGCGGCCGTGATCGTGCTTGCCATTTTAAAAAAGGACACGCTTTTGATCATTTTACTTTCTGCAGGGGTAGGTGTAGAGGTTTATCTCGTGGGGTTTCAGATCTGGCACGCCACCTACTGCGATTATTGCCTGGCATTCGCGGCTGCGCTCGTGCTGCAATTTATTGTGAACTGCGATTGGAAAAAGAAAAAACTCATAATAGCGTCTGTGGCCACCGCGCTGGTCCTGTTTTCAGTTGTCTTCAGAGGTTCTGCTACGCCGGCCTATGCGGACGATACCCCGCTTTCGGCCTTTGGAAACGGGAAGGTAGCCGTGAGGCTCTACACTGATTATTTCTGCTCTCCCTGCAAGGCGATGGCGCCTTCACTTGAGCCGGTGATTACTGACCTCGTTAAGAACAACATCGTTACGTTCACTTTCATCGACACCCCTTTCTATCAGCTCTCATCCCTCTATGCCCGCTATTTTTTATACGCCCTCAATGAGAAAAAGGATCTCGGGCATGGGCTTGCAGTGAGGAACGCGCTCATAGAAGCCTCGAATCGGAAAATTGATGATGCCGCCAAACTGGAGGAGTTCCTGAACGCAAGGAGGATAAAGATCAAATCCTTTGATGTAAAACCCACATTCGATATGTTCATAAGATCCCTCCGTGAAGACAAAGCAAATGCAACTCCTTCATGCGTGATCGAAAAGGACGGGAAGAAGGAAACCGTTGTGGGCGGGTTCGATATTATACAGGCCCTTCAGAGGCTGAAAAAGTAAAGAAGGAGAGAACAATGAAACGGCTTATCATCATTTCGCTTATCATTCTTTCGGGCATTCTTTTCTATTCCTGCACCACATGTCCCATCATCATACCGCCGGCAAGCACCGCGCAGGGCCAGAGCAACAAATAGGGTCGTTAAGAAAAAAATACACATAGAGTAAAGATCTTGTCCGTTATTGGCCCGTTCCTCCGTCTGGAGTATTTAGCGGTATCTTGTTGTCTTTTTCCCTGTCGTGTATCTCAATAAACTCCTCATATTCCTTCAGGAGGACATTCCTGTAATCCCGCCTGGTAACCTCTGAGGTGGGGACATAATTGCCCATGGCCTCCAATCCGGCAATGATCTCGTCCGCGGTTTGTCTATTTGCCTTTTTTCCGACGGAATAAAGCTCCGCCATGATCTCATGGAGGTTGGTAACCGCGACCTGCGTTCCATCAATGAACCTGATTGTCTTCCGACTAACTGTCGGGGCGTTGGGATCAACTCAGGTAACTCAGCCTATCACTTGAAATATAGACATGTTCTGCCACCTCCTCGTAATGTATCTATCATTAGTATACCAGCCATTCGACGCAATATCCAGCGACCGCACGCATCAAACGCGCCGCCGGCTCCCCCGCCGCACGCTGCGAGGCATCAGAGGATAGAAACGGCATGATCTTGCCCCCTCACCCTACCCTCTCCCGCGAGGGGAGAGGGAACAATGTTAACCCGCAGCAAGCCGCAGGGAATCATCCGGATCGGAACCTCCTATTGATGCGACCGAAGGAGCGCATAGAGCTCTTCTTTCTTTACCGTTCCTTGTTCCACTGCCTCAAAGGGATTTCTTCCCATCTTTTTTACCGTATCGAGCGCCTTCTCAACGGTGAACCCCCGTCCATGAACAAGCCATGCGGCATGGACAAAGCCCGTCCTTCCTCTTCCGCCCGCACAGTGGACAACGACAGGCTCACCGTCTGAATCCGATTCTTTTAAGAAAAGAAGGATCTTTTTCAGCATCTCCGTCCTGCAAAGATGATAATCCTCGACAGGCGCATTCAGGACGCGGGCGACTCCAAACTCCTCCCTGTATGCCCCCAGCAGGTTTACCATGAAGTATCCGAGCTGGCTTTGGGCAAGAAGAGAGCATACCCGCACAATGCCTCTTTCTTTCATAAAAGATATCCATCGCATAACGACGCTTTCCGGTATTGAGCGCGCTCCGTAGCCCGGCATATGGGCGCCGAACACGATCCGTTCTTCTCCTGATGCAGGGCCGAAGGCTAATTCGAGGGGTTTTCTGATGGATCGGGAGGTCTCGACAAGACTTTCCTTGTTAAGATAGCCGGGGCCTTCAGGCGTTTTCTTTTTCATCTCCGGGTCCATTCTATTCAATCAATAGATCCCCCGAAGCCATGCTTCGGATAACGCTATCCCCTCCCCCCCTCTCCCCCCCAGAGGGTCAGGAATGTACGCTATCCCCTCTCCCCTTGCGGGAGAGGGTTAGGGAGAGGGGGTAGTTCATTATACCAGAGAACCGAACGAGCATAAAGCTGCAGAATCAATTCGGCCTTCCACGAAGCCGTAAAACGTGGTACAATATTTCCACGGTGATGGGGTCCACCGTACAACCGCCTGCCAAGGCTGATGACTCCTGCCATACAGAAGGCCCTTTCGAAAACAGACGCCATAAACAAAGCAAACGTCGCCATAGGGCCTGTGGAAGGAGCAACGCATGGAATATCAGCAAGATTCCTCCCGGAAAGACCCGGCAGACCTGCTCGCCCTGATCGGCGATATCTGCAGCGCGTACCATATCTCTTCGCTCAACCGGCAGATAGATGCCTGTAAGGGGCTTTTCGTCGAAAATCCCCTTATTGACGTGGCGATCCTCGGCCAGTTCAAGGCAGGCAAGAGCTCTTTCATCAACAGCTTCATCGGAAAGCCGGTCCTGCCGGTGGGCGTCATCCCCGTCACGACCGTTATCACCCGCCTCCAGTACGGCGCGAAAGAAAGGGCGGCCGTTTCCTTTTTCGACGGCAAGAGGACCGAAGTCGATTTTGACGAGATCGAGGAATATATCTCGGAGGCAAAGAACAAGGCGAACGAAAAGAACGTGGAGGTGGTCGATGTTGAGCTACCTTCGCTTGATCCCTACCGGGGGCTGCGCTTCGTAGATACGCCCGGTCTCGGCAGCATATTCAAATACAACACGGAGATATCCCAGGAGTGGCTTCCGGAGGTGGGGACCGCCATCGTCGCCATAAGCGCTGACAGGCCTTTGTCAGAGAACGATCTCAACCTTATCCAGGAGCTGATGGGCTATACCCCGAACGTGGTGCTCCTCCTCACGAAGGTCGATCTCCTGAACGATTCGCAGCAGTCGGAGATGGTCAATTTCATGAAAGGCTCCCTGAAGGGGGAGTTCAAAAAGGATTTCAAGGTCCTCCTCTATTCGACGGTGAAAGAGACGCCGCTGTATAAACGCTTCCTCGACCAGCTCTTCCTGAACCTTTCCCGTAACAGGGAGACGGAGTTCGCGGGTATCGTGCAGCACAAGACGCGCTCCCTCGCGAGACAGTGCCTCGGATATCTTGAGATCGCGCTCAAGGCCTCGACCCAGGCCGACCAGGACCGCGAGGAGCTGAAAAGGCTTATCCTTGACGAGAAGGTGAACTACGAACTGATACGGTCGGAGGTCTTTCTCATGGCCCGTGACAGCAAGTTGCAGACGCGGACCCTTATCGCGGCGTACCTGGAAGGCAACCACCGGGGGCCGCTCGCAAAGAGACTCATTGAGAGGCTCAAAGAGGCCATGCCCACATGGAAGGGAAACCTCTGGAGGCTTACCCGACAATACGAGGAATGGCTTATGGAGACCATGACAACGGAGATGGACCACATCTCGAGGACAGAGTACAAACAATTTTTCGGAAGCCTCAAAAAGGCCCACAGCAGCATCTCCCGGTCGATCGAGCTCTTCAGGGGGCTCCTCGACCGCAACATTGAAAAGGCGCTGGGGATACGCTTAAGCAGTCTTGAATGGGTCATCGATGTTTCCGAACCGACCCATCCCGACATTGCCTTCACAAAGACCTTCGACTTCCACTTCGATCTCCTCTGGTTCCTCTTTCCCATGTTCATCTTCAGGGGAGTCTTTGAGAAACACTTCCTCAGGCAGATACCGCGCGTCGTCGAGATACATCTGTCCCGCCTTGCCTACCAGTGGGAGGTGAGGATCAACAGGACGATCGACGAGATCGAGGAGCAGGCGCTCAGATACGTGGGTGACGAGCTTTCAACGATCGACGCCATCGTCTCGCAGACCGTGGGAGATGCCGACGACATCCGCAAGAAGATACAGGAGCTGCAGAAGGACATAGCATCCATCTGATATATCAACCGTTTTTTTTGTTTATTACAGCAGAAAGATCGATATGAGGGCGCCGGCAAGTACGATGTAGAGTATGTCGATCTTTTTCAAAAGGGCAGCTATGGCCGCTACGATGACCACCAGCCGCATGGTATCCCACGGGACCGCCACAGCGAATCTGATGGTCACAAACAGAAGGAGGCCGACGAAGGAGGCGAGGATGCCCTTTGTTGCCCGGTTAAAGAGGGTCGATCGCCTGAGCCTGCTGAATATGTGTTCGCCCAGAATGAGCAAAACAAAGGAAGGAGAAAGCATGGCAATGGTTGCGATGATCGCGCCGGCAAGGCCATTGGTGAGGAATCCCACGAACGTCGCAGTGATCACGATCGGCCCGGGCGTGACCTGGCCGAGGGCTATGCCGTCCATGAAGGTCTTGCTGTCCATCCAGCCGCGGACATTGACGACCTCCTGGAGCATGAGAGGGATCGACGCAAACCCGCCGCCGAAGGCGAAGAGGTCGACCTTCATCATGAGAAGCGCGAGGGTAAACCAGCCTCTGTTTGCCGTGAAGATCAAGATCATAAAGACAGCAATGATCAGGATAGGCACAAAAAACTGTTTTATGAATCTCTTATGCGCCGCGTCAATGTCGTGAGGGCTGCCTGACCGTATTGTCCTGAAGGCGATCATGCCGAACAGCGCAGCGCACAGGATAACAATAAAAGGGCTTATGCCGTACCAGAAGGCGGCTGCGGAGAGCAGGGCGATCACGGCATCAAGGTAATGCTTCATCGCCCCCCTGCCGAAGGTGTAGGCGGCATTCGCGACCATTGCCACGACGATGACCTGAAGGCCGCTAAAGAGCGAAATGACCCAGGGGAGGTTCCCCAGCCGCATATACGACCATGAGAGCACAAGCATGAAAAGAAAAGCCGGGAGGCTAAACCCGATATATGTTGCGGCAGCCCCTGAAATGCCCCTTACCTTGAGTCCTACGTACGCGGCGACCTGTATGGCGGTGGCGCCGGGTATGGACTGGCAAAGCGCTACACCGTTTTTGAATGTCTCAGGGTCAAGCCATTTTTTCTTTTTTACCGACAGTTCCCCGATATAGGCCACCATGGTCGGCCCGCCGAACGCCGTGAGGCCGAGCCTCAGGAATGCAAGAAAAAGGCCTGCAATAGATACTGTGTGAGGACCCGGGGTCAAAACAGATTATAGATGCATGGCGGATTATCTATCTGCCCTTTTCCGTCTTTTTCTTTGCCTCCCATTCCTCTTCAGCCTCCTTCTCCATCTTTTCGAGCCTGGTGTAGTAATCCGGTATCTCCTCGAGATGGTCTGTGGATATCTCAAGTGCAGTCATCTTGTTTGTCGTATGCTCCTGCTCAACCTTGATGCCCATAAGTAATTGTTGCAGATCGAAATCTGTGATGTCTTTTCCGTCTGCCCTGCCTCCCCTCAGTTTGCCTTTAAAGTTCTTGATATCGATCCCGTATGCCTTTTTTATTGCCGTGCGGTATTCCTCGAATTTCTTTGCTTTTTCGGTTGATTGCGCTTCTGATGCAGGAATAAAGATGCAGAGCGCGAACGCACAGGCGATCCCCAGGATCAAACAAAGCTTCAACGCTGTTTTTTTCTCAGCCATGTTGTTCCTCCTTTTTAAGATATTTTCATGAACCTATCCAGGTATTTTATCCGGAGCAGCAGCTCCCGGGATTCCCGCATGAGTTCGGCGAGCCGCAGCAGCCGCCGTGGTGAACATGCCCGCCGTTATGTTGTCCTGAACCTGTTGTGTTATGCGCTGACATTAATTTTGTCAGTGACGTGCCGTTGCAGGATTTGCAGGCGATCTCCTCGCTATCGCCAAAGACCAGATATTCATTAATGGCGCCGCAGCTCTCGCATTTGTATTCGTATATCGGCATCGTGTCCTCCTCTTTAGTGGCCGTGACCGCACCCTCCCTGATGCCCGCCGCAGGCATGCTGCATGGTGAGCTCGGGAAGTTGCCCTTTCTTCAATAGGTCTAAGTTTTCTTTGACCGATTGTGCTATTGATCTATATACCTTTATTCCCTGCGCATTGAGCCCCCGTATGGCCCCCGCCCCGATCCCTCCAACGACTAAGGCATCGATATCGCGGCCTCCTATGGCCATAACAGGGTTGCAGGCTCCGTGGACGTGGTCTTTGTCCTTGTTGTCGACCGCCGTAGCTTTGTCAAGTTCCGTATCGACCATGATAAAGATCGGCGCCGACCCGAAATGGTTGTACACTGTACTGTTGATGCCTTCGTCTTTTTGTACTGCAAAACAGACCTTCATTGTTTATCCTCCTGTCGCATAAATAGAGCACCCGAAGTTTCCTTCGGGGCAACAACACTCCCTCTCTCCTTGCGGGAGAGGGTAGGGTGAGGGGGCTGATCATGGCCTGCATTCCCCTGACACCCTGCAGCTTGCTGCGGGGCGGTTCATCTCCTCTATCTTCAGGGCCTTGCCGTTGACAATGGCTTCGGCCACTTTACGCCGCGCCGCAACAAGGATGCGCCCGAAGGTTGCCCTCGAGACGTTCATCTTGCCCGCTGCCTCTTCGTGGTATAACCCCTCGAGGTCGGCAAGCCTGATGGCCTCCAGCTCATCAAGGTTCAGGGAAACCTCTTCGAGATGGACGAATGGTATGCCCTTCGGCTTAAAGTAGTTTGTATCGGGACAGCAATTGACGCAACGGCATTTTTTTGGTCGTGACATGAATAATTATAAGCATATGCTCATAAAAAGTCAAGCCGGGCGGGAAATACAGCGGAGAGCAGAAGGTAAGAAGGTGAGAGGGTAAGAAGAGCAGCAGATACTCGTTGCAGGTTGCCCGATAATCGATGATCGACACTGACGGCTCTCGGCTCTCTGCAGCAGTTTCCCCTTACGCCTAACGCCTTACGGGTTTATCGCTGTAGCTGATCGCTGAAAGCTGTATGCTGAAAGCTGGTCTTATTCCACAAGGATGTCGATGATGTCTCTTTCTCTTAAGAGGCGCCTTTTCCATGTGTTGATCCGGGGAACGATGTAGGGGAGGAGCCTCATCGAGTAATAAGGCGGAAGAAGCGGCAGGCCTGCTAAATCCCCGAAGATGACGAGCATAAAGAGGTTGTCAATATCCCCCCTTTCTTTTTGCAGGTCGCGATGGAGCTCATAAGTAGTGAATCCGTACAGGATCTCCCTGATGGTCTTCGGGGAATCCTTGAGCTTCTTTTTGAAGCGGGTGATCAGCGGGTCCATTTTTTTCTACCTGTGATAATCATCAAACTCTTCAACGTATCGAAGCCTTCTTAACTTAATAATTACAAAAACCTCCTGGCCGATGTCAAGGTTCATCTCGCCGAAGGTCTCCATGGGCAATTCGGTCAAAAGGCTGTTCCCGTCAATATTTACCTTTATCCTTACCACCGAACGAAGGGGGACAATCTCTGTAACCGTTGCCCTGTAACGGTTAAGCGCAGGCCCCGGCGGCTTAGTGTCTGATATGTAAATATCGTGGGGCGGGATGGCGATCTTCTTTATCGTGCTTCCTTCGTAAGGGAGCACGATGGTCATGTTGCCGGAGACGACCTCGATAAGGCCTGATGACAGGATACGGCAATCGTCGCAATGCAGGATGTTCGGCATGCCGATAAATTCAGAGACCATCCTTGTCTTCGGATTAAAAAGGATATCGCCCGGCCTGGATATCTGTTCGATCGTTCCTTTGTGAAGGATGGCGATCCTGTCCGCTACCTCCTCTGCTCCAAGGAGATCGTGCATGACAAAGATCGCTGTTATCTCGAGCTTCTTCAATAAAGAGCACAGCTCTATCCTCAGATATTTTGAGGTCTGGCTGTCGAGGCTGGCTGTCGGCTCGTCGAGAAGAAGGATCTTCTGAAAAGGCGCGATGGCACGGGCAATCGCCACTCTTTGCTTTTCGCCGCCGCTCAAGCTGTGCGGGTGCCTTTTCTCCAGCCTGCTTATGTGTAAGGCATCCATCAGCTCTTTTACCCTTTTTGCTATCGTCGCTTCAGGGTACTTTTGTATTCGCAGGCCGTAGGCTATGTTGGCCGCTACATCGAGATGGGGAAAAAGGGCGAGGTCCTGAAAGAGATAGCCCACGCCGCGTTTGTGCGGCGGCGTCTTATCCATCGTGCTGCCGTCAAAAAGGACCTCTCCTTGATAATCCGTCAACCCCGCTACGATGTTGAGTATTGTCGTTTTGCCCGCCCCGTTTGGCCCTACAAGGGCAAGCAGCTCTTTGTCTCTGACGGTAAGGTTGATATCCTTCAGCACATGCTTTTGAATGTTTTTTAGTTCGATCAACGGCATTTTTCAGTCCCTTGTAAAACCCATCCTACCTTATCAACGCAGTCGCCTTCCTGGTCAATAACCTCACACCGTAAAGGGTTCCAAGACCTATCGTAATCAATATGAGAACGAGCACCACCGTTCCTTCTATGTCTGCGCTGGCAAGCCTCATGAATATGGCGATTGGTATGGTCTCCGTCTTCATGGCCATAGAGCCTGCGATGGTAATGGTGGCGCCGAATTCCCCCAGCGCCTTTGCCCACGTCAGTATCGACGCGGCGATGATCCCCTTTTTACTTAAGGGTATTGTTACGGTAAAAAAGGCCTTCGCGGGCGATGCGCCGAGCGTTCTGGCCACTTCTTCGTAACGGACGGGAATCTCATCCATTGCCGCCTTGATGAGCCGGATGGAGATGCCGACAGTAGTGATGAACTGGGCGAGGAATATCCCGTAGATCGTAAAGACGAACTGGATGCCTTTTCCCTGGACGAAGACGCCGGGAGGGGTATTGAAAAAGATGAGCACAACGGCGCCGAGCGCTACCGGCGAGATGATCATGGGGAGCTCAAGGATCGTGTCGATCATCTGCCTTCCCGGGAAGCGGAACCGCGACAGCGCATACGCCGAAGGGATGGCAAAAAATACCGATATAAGCGTTGCCACCGTGGCGGTAAAAAGGCTCAGACGTATAGAGAAAAGCGTTCTCTCCGATGTAAGGGTCTCAAGAAAAAGCTGCCCGTTGTAAAAGTAGAAGAGGGAGAGGATGAGCACGCCATACACGACGAACACGGCAAAGCTCATCGATATGGCGAGCTTCTTGAACGTCATTTTTTCAGCCACCCCTCAATGGCCGTAAATTCGCCCCCGATGGGTTTCTTTGCCCCTATCCATCGAAAGGCCTCGTCAGGTGATCCGAAATAATGGTTTTTCCGGAAGATAGCCTTCACTTCTTCGGACGAGAGGAAAAGGATGAATTTGTCGGCTCCCTTCCTGTTGCCCGTGTAAGAGATCACCGCCGTCTGCCCGGCGCCTATCCGCGTGACTTCGCTCGTTTTTAATTTTATTGTCCCGGCTTTATCGGGGTACCATCCTTCGAGGAAGTGGAAACCGATGATCGCATCCACCTGTTTGAGCACAATCAGCGTCGCGAGCTTGTTGAAATCTTCCACGTAGGTAACGACATTTTTCCTGATCGCATTTTTCTCTTCGGCAGAAAGGTTCTTCTCGATGATCTCAACGGCGATAGCGCCGATATAGACGATCTCGGGGTTTGCCAGCCCAACCTTGATCCCCGGTTTTGCGAGGTCTTTCAATCCCTGAATATTTTTTGGGTTTCCTTTCTGCGTGTTGATGCAGGGCGCCACATAGGCGATGTCGCTGATCGAATCAGGGATAATGACCCCTTTCGTTTTTGCCCGTTCCATAATATCCGGCGAGGGGACAACGAAAACATCGCCGCGCTTGGAAAGCAGGATCTGGCTGAAAAGCGTGCCGACCCCGCCGTAGTTGACATTCACCTCTGTGCCGGTCTTTTGCCGGTAAAGCTTGACGATATCTTCCATGGGGCGCTTGAAGGCGGCGCCGCAGAAGATCAACAGCGGCTCCTTGCTTGCGGCATGGCTCGTTATGAAAAAGGCAGAGAGAAGAGAGAAAAGAACGAAGAGTGATATTTTTTTCCGCACGGGATACTCCTTAATGTTTAATGTCCGTAAGGGCAATACCGTTCGAACCCGCATGCCCTCGCAACGCCTGCTACGGTGACGCCGTAAAAAACAACCGGTTTGCTGCCGATGAATCTTGTTATGGTGCCGTTCACGCAGGTAGAGCCGGTGGCAAGAATGATGTCGCCCCAGGAAAGAACCTCTTCCGTGGCTTCCGGACCTTCAACGACCAGGTTGAACTTTTCCTTTCCGATGTTGTCGTCATCAAGGTCGAGAACGCGGATCGGAAATGAGCCGGAAAGCTGCTCGATCATTGCAGGCTGAAACCCGACAAAGGCAATGCGAGGGCTGCCGAATTTTTCTCGTACTGTCTCAACGAGCTGGCGCGCGCAGGAGGCAGGCTCTTTATCCCTGCAGTGCACCGAGCCTTCTACAAGGCCGAGGGCCCGCATGACGGCGTTGAGGCTCGCTATGAAAACCGCCCTCTGAAAGTTGCTTGTCAGGGGAAGCCCGATAATATCCCGCAAGGTCCCTTCAAACCTGCCGGGCATATCGGTGAATGCGTGCCCCTTTGCCTCTCTGAAGACGGCTTCGACCATTACCTCTTTCCCTTTTAAAAGGGGATAGTCGTCACGGTCCGGCGTCCCGATCGCCTCTTTCGGTGTAAGCGTCCGCGCAGAAACGATGGCAATGTGCTCGTCCATCATTCCCTCAGAGATTTTAGTGAATTCATTTCTCAGCACGTTGTACAGATCCATCGCTCATCTCCTTTGTTTCCGGCAGGCCGGCGAAATTATTTTTTATTGGTCATTTTTTAACGTTATATACAAATGGGAACAACGATATTTTAGAGAAAATGAAGGGCGTTGTCAATGATAATGTAATTGTTCTAATGGCAGCATATCGTCGCTCGTATATAGTATATCGGGTGCTGACAAACGTTCGGCGTCAGGCGTTGGGCGTTCGGTAAGAAATACCGCTCATAGTGCACAGTTGACAGCTTGCGATAAAATTCGGTTGTTTTAACGGGTTGCCGTTGCTATAAATACAGTATCGACCGAAAGAGATATGGACGCTGACCAAAAAAAGTTGTTGCTGGAAAGGATAGAATCGGGATATTCGCTGCCCGCGCTTTCGGTTGTTGCCATCAGGCTTGTGGAGCTTGCCTCAGACGATGCATGTTCGGTAAATAACCTCACCTCATTGATCGAAAAAGAGCCTTCCCTGGCTGCAAATCTGCTGAGAATGGCGAACAGCGCCTTCTTCAGGACCTCAGAGCCGGTCGCAACACTGCAGCAGGCCATTTTGAGGGTAGGCTTTCATCAGCTCCGGATCATGGCGCTGTCGCTTTCTTTGAGGAATACATTTCCGATGGGAAGCGTGGGCGCCATGGATTATGAACAGTTCTGGCGCGTATCGCTTTACAGGGGACTGCTGGCGCAATCGATGTCAGATCATATGAGGCTGACGAACGGGGAAGAGGCCTTCCTGGCAGGACTTATCCTCGAGGTCGGCCTCCTGATCTTCTTCGACATATTTTTGAAAGGCACGAATGAAGACTACGGATTAGATTTTTACCACCTTGAGAAGCTTCTGGCCTGGGAGAAGGAACGCTATGGCATCGACCACCGAGAGATAGGGGAGGCAGCGCTGCGGCACTGGAAGTTCCCGGACAGGATCGTTGAGACGCAAAAGCCCCGGCGCGCAGCAATTGTAAGCGGCGAAGCGATCCCTCCGCTTGCCCGGGTATGCGAGACAGCAAGGATACTATCCGAGAAGATGCTCCATCAAAAAAGGGATTTTCATGACCTCTTTATTGAAGCGAGAGAGACCTTCGGGATCCCCGATGAGGTCGTCAACGACTGCATCGCGACCTCTCTGGAACAGGTCGATCAGATAGCCGGGAGCCTGAAGCTGGAATTGGACAAGGAAAAGGACATGCTGGAGATCATGGAAAAGGCGAACCGGACGCTCGGCATGATCTCAGAGAAGATCTCACAGATAAAGAGGGAAAACCTTCTGCCGTCCTTTGACGAGCTTGACGCGAAAGCCGGTGCAAAAGAAACCGTAGTCTACACCCTCCAGGCGGTTGCCCACGAGATCAAGAATCCGCTCGTAGCAGTAGCGGGGTTTGCAAAACGCCTCGCAAAGAAGATCGACCCGGATTCAGAGAACGGCAGGTATGTCAAGATCATCCTCGAAGAGTCGATGAGGCTTGAGGCAAAGCTGAAGGAAATGAGCAAGTAGCCGGCATATCGTATATCGAGATTGAAACAATGTGAGGCGATGAATCCCGTAAGTCGTGAGGCGTCAGGCGTGAGGGGGGCTGGGTGCTCATCGCTGGATACCGGCAAGGACTGCGAAAGGAGAAAACCGAACGGCCTTTGCTCCCTCGTATCTCGTATCCGGCATCGAGCATCGAGTTGCGGGAGAGGGCCAGGGCACAGGTAGCACTTGCAGTATCATTGTTCCCGCTCCCCTTGCGGGAGAGGGCCAGGGCACAGGTAGCACTTGCAGTATCATTATTCCCGCTCCCCTTGCGGGAGAGGGCCAGGGAGAGGGGGGTACGATCGAGCTTCCTCTGTTCAAAATTCAAAACGTGTAAGAGGCTTTTGTTTAGGACATATGATATTTGAGTTTTGATATTGTTTAGGATTTGGTGCTTAGAAATTCGTGCTTGGTTTCATGAAATATTTTTTGAATTGCCCCATGATTTATGTTACTAATGAGATGAACTGAGAAGGTTTTCGGCGGACAATGGAAAAGATAAGGACATTAAGGGGATTCAGGGATATCCTCGGCGAGGACATCGAAAAGTTCGAACGCATAGAAGGTGCGTCGAGACGCTACCTCGGCCTCCTCGGTTTTGCCGAGATCGCGACGCCGGTCCTCGAAAGCACGGACCTCTTTGTCAGGAGCATAGGGGATGCGACAGATATCGTTGAAAAGGAGATGTTTACCTTTACCGATCGCGGGGGAGACTCGCTGACGCTCAGACCTGAGGCTACCGCGGGGGTTGTCAGGGCATACCTGCAGGCGGGCATGTACGCGAAGGAGAGGATAAGCAAGGTATTCACCATAGGGCCCATGTTCCGGCACGAAAGGCCCCAAAAGGGCAGGTTCAGGCAATTCCACCAGGTTGACGTAGAGGTCTTCGGCACTGATGACCCGTTTATCGATGCGGAGCTGTTATGGATGATCTCCCTCCTTCTGGCGGACCTCGGGGTAAAAAGATACTCAATGGAGATCAACAGCGTTGGCTGCAGGCTTTGCAGGGAAGAATTCAGGGCTGTCCTTGTGTCCTATCTTGAAACAAGGAAGGACCGCCTGTGCGAGGACTGCCTGAGGCGGCTTTACAGAAACCCCTTAAGGATATTCGATTGCAAGAATGCGCAGTGCATAGAGGTCAACAGCGAATCCCCGCTCCTGTTCGACTATCTCTGCGCGGAGTGCGGCAGCCATTTTAACGGCTTTCTTTCCCATATGAATGGTTTCGGAGTACCCTATGCTATCAACAAACGGCTCGTGAGAGGCCTCGACTACTATACAAGAACGGTCTTCGAGATCACCTCCGATGAGCTGGGCGCACAGAAGGCCTTCACGGCCGGAGGGCGTTACGACAACCTCGTGGAGGAGATGGGCGGCCAGAGGACGCCCGCAATCGGTTTTGCCATAGGCATGGAGAGGCTGGCGCTTATCGTGGGCAGCGGCGAACGTCCCCGGAAACCGGTCTTTTTCTTTGCCTATCTCGGAGAGCAGGCGAAGGCATACCTCGCACCGATGACAAAGGCCTTTGTTGACCAGGGATTGCCGGTACGCTATTCCTATGAGGGGAAATCCCTCAAATCCCAGATGCGGTACGCCGACAGCCTGAATGCCGATTTTGTGCTGATCCTCGGCGATGACGAGATAAGCAGGAAGGTGGTCGTTGTAAGGAACATGAAGGACAAAGATCAGTTCGAGCTGCCTCTTGACCCATCGGGGCTCGCCGTGGAACTCAAACAGCGACTCAATTTGCAGGCGAATATCGAATAACCAATAACCAAACATCAATCACCAATTAATACCCAATGACCAATGTCCGAATACCCAAACAAGGGCTGATACGTGAAGGTTCCCTTCGGTTATTGAATATTGGGTATTGGTGATTAATTGGAGCTTGGTTATTGGTGTTTGGTTATTTACTTATCTTCGCTCTCAGGCGTTTTGAATATCTTGCTCCTATAGATGGCGTAGGTGAGGATGATGGCGAGGATAAACCTGAATGCTATGAGAATGAAGCCGTTCGCGCCGATGACAACAAAGATGAGCGTATCTTC
>Ga0302252_1000923_pt1 | contig 20009 bp, 16 predicted proteins | sample AAG_RA_Leu_MG_FD_193511 | JGI IMG/M metagenome (GOLD analysis project Ga0302252, IMG submission 193511) | Enriched activated sludge microbial communities from anaerobic digester in WTTP, New Holstein, Wisconsin, United States - AAG_RA_Leu | ecosystem: Engineered > Bioreactor > Anaerobic >...
TATGATGGGTCCAGGTGGCCAGGGTGGCCAGGGCGGCCAGATGGGTCCCGGTATGATGGGTCCAGGTGGACAGGGTGGCCAGGGCGGCCAGATGGGTCCCGGCATGATGGGCCCAGGCGGACAGGGCGGCCAGATGGGTCCTGGTATGATGGGTCCTGGTGGCCAGGGCGGCCAGATGGGTCCCGGCATGATGGGCCCAGGCGGACAGGGTGGCCAGATGGGTCCTGGCATGATGGGCCCTGGTGGCCAGGGTGGTCCAGGCGGCCAGATGGGTCCCGGTATGATGGGGCCAGGCAGACAGGGTCAGGGCGGCCAGGGAATGCAGCAGATAAGCGAGATGCCGCTCAACACCGTCGACATATCCAGAGGGCTTGTGTCCCTCAACAGCAGCAACAACCTCAAGCTTTCCAAGGTTCAGAAGGAGAAAGTGGTGGCCATACTGAGGAAGATGGATGCCTCGCTGGCCAGGGCCGAAGAAAACAGTGCAATGATGGAAAAAATCTTTACCAAGGATCAGCTTGACTATATCAAGTCGCGTCGCAGCTACGGCATGCAGGGAATAGAAATGTCAGCCGGAACGCCCGATCAGATCAAGCAGGGCGTCGACCCTATCATAGTGGCAGCCATAAAAAGCCTGAAGGAAAAACCGGAGAATAATCAGCAGGGAGGCGCGCAGCAGCCCGGAGCTCAACAGCCCGGAAGCCAGGCGCAGCCTGGAGCTCAGCGGGCCGGTGGCGCTAAGCAGCAAGGAGGCCAGCAGCAGCCAGGAGGAGTTCAAAACGGCCCAGGTCCGCAGAAACCGCAGTAGTCGCAGTGACTGCAGGAGCAGCGCAGCGGCAGGAAAGCACAGCAGTATTAAATGTCGATGAAGTCACCGTTGAAATGTGGGAGGCCGAAACGGATTCGGGATTCTGGCCATACCCGTTCGTTCACGCCAGGGAGAAAATGGATAACCGTGATGACGACTAAAAAACCTGTAACCATCTTGACAGCCGTCTTCGCGACAGTATTCCTGTTATCATTTCTTTCTTCGTGCCGTCCCCATGTTGGCGACTCCTCAGGATCAAAAGCCCCGACAAACGTACTGCTCATAACGGTGAGCGGGCTCTGCGCCAATCATCTCGGCTGCTATGGATCCCCCATAGCGCTGACCCCTGCCATCGATGAGCTGGCCGGGAAAGGCACGCAGTTCTCCGAGGCCTATACTACATCGGATATGACCACGCCTGCCGCCATATCCCTTATGACTTCGATGTCCGGCAAATACCATTCATCTTACTGCTATGTGGGCACTCCGTCAAAAGAAGCCACTACGATACCGGAGCTGCTTCAGGGCTATGCCACATGCGGTGCCACAGGTACTTTTCTGCTCGACCCGGAAGTCTTTCCTCCTGCTGCCACATTCGGTTCGTACTATTCACCGGGAATGCGTCGCCGGGCCTTCAAGGCCACTGACGTGAACCTCTACGCAATCAACTTTCTCGAAGCGAACAAAACCAGGCCATGGTTTCTATGGGTCAACTACAGCGACGCCCTGGAGCCCTTCCAGCCGCCGAGCGAATACGCCGTTTCAAATCTCTTACCCTATGATCTGAGCGTTTCATATGTCGACAGCGCCATTGCAACGCTGCTATCGGCGCTTGATGAGCTGCACATGAGAAAAAACACACTGATAATAATAACCGCAGAGCACGGCGAGGCTCTTGACAGCCACGGACTTCACAACGAGCATACCGGCCTCTATGAGGAAGTATTGCGCATTCCACTTATAATGACCCTTCCAGGAAGCATTCCTTCACAAAAGCTCTCAGGCCTTGCATCCATTCTGGACATACTGCCTACCGTGCAGGAAATACTGGGAATCAAGGGAAAGCCCTATTCAGAAGGAATCAGCCTCGTCCCGCTCATCAATGGCACTGCTCAGAAGATGAACCGGGTTCTGTTTGCCGAAAGCTTCCTGCAGAGCGCCACTGCTGTCAGAAGCGGTGAATTCAAATACATCCGTTACAATGACAGGATTATGAGCAAGGAAATACAGAATGACCCTCGACCAGCGAGAATGGCTTCAAGTTTCTACAGGGAGCCAAGGCAGAATGAGCTGTACAACCTGGAAATGGACCCTGCAGAGCTTCAAAACCTTGCCTCGGCGTCAAAGAAGCGTGTAGAGGAGATGGAGTCTCTCTTGGACAGATGGTACAAAGATAGCCCATACAGGAATAAGGCCGACCGGCCGCCTGTGAACCTCCCGCTGTTGACGCGGGTGAGAATGCTTGGCTACTGAAAGAGAGGAGCCGATAATGTTTCGATGCCTGTATGCAACAATCCGCTTGGCCCTTATTGTGGTGCTTGTCGCGATTGCAGCCCGGAGCGCATCTGCAGAGTCACTGTCAAAAACCGGCCGTGATTTTCTCTCCATTACAGAAGTAACTCCCGGCACAGGCAGCTATATCTTTACGCCTTCGAAATTCTGCTATGCGCTCACAGTCTCGTACAACCTGAAAACCTCCAGGGTGGGCACCCTGTCGATGAGAGTATTCCGCCTTCCGGGCGGAGGCAGGAAGGAGATCCTGGCAACATCTCCGGAAGTGCAGATCATACGCGGCGAGGGAACTGCCACGCTAAAAAGCACGGATATAATGATGAAGGCGGGAGATGAGATAGCGGCTGGCGGATTCAGCAGAGTGATGGTTTTCGTCTCCATGGCTTCCTCGGACAGGAAGGAACTAGCCTTCTCCAGCAGTGAAAACATGCTTACCGGCCAGTTGATGGTTCAGCAGGAAGGAATCGCGGGAGGCATGGACAGCATTCAGCTTATATCTGTGCTGCCTCCGCCAGGAACGATGCTGCAGGCAGCCGTCAACTCGCCATTTGAGATAAAGATCTCTTATAACGTTGTCGGCGTAACACCTGTCTATGCCCTTCTCTGTTTCAACAGCGTCAAGAATGTCTCCAGCCAGACGAGACTGCGCGTCTACCACGTGCCGATCCCGCGGGGAAGGGGTATAATGACGATCAGGCTTCCCCTGGTCAATCTCCCTGCGGCTAAACGCGGTGACACTCTTGGCATCGCTGTCGCCTTCTTCAACAACATCGGCGAAAAGGCCCTTACGAACGATCTCATCTGGCCATATAACCTCACCAGATAAACACGCTGACTGGCTGATTGAGTCCGCTGTGCCTGTCAGATGCCTGTAACCCTCGGAGTCCAGTTCAGTATGCCTGCAGGCTCAAAAAGTTCCAGAAGCTCAGGAACTGAAGCAGTGGGAGGCTATCATTGAACGGTAGGATAATATGTCCTGTGACGCTTGAGCCAGTAGAAGGAATCAACTGCACTCTCACGGCCGGCTCGCTGAGTAGATCCTCGGGAGTAATGCAGTACACCACTGAAACAGACGCATATGGCTCGTATACATTCTCTGACTTGCCTGCCGGGAACTACATGCTGACCAGCGCAAAAGCCGGCCACGTAACCGACACATCATACTTCACAATAACCAAGGACATGAACATGGACTTCACCAGTTTGAAAGTAGAAGACTGGAGCCTGGTGATGGGCGCCGATCATCCATATGATGCCACAATGGCTTATGTTACGGCAGTCGTCGATTGCACAGGTGAAGGACCGCCTCCAGTAAAAAATTCAGTAACCTCGAAGGGCTTCTAGAAGGGCGGCGTGACTGTTGACCTTTGCTCCAGCAGTGGTGGAAAAGGATCAAACTATGAAGCGCGCTGTTACTTTGACGCCCAGGGAAAAGCCGATTGGAGCGCCACCTCCACTACCACCACGGGAGTGGCGCTCTTTTACAGAACTCGGCCTGTAGACACCTACACGATAAAACAGCGAAAGAGAACCATATCTTCAGTGACGTCAAAGAGGTCACTGAAGATATGGACAGTTAACGAACTGCCTTATAAATGCCGGTAACGGCTCTCAGAAAAAGCAGTAAGGCCTCACTCGGGGCCTGCCGGTCTGTCTGGCATGGTGAAGGTCTCTCATGCGGCAGGCCCGATCATCTGATTACATGAGCCGCGACTGTCGAGACTCTGTGTGAAAAGCATGAGAAGCGGCCTCGAGAATATCAATGCATGCAGCTTCTGTCTTCTCTCCAGTCAGAACCGGCACAGGTTGGCTGAACATGCGATATCTAACGGTTCCTCCTGGCCCCGTGTCGGGTAAGCAGTACTTCAATTCTTTTGTAAGATGGAATAAGCGCACTTTCCATGCCGGACCCTGGGCGATATGAATGCCGGTCCGGGTTCCTTCCAAGCTCGACGCAACTGTCCAGTTCGTCGAGGGGAGTCGCTCCTCCTGGCTCTCCGCCGCATGTTGAATTGACATCCGCGCCGCTCTCTATGAGGAGAGCGCATACTTCAAAACTGGCGCTTCTCATGGCCCAGTGAAGCGGTGTACCCCAGTTTCCTCCTCCCTGGGCATTCACGTCGGCTCCTCCGGCAATAAGGACTCTGCACTTTTCCAGGTCTCCGCGCTCCGCGGCATAATGAAGCGCCGTGTGGCCAAAGTTATCTCTGGCCTCCGGTGAATCGATGTCATTGTTCATGGCGCCAATCTTCGTCCCCTTCCAATTCTTGCCCTGCGTTCTCGGTACGATATAATACCTGTACGCTATCAGCATCAGAATGATGAACGCTACGATACACAACAGCAGATCTGAGCTCACGATTATCTACTCTCCAAATATCCAATGCTGCAATAACTTAGGCTCGCGAGTAGAATTATCCTCTCTCCAGATTTGTATTGCTGCGTTAGCTTAGGCTCGCGGGTAGAATAATATAATTGCATTTAATGGAACTGCTGTGACTTCAAATGCGTGTTGTTGACCGGGGGGCATCTTCCTGGTATACTCGCCAGTGAGGGTCTGATATGGGTTCGCATGCTGAAATAAGCATCTATCCAGGCAAGGTTCATACTCCTACCCTGAGCAGGAGCGTTGACGTGAGAAAGGATTTGGAAAATGTCCCTGCACTATCGTCTCTACATTAGCGCTCTCATAGTAACAGCAATTACGGCCTTAGCGCTTGCAGTGTTCAGCTGGAGGAGGAGGAAGTCTGTGCCGGGAGCCATGCATTTCTGTCTTCTGATGGGTGGAATCGCGATCTGGTCAGCAGCAGCCTCTGTCGAGGCTTCCTCAGGTGACATGATAACAAAGATACTCTGGTCCAGGCTCGAATACCTGGGCTCCGCGCCTGCCACCATATTCCTTCTTCTGTTCTCGCTCTGTTATGCCGGTGAGGAAAAAAGGCTATCAACCGGAGGCATGCTGGCGCTTTTTGCAATCCCTGCCATCATTATAGTCAGCGCTTTCACGAACGACAGCCACTTCCTCTTCTGGAGTGGCTTCGCTCCTGTGCCGGGTTCTGATCCGATACTTCGATACGAACACGGGCCCCTTTTCTGGATGGCTTATATTTTGATATGCCTGATAATACTTATCAGCGTCGTGATGCTGATTAAGGCCGCCTTCAGACAGTCGGGTCTCCATCTCGGACAGACGCGCATCATAATAATCGGATCGCTATTTCCCCTGATAGGCATCTCTCTCTATGCATCGGGATGGAAGGCGATACAGGGAGTCGATATATCACCCCTGTTCTTCCTGCCTGCATCGCTGTTCATCGCCTGGGGGATCTTCCGCTACAGGCTCTTCGACCTGGTGCCTGTGGCCCGCCATGTCCTCATCGAGGGGATGAGTGATGGGGTGATAGTAATAGACAGGCTGAACCGAATAGTCGATATGAATCCTGAAGCGAGGGGCATGCTGTCTGTTGCGGGAGAGATGCTGGGAGTGCAGATAGAGTCTCTGTTCCCATCGTGGAGCGTTCTTGTCGGACAACTAGGACACTCCCAGGAGGCTCACATGGAGCTTCCCATGAAGAGCAGTGAGAATGAGAGATGGCTCGATATAAAGCTTTCAACGCTCAAAGACGCCGGGAAGCCGCTCAAGGGCATGCTCATGGTAATGCGTGATGTGACAGAGCGTCGCAGAAGTGATGAAGCGCTCCGGAAAGCGAAGGAGGAGGCCGAGGCGGCCAACAGAGAACTTACGGATGCCATCTCCCAGCTTAAGGTGATGGCGGAAAAAGCCGAGACGGCCAATAGGGCCAAGAGCTTTTTCCTGGCCAACATGAGCCATGAGATAAGAACGCCGATGAATGGCATCATCGGCATGGCCGAGTTGATCCTTGAAACGGATCTGTCAGCTCCGCAGCGGGAATACGCTGAAATCATAAAAAGCAGTGGCGACACGCTGCTCATCATCATAAACGACATACTGGATTTTTCCAGGATAGAGGCAGGAAAAGTAAAGATCGAAAGCGTCGATTTCGACATTCATACTGTAATAGAGGAAACGGCCGATCTCGTGGCTTTGAAAGCCCAGCAGAAAGGGCTCGAGCTGATCTGCGAGATAAAGCCTGAGATCCCCAGGCACCTGAAGGGGGATCCAATCCGCCTCAGGCAGATATTCACAAACCTGGCGTATAATGCGGTAAAATTTACCGACAAGGGCGAAATTTTCATTGAAACAGGCATCTCGTCATCAGATGACTCGGAAGTGACAGTTCTGTTCTCCTTCAGGGACACAGGCATCGGAATTCCAGATGAAAAGCTGGAAATGCTGTTCAAGCCTTTTACGCAGCTGGAAACCATGCCGACAAACCCCTCATCGGGCACCGGTCTGGGTCTTTCAATTTCCAAGAGGCTGATAGAGATGATGGGAGGGCAGATTGGCGTCAAGAGCGATTCAGGGAAGGGCTCCACCTTCTGGTTCACAGCTCGTCTGCAGAAGCTTCAGCAGGAAAAGGATCTGGAACAGCCTTCGCCGGATTTTCAGGGAAAACGCATCATCATTGTCGACGACAACCTCACGAGCCTCAATGCCCTGAAGCATCTCGCCGAATCGTGGGGCTTCACTGCAGCCGCACACCTGGTAACCTCAGATGCTTTCGAAACTCTGAAGGAGTGGTCTGCTCAGGATCTGGTCTGCGATGCCATAGTGCTCGATGAGCTGCCTGAAAGGGAGAAAAATACGTCTTTCCTCGAAAAGCTCAGGAAAGAGAAGACACACTCTCAACCTCCTGTCATCCTTCTCCTGCCGCTCACGGAAATCGCGGAGATGCACGGTCTTGCTGCATCAGGATTTACCGCGTTTCTGACAAAACCGGTCAAGGAGGGGCAACTGAAATCGGCTCTGGCGACGGCATGCAATCTGGTGCCGGAGAAGAGCGGGGAGTCAGTGGGAGATGAAATAGCGCTGAAAGGAAGCCATACTCCGGAAAATGTCAAGATACTCGTTGCCGAAGACAATAGCACAAACAGGCTCGTGCTTCGTTCCATACTGGGAAAGTTAGGGTACACGGCCTATATGGTCACAAACGGATGTGAGGCTCTCAGGGCGCTCCAGTCTGATCGCTATGATCTCATGCTTCTGGATTGTCAGATGCCGGAGATGGACGGATATGAAGTGGCGCAGCATATCAGAGATGAGCGCTCGGCTGTGTATGATCCTCGCCTGCCCATCATAGCGCTTACGGCCCATGCGATGCAGGGAGAGAAGGAGCGGTGCATAGAAGCCGGAATGAGTGATTACCTGTCAAAGCCTGTCCGGCCTCAATCGCTGAGAGAGATGATAGAACGCTGGGTTCCTGCCGGGAAAGGCGCAGACAGAGACCGGAAGACTGCGCGTGGCACTGATAAGGGCACGTCTGTATTCGATTATCAGAATCTGATTCACCTGTTGGGGGATTCCGGCGGCTCAGCGGGGCATGTGTGCCGGTCATTCCTCAGCGACATGGCCGTTCAGGTGGACATTCTTAAAAAGGCACTCGTTGAAAAGGATATAGAAGGGGCTCGAAGATCGATTCATACGATCAAGGGGTCTGCAGCTCAGATATTTGCCGGAATTCTCTTCAATGCCAGCGCAAATACGGAAAAACTTATTATAAACGGCGATTTTGTCTCGGCCCTGGATACGCTGCCTCTCCTTGAAAGACATTGTAAAGAGCTGAAAGACGCGATGACCAAGTGCCTGAATGAAAATTGACGGGATATATTACTGCCACTGAGCACGCCTGGAGATTTGAGAGCAGGATTCCCTTCATGGAATGGCAGTAGAATGTACGGCGCAGAGGTATGTCCGGCAGGAAGGAGAGCTTATACGGCCTTATCGGCGTTCTTTTTCAGCTTGAGCCCGTCTATCGAGACGTAATCATCCTCTACCTCGACAGTTGAGGGCGAATCGGCATGGGTAAGAGAATCGGCCATATCGTGCAGATCATCCTTGGCTTTTTCTTCGACAGTCCTGTATTCACAAAGGCTCTCCAACGCATGGAGCCTCGAATTCACCACATCGATATCCCTTTTCCCTGTTGCGCTGATGCCGTTCATGGCTATCTTTCTGTGCCCTGCATCACTGACAGGGCTCTTGCTGATCGTATCGAGCACAGAAAGGAGAAACTGGCGCTTTGCCGAATCAGAGCCGATCTCCTTCGCGGCTTCGAGGGCGGAGCGTGAGAGAAGCCTGACAGGCGGGTCATTGGGGTTAGCCATAATGGACTTTAAAAATATCTCACGAGTCTTTACAACATCCCAATCGCCCATCCTGTCTCCTGATATGCCCTTGCCGAATGACGAAAGCATCTGCTCCGCTGGTGTGAGGCCTTTCATATCACAGATCTGGCTAAATGTCGAGTAGAGCATTGCCCTTGCAGCCCTGACATTCGACAGTGAAGGCAGAGCGTCCATGGCAATGGAGCATATGGCACTGAAATCTCTCACCGGAGCCGAGCGTCCGTTCTGAATGGCTTTCAGTGTGAGAGTTCTCAGCAGAGATACATCTGAATCAGAAAACTTTTCTGAAGACAGCGAGTTGCCGAAGGAGGCCAGTGTCTTGTCGAAAGCACTCGAGCCCGGATCTTTCACCGTGTTGTCGAGAGAGGTGTAAAGCAGGTTTCTGGAGGCCTTCTGCGATGAAAGGCTCTGGAGAGCTTCAAGGGTGATCTTTGTTATGACAGGACATGACGGCCCTGCGAGGCCTGACGCGATGGCCGAGGCAGCTGCTGATCTCACCGCGATGATATCATTATCAGTCATTTTGTCGCTTGAAAGCGAACTGGCAAAACCGGCGACATTTCTTTCGACATCCGGAGCTCTCTCATTTTTGATTGTTGAATCCAGCGCCCCGTACAAAACGGCCCGCGCCACATTGGCATTTTTCAGGGATGGCAGCGTCTCGAGGGCGATCTTTGAAAGAACTGCGCCCGCCGTTCCAGGCAGAGCTTTGGCAATTGCATCCAGCGCGGCAGTCCTGACTGTTACTATTTCCCTGTCGTTGATGTTGCGGCATGAGAGACCTGTTGCAAAAGCGGCTATCTGCTTTTCATCAGCAGTCGTCTCAGGAGCCTTGGATATACTGTCGAGCACCTCATACAGCGCCGTCCTCTTCTCCTTGTCGGAATTTCCGGAGGCTGAAATCTCGAGCGCCTTCCCTGCCGCGCCGCGCCCTCTCTCACTGTACAAAGCCTGAGTTGCTGTCTGTTCCTGTGATGAGATGATAGGGGATGGCATTGATGTCCTTTCTGCTTTGACTGCCAGGTCTCTGCCCTGCAGAAATATAATTCACCTGATAACATTATAGGCTCTTTCATTGCGGTACGTAATCAGATATCAATATCATGAGGTAAACAATGTGTAACATTTTCGCACGGTTTCAATGATCCATGAACAGCAGAGTTACAGCATCATTTCCAGCGGGTCAGAATCGTCTCCCTGTCAAACAGCTCTACGGCTATAAGAAGCACGATGATACTGACTGCCAGGATCGTCAATGACATCATTATGACTTGGGTCACTGAGAAATAAAGCTTTCCGAGCAGATCGAAGATACTGAGTCCCACAATCGGCAGCACAATGAGCCCTCCTATCTGCTGTGCCACCCGGTAGTCGTTCACTCTGGAGGAGATTATCATGCCTGTCAATACAGAAAGCCACCCGATGAGGGGACACAGCAGAAGCATGGCGAGGATCCAGGCCGGCCGTATGAAGATGAGAAGAACCTCATGGGGCACGAAAAAGCTTATGATTACAGATGTAAGTCCGTAGCTGCACCATGTTATCAGAATCGGCATCAGGATTGCAGCGAGGCTCTTGCCCAGAAAGAGCTCTTCTGTGCTTACAGGAGTGGCCAGCAGGGGCTCCAGGCTTTTCTGCTCTTTCTCGCCTATGATGCTTGTAGTGGCTATGACAAGAGGAAGCATGCACGGGATCATGAGGAAGTAGTAGAGATACTGCTCTGCGATTGATGCCATGAGAACCGATTTTCGAGGCAGCCCGCGCAGTTGCTTTGGAACGGAAGGCTTTTGAGAAATTTCGTTCAATTTCGGGTCCGGGTCACGGCTCATCGCTATCATGGTTCCCACTGTCGTCAGCATGAATATGAGTGGGACGAAGATCATCGTAGAGAGTATCATCCTGTTTTTCCATATGTCATTCATCTCCCTGTCAATCAGGGCTTTCACCCGGGCTGTGCAGATCTTCACGGCTGACCTCCATCGTTTTCCATCAGTGAGAAATATACCTCTTCGAGGCTGTGTGTCATCTTCTCCACATACTGTATCTCCGAGCCGCACTCAACGAGCTTCCTGATGAGCTGTGCATTATTTCTCTCGGGATCCTCCAGTTCCACCACGAGACCGCTGTCACCGCTTTCAACACATTTCACGAAGGGCAGAGCGGAGATGGTCTCCCTGCAGTTTTCCGGAAATGATGTGCCCCGGATCTGCACTTTCCTTCCGTAGAGACGGGATCTCAGGGACTCAGGCGTGTCAAGGCTTACCAGGTGTCGCTTTATTATTGCGATGCGATCGCACAGCCTGTCTGCCTCGTCCAGGTTGTGGGTGCAGAGGAAGATGGTTCTTCCCTCTTCTTTCAGGGACTTGATGAAATCCCTGACCACCAGCGCTGATTCAGGATCCAGCGCGCTTGTCGGCTCGTCCAGGAAGACAATTGACGGCTCGTGGAGGAGGGCCCTTGCAATGGCGAGCTTCTGTCTCATCCCTTTGGAGTAGCTGCCTGCCGGCTCGTCCCTTCGCTCCCAGAGTCCAAGAAGAGAGAGATATTTTCTGATCTGCGCGTCAATATTTTTTACTTCTTGAAGCCTTGCATAGAACTCCAGGTTCAGGTAGGCGCTGAGCCGCGGATAGAGCCCCGGAGTCTCGGTGAGAATTCCTATGGTACGGCGGATTTCATTATTATCCCTTCCGAGAGTGTGCCCGCTGATCACGGCGCATCCGGCTGAAGGGGCCATAAGCGCACAAAGCATCCGCACTGTCGTGGTTTTGCCTGCCCCATTGGGACCGAGAAAGCCGAAGATTTCACCTTTGCGGACAGAGAAGGAGATATTTTCAACAGCAGTGTTGCCGTTGAAAGATTTGGAGAGCCCGCAGGCCTCTATCATTGTCTCTCTATTGTCAGGATCTGCAGAATCAGGAGGCGAAGGCGCTGCAGGGAGGCACTCGTCTTTCCACGCAGCCTTGCCGCGCTGTGACAGGACGTAGAGGATGGAGAGGATGCCGTATATGGCGGCGAAGATCTCAACTGCACATATCGGTGCCTTAAGTAAAAGAAGCAGGACAGCCATCCCGTCCACTGCGGCGTGAAGTGCTATCGCCGCAACAACAGGATGCAGTGATTTTCCGCGCACTCCGCTCATCACGAGTACGGACATTCCGATATGGATGGGAATGGCGAAAGCGCGCTCCAGGAGGGCGATGAACGGCTTCCACCAGGGAATATTGAAGAAGAGCGCGGCCTGCTCCTGCAATACCGCTCCTTCAGTTCCGGGAATGACGATGCCGGACATGTCACCGTCTCTTATGGCCAGCATTCTCATGAGAGAAAAGAGCACCAGAAAGCCGACGAGGATTATGCATTCGACACCGCCGTGGCCTGCACCGAGCATTACAGAATCGCTCCAGGTGCCCCTGCCGTACCATCTGCGGAATACGAAGTATCTGGTCAGTTCCTCGCAGAGACCTGCCAGGAGCCCGATGATCAACGCGTAGAGGGCTATCAGGACAGGCGAGCCTTGAATGGCTTCTGCGGACAGGCCTGACTTTGAGAGAGCCAGTGTGAAGAGCAGCAGCAGGGGGATATGCGCGATCTGTGATACAATAAAGGTGGCTATTCCTGCAATGAAAGGCCTCCAGGTGCTCCTGAGTTTTTTAACGAGCACCCACCCGAGCAGGAAGGGGAGGATTATTGCCAGCAGGGAGACGAGATAGTAGATGAGTTCCATCGGGAGCCCTTCACTATAGTGGAGAATGGTTTCCGTTCACAGCCTGGAATATGGACAATTTCTTGTTGCAATTCCCGAATCCTTTATGTTGAGCACGCCGATTCTGTCAAGGATGAAGGCAGGATAGTCGATTATGGAAAGTCTTTTCAAAATCCGCTCAGACCTGTTGTTCAACACGCAATGACAGCCTCTCCGGCACGTGTCTCATGAGGCAGACAGCAGATTATTCCACCTCGCTTCTGTCATCCAAAATCATGAGGGATCCTTCCTTAAGCAGATGATGAGTATGTCATCTCGCTGGGGTTCCCCGTCATTCCCGGATGCGCTGCTGAAGATGAGATCCGCAACCTGCTGCGGCGATTCATCGGCGTGACTCAGAATCAGCTCTGTCAGGGAGTTGACAGGGTCGCTTATGAACCTCGGGCTCTCGCTGATCCCGTCTGTGTAACAGATAAGTCTGTCACCGTCTCTGAAAGGCTCACTGTGCATTTCTGCCGGAAGCTCTTCCAGGACGCCGATAGGGGGAATGGATCTGTGCTCGAGATATTCAACAGTATGTGAATCCGCTCGGTATATGAACGGAGGCTCATGCCCCGCGTTAACGAACTCCATCGAATCGCCGCGGAGCTCGCATGCGAAAAGAGTAACGAACATATCATCCGGCAGGCTGTTCACCATTCTGGTGTTAATCTCTGAAACGATTTCTCTGAGCCCGCCTGCTCCTCTCATTGACTCGGTGACGCTGTGGTGAAGCAGATTGGAAAAAAGTGCTGAAGCCACGCCCTTTCCTGATATATCACCAATACACAGGAAGAGTCCGTCTTCCTTCTGCGAGAAGTAGTAATAGTCTCCTCCCAGCTCTGAAGCAAAAGAAACTCTTCCGCCGATTGACATGGAGCCGATCTTTTCCTGAAAAGGGGTAAAGATGCGCCTGAGCAGCTTCTGGGCTATCCGGATATCCCTGTCCCTCTTCTTCTGAAGCTCCGTCACATGCCTGAGCGCTTCTAGCAGCCTGTCGATAAGAACCGCCACAATGAGAATGACAGCCAGGTGAAGCAGCGTATTTATCACGTTATCTGGCTCGCTGACAAACCCAAAGGCGTGATCAGCCAGAATCTCGGCTGTTGTGGCAAAACACGCCACGATAAGGCCCCATGTCATGTTGAGAAGCACGATGGCGGCAATTGTCGGTATCAGATATGCTATGGTGAGGTCAGGAACATAGCCGGTTTTGACATCTATGTAAACTATTACAAGCGAAAACAAAAAAAGAGATGATATAAAAACAATCTGCTTCGGCCCTGGATGGAGTTTCTTCGGTATCTTGAAGAGAGGCATTGATTCAGGAGGTCTTTCTGCAGCTCTGCTCATTGTATGATACTTTCGTGATGTAATGTAATCCGCTCCGGCAGCCAGCAGATGAGATAACCTGCAGACTGAGCCTGCACAAGTCTCTTGGCTTGGCACGCCGGTTCACTGAGAGAACTTCTCCCTCTGCATTCAGCCGCCCTTTTTTGCACAATATATCTCCATTTACGCCTCTTGTGGAAAAGCGTTGGCGTTCAGCCTCCTGGCTCGCTTATAATTGTAATCGGAAAGAAAAACGGAGCAGGTGGGAGGAGCGACAATGGAAAACACAATCTCGAGATATATCTCTCAGTATGAGCCCATGGCATACAACAGCGGCGCGGCGGGGAAAATTGAAGCCCGCGTAAAGGAGATAATAGACAGAGTGGAGCTGAGAGCCCAGGATGCTGTGAAGCTCGATCAGACACCAGAGGACAGCTATGCCGAATCAGGCCACGCATTCGTGAAATCGAGAACAATGACTCAGAACGGCATGATAAACGAAAAAGAGAGGCATGTCCGCTTTACTCCGGCTGAAGGAGCGACAAAGCCTGATGTAAGCTTCCTGATAGATGTCGACAGAACGATCACATCAGGAGACGAAAAGCTGGCAGGCGGAATTGGTTACACAAAATTCAGAACGGAGACAGCCACCTCAGGTTCGCTGTCACAGGTAAAGATAAACTACGGAATCTCCGAATGCGACCCGGTAACCGGAAAGCATACAAAAGAAGAAGTCGATGTCGATACCAAAGGGCCGGGCATCAGATACTCGATCAAAGACATGAACGATCCGAGGTTCAGAGAGGAGATCTACTTCATAGGCAAATCCGGTATCTGTGGAAGATAAAGCCCAACGCGAACAGCATCAGTGTAATAACAGCCGTATAAATCGGCCCCTGCTCTGCAGAGCAGGCTTTTCACTGACAGCAAAAGCGATGTTTGTCAGAGGAATTGGAAGATCGGAGAAGAAACAGAGAAACATCATACTCACAGTGACGGCTATAACATGATATATCGTTGCAGCTCTTTCAGGATAGAGCCTTTGAATGAGTCGGACTGTTCAGAGGTTCTTGAGGTATACAGGTATAGCGAGGACTTTCTCGCGCTGGGCCCGGTGCATGGCGCGTCAATGGAGATGGTTCTCGCGGATATGAGAGCATCTGAGGCAGAAGGAGGCTGTTTCTGTGGCATATATAATCTTCAGTGGGAAATGACAGGGATCCTGGACTATATACCCTCACACTATCTGGGAGATCGACAGAAAGCCTGCATTTCTCTGCTCATGATTGCCCTCCCTCACAGGAACCGCGGTACAGGCAGGCAGATCGTCGCCGTAGTGGAGACTTATCTGAAAGATCAGTATGAAGTGAGGTCGGTCTTTGCGCACGTCCAGACGGAAAACACGAGGGCGCTCCGGTTCTGGAATGGATGCGGCTATCATCGAATCAGCGATGCCGATCAAAGGCCGGACGGAACTATAGTCTATCATCTCCGCAAGAATCTCTGAAGCAGTTGTCTCCCTGTCATTCTCCAGTGTTGAGAGCCTGGATGGTATTTTCGGTGCTCACCACGTGGGCGAAGGCATATGCGAGATTCTTGAGCGAGGCGAGGTGCAATTCCTCGTTCGCCGTGGCTGTCGCATCGGCGACAAAAAAGACCCGGAAGTCCCTCATGAAGGCATCGCGCGCCGTGGTCTCGCAGCAGCAGTTGGTCATCACGCCTGTGATGATGAGCTCTTCTCTGCTCAGGGCCCTCAGATTCTTCTCGAGGTCCGTGCCGTAAAAGGCGCTGTACCTGTTTTTATCTATGATGATGTCTTCCTTCTCGACATGAATATCCTTCAGGATCTGCCATTCCGGCATTCCATAGCGGGCGAGATCGCCTCCCCACCACTCAGCCAGTATACCGCCGTCGACAGAAAGATCCTTGTGTCCGTGCCGCGTGAGGATGACCGGAATATTCTTCTTCCTGCAGGTGTTGATGATAGTGATGATATTGTGCAATGTGTGAGAAACGAGCGGGCGGAAAAATTCCTGCATATCGACGACCAGCAGAGCGCATCTCCCGCAGTGCGGTTCAGCTTTTCTGATGTTGTATTCTCTGATCTGTCCGAGGAAATCTGCTGTCATGTTTATATGCTCCACAATCCGATTTGTTCGACAGGATATTTCTCTGGGAGACAGGCATATCCTTTTCCGGGAGTGAAAGGCGGGGAAATCCGGCCGCCAAATCGGCCCTGACACAGAGTCGGCGTGAAATGACTCGTTGATGAATTTGATGAAGAAAATGGAGCATACAGGAATACACTGCAGCCTCAATGAAAATCAAGGATCAACAGCCTGTTTTCAGGAAAAGGAGTAAAGCTGTGGGGGCAAATGTCGGGAACGACGGTGTGGAGGAGGAATCATTGTCGGATAAGGAAATTCTGAGAGCATACAGAGAATCCCTTAAGGACGGCACTGCCAGTGATGATAAAGTCCTGGTCAGCGCATGCCTGGCAGGCTTGAGTTGCCGGTATGATTCCGGCAACTGTTTGAACAATGATATTCAGGCACTTTTAGAAGAGGGAAAGGCTGTTCCTGTTTGTCCGGAGCAGCTTGGAGGCCTTCCAACTCCTCGTGTTCCTGCAGAAATTGTCAACGGTGATGGGAAAGACGTGCTGAATGGCAGCTCAATGGTTATGAACAAGGGCGGTGAAGATGTTTCTGTCCAGTTTATCAGAGGCGCCGATATGACACTTAAAGTCGCTATGGACTCACAGGTGAAATTTGCCGTTTTGAAATCGAGGAGCCCTTCCTGTGGGGTTGGAGAGATATATGATGGAATGTTTTCCCGCACCACCCGGCAAGGTGACGGAACTGCCGCGTCAAAGCTCAGGGAAGCCGGTATTCCTGTTTTTTCCGATGTCGAATGGGAAAGGCTCGGATGATCTTTCTTCAATGTATTCGGAAGGCTCCAATGCTTCACAGAACGCAGAATCTCCGGGAGCGGGAGCAAGCTGCAGGAACGAAAAGCTGAACAGGGAAAATCAAAGATCTGTCTCATATAACGACACTTGGCAGCGGAGAGAGAAGAGGAGAGGAGAGAATATGAAGATTTTCACCATCGGATTTACAAAAAAGACAGCCAGGACATTTTTCACAAAACTGCGCCAGTCCGGCGCAGATAGGATTGTAGATATCAGGCTCAACAATGTCTCTCAGTTGGCCGGTTTTACAAAGAAAGACGATCTTGAGTTTTTCCTGAAGGAAATCTGCGGCATGGATTACACGCATGTAACAGAGCTGGCACCCACTCAGGGCATCATGGATGAATTCAAGAAGAATAGGGGAGACTGGTCGACTTTTGAAAAACAGTTCATCAGTTTGATTACAGACAGGCAGGTCGAAAAGAAAGTGCCGCGTGAAATCATAGATAATGGCTGTCTCCTCTGCAGTGAAGACAAACCAGATAATTGCCACCGCCGTTTGGTAGCGGAATATCTTAAAAAGCATCGGCAGGACGTTGAAATCATTCATATAGTTTAAAAATTGCTTCAAAAGATATTGCCTGGCATGGCGGGCGAATGTCGCCAAAGATTTATTTGATGACATAATACACCCTGAAACCACCTGCTCGATTTGATATCAGGCCTGCTATTGGATCGGCAATGGGACTTGAATGCGACATCAGGACCGTATAGTATTTTATTGAAATCCAACAATCCTGTAAATGAGGTCGTTCAGATGTCCGGAGTAATGTCAGTATCCGTCGGAAGTCATAATACTAAAAGACCTGTGGGAAAACCGGCATATCCTGAATCTCCTGAGACTGAAGCTCTGAAAGACATGTATGTGCCGGCATTTGTCAAAACAGCCTGGGATGTTGCTGATGTGAAAGCCGGGGAGGCTGCCGGTTCTGCCAAATCCCAGACAGACGCGACTGGACTGGCATCACTGAAACAGGCCGGCAATCGCATATTTCCCGTCAGTCGTTCCGAAGATGATATCAGGGTAATCTGGCAATGCAGGCTCAACAGCAACCATGAAGGCTCCGGGCCTGCCATTGGCCCTGACGGAACAGTCTATACTCTGTCATATAACGGCCTGCTCAGCGCTGTAAAGGAAGGGAAGCAGCTATGGCAGCACAAGATGGCAGGAGGCTATCCAGGCTCGACTCCTGCAGCCGGCCCCGATGGAATGGTCTGCGTATTGTCATACAACGGCCTGCTCAGTGCAGTAAAGGAAGGGAAGCTGCTCTGGCAATGCAGTCTGAACCTCAATCATGAAGGCTCCGGCCCTGCCATTGGCCCTGACGGAACAGTCTATGCTCTGGCATACAACGGCCTGCTCAGCGCAGTGAAGGAAGGAAAGATGCTCTGGCAATACAGCCTGAACCTCAATCATGAAGGCTCCAGCCCTGCCATTGGCCCTGACGGAACAGTCTATACTCTGGCATACAACGGCCTGCTCAGCGCAGTGAAGGAAGGAAAGCAGCTCTGGCAATGCAGCCTGAACCTCAATCATGAGGGCTCCGGGCCTGCCATCGGCCCGGACGGAACAGTCTATACTCTGGCATACAACGGCCTGCTCAGTGCGGTAAAGGAAGGGAAGCTGCTCTGGCAGCATGGATTGGACGAGTGCTACAGTGGCTCGACTCCCGCTGTCGGTATAGATGGAGTAATCTATGCCTTGTCATATTATGGCTGGCTGAGTGCCTTCAAAATGGGTAAACTGCTCTGGCAGCACAGGCTGGACGGCAGTTATGCCGGCTCGACTCCAGCCGTTGATGGTAAAGGAACAGTTTACACTCTGTCGTATGATGGCCGGCTTGAAGCCATCAGGCCAATTGAATGCGAAGACTCAGCAGATGAAGATGTAAACAGACAGGGGCCTCCAGCTGATAAGGAATCAGTGTATTATAATGATGACGGATACCTGATTGTCGGAGGATACAGCCTCCATGTCGGATAAATGGCGCAGTTATTGTGATCCAGAGAGATCAGGAACGGACGCGCTCAATGAATCATCTGCCAAGATCCCTCTTCCAGCATATCGCAGTGTGATACAAGCGCCACTGCCGCGGTATTCGCTGTAACGACTCCCCTGCCCCGCCTCGCTGCCGATTGAAGCTGCCGGATCCAAGCTCATGTGAAGCACTCATAGTTCGAAAGGCTTTTCGCCGCATTGACAGAAAGCCGCCCTGAGCATGGCATGGATCTGAAAAGCTCACGAAAATGGCAGACACATAAGGCATAAAGCCTGTATATATGCTCGTTCTCCGTCCACTGGCAGCTGCACTTGAAATAGCAATGATTGGATTCTTCATACTCTCACAGGAACTTACATGATTGGATTAATCAGAGACAGAGCCAGTGATTTCAAGCATTGTGCATCCTCATATCAGCAACTTTGCCCATCCCCGCAACGAGCCTCTGATTCCCGTCAGGCCTTTTTCACATGAATTCCGTGAACATAGTTATAGAACGTGGGCTTCGAAACTCCGATAATCCTGCAAATCTCCTGCACAGTATGCTGACGCTCCTCATACAGCTTCAGCGCGACCTTGATCTTCTGCTCATCGAGCACCTTCGGCCTTCCCCCCAGACGCCCTCTGGCCCTGGCGGCAGCCAGACCCGCAGTAGTCCTCTCGCTGATGAGATTGCGCTCAAACTCGGCCAGGGCTCCGAAAATATGAAACACCAGTTTCCCGCCCGAAGTCGTCGTATCGACAGCCTCCTGAAGACTCCAGAGACCAACCTCCCTCTCTTCCAGATAGCCGATCATCTCAATGAGATGCTTCAGAGAGCGCCCGAGCCGATCGAGCCTCCAGACCACGAAAGTATCGCCTTTCCGCAGATACTCAAACGCCCTCTCCATTCCGGGCCTTTCAGAAGCCACCCCGCTCACCTGATCAGTAAAAATCTTTTCACATCCTGCTTTTGCAAGCGCGTCTTTCTGCATATCCAGATTCTGATCGAAAGTCGAAACCCTTGCATATCCTACAAGCATTATGCAGCTCCTTTTCGTTTCAATATGACTCATCAAAAGGCCGGGCAAGAAACCCGTCATTATGCATAATACCACGCTGTAGAAATATTTACCTGGTTTCTTAACAAAAATAACGGCTTGAAATCGTGGTGACCTATGTACAAATATTTACGTAATAAATACGGCCGTTTTTCTGACTGACGGAACAGGAGCAAACCTGAGATTTCTTAGACTTCCATAAGTGAATGAACATTGAGAGGCACATCAAGAGAATGGAATACGAGGTTCTAATAGCAAATGGACAAAAAACAACGATCTTAAATTATTGAGACAGTCTAAGGTTTTTGCAAAGGCCTAAGCTCCGTTCTGCCCATCTCTT
>Ga0302252_1000927_pt1 | contig 19949 bp, 18 predicted proteins | sample AAG_RA_Leu_MG_FD_193511 | JGI IMG/M metagenome (GOLD analysis project Ga0302252, IMG submission 193511) | Enriched activated sludge microbial communities from anaerobic digester in WTTP, New Holstein, Wisconsin, United States - AAG_RA_Leu | ecosystem: Engineered > Bioreactor > Anaerobic >...
TTCGATGATTAACATGCTCAATAATGTTTATGTGGATATACATCATAATGATATGACATTACAAGCGACGGATATGGAGATTTCCCTAATTGAGAAACTTCCTTGTGAGTGCGATCAAGATGTCACCATAGCTATACCAGCAAGATTATTGGCTGATCTTGTAAAAAGCATGAAAGAAGACGAACTGCATCTCGAGCTTGATGAGCTAAAATTGTCTATACTTGGTGAAAAAAACAGATTCTTTATCAATTGCTTCGATCCATCTGAGTTTCCGGCTTTAAATGTAGTGACTGGTAACCAATACCGGATCAAATCACAGGATTTTATACCACTTTTTCAGAAGGTGATGCCGGCCGTATCTCCAAAAGGAGAAGGCAATATCGCTTTTTCCAGCATTTTGATTGAAACCATTGCCAATGAGCTTCGACTGGTGACGACCGACGGTCAGCGTTTGATTGTTGCGAAGTATTGGGAAACAGCCGACCTTAGCTCTCTTAAAATTCTCCTACCTCCAAAATCATTGAATGTGGTTCATAAAATTGCTCAAAAACAACCGGGAGAGATCATTTTTACTGTTTCAGACAGGGAAGTCTCCTTTGCATTGGGCAACAAACTGTTGATATCAAGAAGAATAGAGGGTACTTTTCCAGATTACACCCGTGTCATTCCTACTTCTTACTCTTATCAAATTCAAGCAGACAAAACGGAATTGAAGACTGCCTTAGGCAGAGTGTACTTGATGGTCAAAGACAACTCCAAAAAGATCAGCCTGAAAGTCAATAATCAAACATTAAATATTTTAGGTTCGGAACAAGAGATTGGTTCCGGAGAGGAAGCGATTGCAGTAGAATCTCAGGGTGGAGAGTTTGAGCTGATGCTGGATGCCAAAAAATTCATTGACGGCATTGACGGTATCGATGGGGATAAAGTGGTGATGGAATCAAACGGTACTATGCACCCATTGATCATCAAAGAGATAGATTCTGAAAAATACACCTATGTGCTGGTTAGTTTAAGACCGAAATAACTCATGCATCTGGTCGGGCTTCAAGCAGAGAATTTTAGAAATTTCTCCGCTGTCCAGTTGGACTTTTCAAAGCATACGAACTTGATTATCGGTTCGAACGGCAGTGGGAAATCGAATTTATTGGAGCTGATCTATTTTTCTCTGTTTGCTAGAAGTTTTAAAACAAGTGAAGAGGCGAATCTGATAAAATGGAAAGAATCTTATTTCCGAACCCAGATGGAATTTCAAAAGGATGGTCTTCAAAAAACTATTACTGTCTCTTTTAACTCCGACCGTGATAAAAAAGTGCTGTTAAATCATATTCCTGAAAAAAGTAGCGTACTATATCGTGAAAGTGCTGTGATTGTTTTTTCACCCTCCACTTCTCAGTTAGTGAAAGGCCTTCCATCTGTCAGAAGAAAGTGGTTGGACAGGATTTTGCTTCGGGTGGATCGGGAATTTACGTCGATTATGTATTCCTACCAGCAAACTTTGAGAAACCGAAATGCTCTGCTCAAAAGAAAACTCATCCAGAAAGAGGATTATGATTTATACGAACTACTAACCACCAATTTGATTTCTTTGACTTCCTTGATTCGAAAAGGACGTGTTGAGTTGATCAAATCAATCAATTCTCTCATTCCCCCCACTGTTTCTAGCATGGTTTTGTCTATGTTTTCCAGTGTGGAGTTAAAATACTACAATGCGAGAATGCCAGACGATTTATCCCGTTTAGCAAAAGAAGAAATGAAAAGGGGTGGCACGTTAATCGGAGCTCATTTGGATCAATTGGAGGTTTTTCACGGAGAGGCAAGCGTGCGTGATTTTTCCTCGGAAGGGGAGCAGAAACTCATCTCTTTTTGCTTAAAACTATGCGAATTTGATTTGATTCAATCGAAAACAAAAAACTCACCGGTATGCTTAATTGATGACTTATTTTCAGAGTTAGACGAAGAGAGAGCTCGGTTACTATTTGATTACGTCTCTTCTATTTCGCAAACAATATTCACTGATTTGACTGGCAATAAACTGACTGCGGATAAGATTATTTCACTCAGTCGAGAAGAGGATACCATATGTTCGCGATAGGCGATATCTTGGATCAATATCTTTCCAGAAAAAAGAAACTAAAAAGACTATACTTGGTAATGCTTCATTATCCTGAGATTGTCGGAGAGATCATCGCTCATAACACCAGAATCATCAGTATTCAAGATGGCAGACTCGTAATTGGTTGTAGAAATTCAGTCTGGAAAAGAGAATTGGAGGTATATAAAGACAAGATTCTGGAGAAAGTACAATCCTATCTTCCCCAAGAAAAGATAATAGAGATTGTCTTGGTCATCGGCAATGTTACCGTGGTTCAGAAAAAAAAGAAAAAAAAAGCCGTACAGCTTGGTGATGAGGATGAATTATGGATCAAGCAAATAGTAGAAAAAACACATCCGGCGTACCAAACAGGTTTTGAGAGGGTGATTCGATCATATAAGGAAAGGCAGCAGTCATGAAAAAAATACTATTTACTTTATTATTGTTTATCCTTGTCTCTATCGCTATCATTACACTCGATACATATCCTCGAAAAAGCCTCGGAACCGGGATATATTTTGATTCTGGTAATCAAGTCATCAGTTTTGTTTCGGTAGACTCTTATAGTAGACCAATACTGATAAAAACGAATCCGGAATATCGCTTTGTATCGCATACGATTATTGAGGATTCTACCTTGCCTTTAACAGAAGATAGGTTTGTGCAGGAGTTCTCGATACTTGGAAACTTGGTCTATCATGAAAATCACCAGGAAATCAACCTAAAAATAACGGCTCGTTTCTTTGTGAACGGCGATATGTTTATTATTTATCGGCTTTTTACAACAGAGAATTTACCCGCTCCCGTACAGCTTGAAATTCTATTTCCACCCACTTTAGCCGACAAGACAAATATCTGGTCTTTCCGTTATAACGATGATACGAAACCTACGGAAATGATGATTACCGACGCTGATATGATCGCCTACTCGAAAGAAGAGGGTGTTCATATTCTTCCTGCTTCTCTGCAATATTTTGAGTTTTCCGATGCGCAGGATCACCCTTTGCAAAGTTGTTTGTTTGGTCCGTTGGGTGTTTACAAGGAGAAGGAAGTGAACTTGGTGGAGTTAGTCGATTCGAAGTTTCAAACCGTGTTAAACACACAATCCAATCAATCGACTTCCATCCAGTGTGCTTTTGACTTGAAAGCTTATCAACGTGCTGAGAGTTGGTTCTTTTTTAGTAAAAAACAGCTTCTCAATTACCATAATGAAAACACTAAAACCAATATGCTGGCTGCGGATTTCTATATGAGAAAGCGTTTATCCTTTGATGGCATTTATCATATCGCCTCTTCACAGTTTTATCAGGGAGCAACCGATATCACCTATGATTATTACTACAACTATGCGATGTGGGAAGGCAGAAGGTTTATGGAGCTTTACAAATCTCAGCCAGAGGAAACTTTTTTCTATGATATGTTTATGAATGCTCTTTTTACGACAATAAAAGGAGTGAATCGATATGGTTACTGGAAATCAAATGTGAGGAGTTTATACCTTTGGAATCAATATCATGTGAGGGAAGGATATATCGACACCCGGTATTGCACGGATGCCGGTTTTTTCCTGTTGAATGCGTACAATGAATTTCATATTCAGGCAGCTATCAAAGCCGGGGAGGAGTTTGGTCAGTTTTTAATCGACAAATCCAATGATAATCAGGGAATATCGATTCAAGGGAAGGGATTTTTCTTTTATGACTATTATTATCCGGACCAGATCCTGAGAACACACGCTTCCTTAAATCACATACTATCCGAATTAAACTACCTGTTTGAGTTGTATCTTTCAACGCAGAATGATGATTTCTTGCACCTGGCAGAGCGAATCCTAGAAGGGATTCATCTGACGGAAAAACAATGGATTCGAACTGATAGTAATTATCGATTCAGAGGTGATTTATGGTATGCGGTGTTTCCTGATAGTGCGGGTCTGGTTTTTAAAGAACATGATTATACAAAGACTTTGACCTATTCTGATTTATTACAAGCCAGAAAGAATGTAAAGCTGATTTATAACAAAGAGGATGAAACACTCAACCGATTGATCGAGTCCAAAAAAGGTTTTTTAATCAGAGAAGGACACACCTTACCCGAACTATAAAAAAAAGGAGAAGAAAATGACAGACGAAGAAAAGCGAAATCTGGAAAAAGCAAATCAGTTTTTTGCTGTAGAGTGTTTTAACCAGATCTGGACATTTCTGGATAAAAAGGAAAAAGAAGCAGAAGAGATCGAAACGATGATTCATCTTGCGCATACTTCCTTTTGGCATTGGACAAAGAGCCAGACGGTACAGCCGTCTAATTTGGCGACAGGATATTGGATGTTATCAAGGGTGTACGCGGTAGCAAAACAGTCGACGCAAGCTCTCTTATACGCTCAGAAGTGCCTGGAAATCAATCAAAAACACAGCTTAAGCGCCTTTTCTTTCGGATATGCGCATGAAGCTTTCGCAAGAGCTTTTCGGTTGAATGGTGATCATGAAAAAATGAGAGAGTCAATCGAGAAAGGATATGCATATTCGGATCAGGTGCAGGAAGAAGAGGACAAACAATACTTACAGAATGACTTGAAGGAAATTCAGGAGGGTTAAGTCAACTCTTTCGAGAATTGCGTCGTATAGAGTTTCCAATAAAAGCCGCGAAGCGCAATTAAGTCATGGTGAGTGCCGTCTTCAATGATATTCCCCTCTTTCAGAACAATAATTCTATCGCTGTGAATAATAGTAGAGAGTCGATGTGCGATAGCAATGGAAGTTCTTCCTTGCATCAGTTTCTCGATACCTTCCTGGATCAGTCTTTCAGTATGAGTATCCACACTGGAGGTGGCTTCGTCCAGAAGCAAGATTTTTGGTTTGATGACCAACGCTCTGATAAATGAGATCAGCTGTTTTTGACCTAACGAAAGGTTAGAGCCCTCTGTATTAATTTCAGTTTTGTAACCTTTCGGAAGCTGCATAATAAAATCATGGGCGTTCAGAAATTTGGCTGCTTCTACGATCTCTTCGCTTGAGATGTCAGTCCTGCCAAGGGTGATATTATCCATGACCGTTCCTTTGAAGATGAAAACATCCTGCAAAACGATTGCAATATGACTTCTTAAATAAGATAAGGAAAAGTCTCGAACATCAACACCATCAATCCGAATAGCGCCTTCTTTGACATCATATAGTCGAAGCAGCAGGTTCATAATAGTGGTTTTTCCAGAACCGGTGGGACCGACTATCGCAATTCGCTGACCTTGTTTGATTGAAAAGCTGATTTTATGGAGCACTTCTTGTTCAAGGTAACCAAACCCTACTTGATCAAAAGCGATATTGCCTACAATGGGTTGTTTATTTGGATGAATCGGTTCCGGAATAATCTCCTTCTGGTTTAAGACTGTATTGATTTTTGTCATCGAAACCGCTGCATCTTGTATAATATTGAATCGTTCTCCCAGATTGCGTAAAGGATTGTAAAAAAACTCAACATACATCAGAAAAGCAGGTAAAGTACCCAAAGAGATTCTGCCTTTCAGGATCATATAACCTCCCACAAAAATTACCAATAACCTTGACAGAAAGCTAGAAAAATTGATGATTTGGTTAAACAGGATATCTTTGGACAGGGCTGAAAGTACGGAGTTTCTATACTCGGATGAGATATGTTTAAAGTCATTCCCATTCAGGATTTTACGGCTATATAATTTGATCAGGGATATGCCGGATAGGTTTTCCTGGAGAAAGATATTCAGCCAGGTTAGGTTGTTTCTTGCTTTGTTATAGGTTTCTCGCAAAATACGCGAAAAATGCAGAATGGTGATCACAACGATAGGGGAAAAGAAAAGAGCGATCACTGTCAACTGCCAGTCGATAGTAAATAAAAGCACAACCGATATGGTGAGTAGAATAAAGTCATTGATCAGCTCGATAGCTCCTGCACTCATTAATTCAGATAGATTCTCCGTATCATTGGCGGTTCTTGTGATGAGCACTCCGAGTGGGGTTTTGGATAGATAGGCATCGGAGAGAAGTAGCAGTTGGTGATAAATATCGCTACGCAAACCTAAGATGGTGTTTTGTGCCAGCAGATAAGAAACATAGGTTCTCAGGAAATTAAAAACAAACGATAACACCAGTAATACAATTAAAAGATAACCCAATCGTAGCAAACCAGGGAAGTCATTTTTCAGTATGTAAGAGTCAATAGCGGTTTTCATTAGTTTGGGTTGTATAGCAGATACAAAAGTAGCAGTCAGGGAGGTGAAAAGAGAAATGAAAACCAGCCATTTAAAACGTTTGATGTACGGAATCAAGTGTTTTAAGACATGCAAATCAGCGTTACGTGATTCCGCAAACTCATACGCTTCCATGATTCAACCTCTGTATGCCTTCTAGGTATTGTTTTTGATAAAGCTTATAATAGTAGGAGGACTTATTCTCAACCAAGGATTGATGATTGCCTTGTTCGGTAATCGTTCCCTTTCGGATAACTGCAATCTGATGGCACCAACTCAAGGCAGAAACACGATGCGAAACCATGATACAAGCTTGTTTCGAAGCCAGTAAGTGAGATTTTAACTGGTTGATCATTTGTTCCTCGGTTTCTGGATCTACAGCGGAAAAGCAATCATCCAGTATCAATACCGGTCTTTCTGCGATAAGTGCTCGGGCAATCGCCATTCTTTGTTTTTGTCCGCCGGATAGGGTGATACCTCTCTCCCCGATTAAGGTGTCAAATTGTTGAGGAAATTGCTCGATATCCTTCATCAGTCCGGCTATCTGACAGTAAGATCTCATTTTTTCCTCTGATATGCCAGGATTGCTAAATCTAAGGTTTTCTTTGATTGTGTTGGAAAAAAGAAATGAAATTTGAGGAACATAAGCAAATTGTTTATGTAAGAAATCCAAATCCAGCGTAGCGATGTCATATCCATTCATAAAAATGTTACCTATTCCCGGCTCCCAAATTCGTAAAATCAGGTTCATTAAGGTTGTTTTGCCGGATCCTGTCGGACCGGTGATACCTGTAATCGAATTGGCAGGAATGTTTAGGCTAATGCCATGTAGAATCTGTTGACTATTCTCAATATCAGGATAGGCGTAGTGAAGATTCCTGATATCCAGACTAATATTCTCTACTGTTGGCGTTAAGGCAAGTTTCTGACTTTTTTTGACCGTGGGGATAAACATAATTTCATCCACGCGGTTACTGGAGATAAGAGCACGTTGGTACATGTTCACGACAAATCCGAAAGCCATCATCGGCCAGGAAAGCATGGATATATACATAGAATAAGCAACCAGCGTTTCAATGGCGAGTTTATGATGAATCACCAGGTATCCGCCGTATACATAAACCAAAATGACTGACAGGGTTACGACGAGATTGATGGTTGGACCGAATACTCCCATCAGTTTTGCCAATGAGATATTCATGTTTTTATAGTCTGCACAGGCGTTCACGAATAATTGCTTATAATAGGATTCTCGAACAAAAGTCTTGATGACGTTCATACCAATCAGGGTTTCACGGATTCGAGTCGTAATTTCGCCAAATGCTTTTTGTATCTTTTTATAGAGCTCATGGATTTTACTGCCTACGATTCGAGAGACGAAAATTAGGATCAGCAGAGGTATGGTAACAGTCATAGTTAATTCGGGGCTTTTAGAAAACATGATGATCAGGGAAGCGCCTCCCATGAATACAATATCAAATGCTGCGACAATACCCATCACTAAAAACCGTCTGACGGAAACAGTATCGTTATTGGCTCGAGCCATCAGGTCTCCGATTTCATGAGTTTGGAAAAAGGAATCCGGTAGTTCGAGGTATTGATCAAACAGATCGGTCTGTAATTGATAAACAAAAACTAGTGCTTTTTTTCGAATCAGAGAGCTATACCAGAATCGAACCGAAACGATTAAACCGGCCATCAACAAATAATAGAAAGCATATGTTATCAAAGGTTGTAGGACGATAACTGACTCTTGGAACCGATATAGAGAGGTTGTGTACCAGTATGGGATGGATATAGTACGATAATAAGTAAAATACCCGGTTTTAATATAGAGAGGCGACAAAGGATTAAATGAGCTTGAGAGAAAGAAATTGTTTCGGATGGATACATAGGGGGAGGAGGATTTGATGAATGCGATTGTCTTTTCTACTATTGTCGGCATTACTAATTGGCTGATATCCACTACCATTAATAGAATGGCGATAAACACATAGATAGCCCAATTCTGTAAAAGATACTGCCAAACTTTCTTCATTCTTCAAGATTATATGGAAAAAGACGTTTTTTTCAAACAACAGAAAATGAAAATTAATAAAACTAATAATTATATTAACAATATTGATAGTATGATGAAAATGCTCTTTTCCAACAGTTTCTGCTATAATGAAGGAGATTCTCAGAAAAGGGGAGATTATGTGTGGAGTAATTGGGATAATATCTCTGAACCAGCAAGTTAGTTTTGACCTATATAACGGTTTACTGGATCTACAGCATCGTGGGCAGGACACATGCGGCATGATCACACTTAGTCAAGATAAAGTATTTATTCACAAAGGAACCGGATTGGTAGCAAAAGTATTTGACGAGAAAATTGTGAATTCACTGTTAGGCAATATGGGTGTCGCGCAGGTTCGTTACCCGACTACAAAAGGAAAAGTTGATGCGCAGCCATTCTATGAAGATTGCGGTGGAATCGCACTGGCTCATAACGGCAATATCTATAACGATGATGCGGTTAGGGCGTACTTGCAGGAAAGAAGAATGTACTGTGATTCCGATTGTGATGCAGAGACCATCCTAAAGATATTGACTCATTACTTCATGACTTCAGAGAAGCCCATCATAGAAAGGTGTTTTGATTCAGCCAGGCAGTCCATGAATGACCTGAACGGATCGTATTCTACAATAGCGGTAATACGCGAAGAAGGTTTTTTTGCATTCAGGGACCCTCGTGGTATTAGACCATTACTTTGGGGAGTCAAACGGAATGAACAGGGGGATCCGATCGCGTATGCATTTGCTTCCGAATCGGTCGCCCTTGAGAGCATCGTGGATGAGATTGAAGACGTGAAACACGGCGAAGCCATTTTTATTGACTTGTCGTTGAAAGTCACCAGAAAAATTCTTAAACAAGAACAACCGAAGTACTGCATGTTCGAGTGGGTATATTTTTCAAGAGCCACTTCAAAATTGCAGGGAAAAAGCGTTAATCGCGTCAGGGGCAATTTGGGGAAAAAATTAGCGGAAATATATCAGAATAGTCCTTTGTATGAGAGATTAAAGCAAACTCCCGACAAGGTGATTGTTGCGTCTGTTCCGGAGACAGCTAGACCTGCCAGTGTTGTGTTTGCAAGGCATGTGGGATACGAATACAAAGATGTACTGGAAAAGAATCGCTTTGTTGGCAGGATATTTATCAAACCTTCCGAATCCCTTCGCAGACATGAGGTTGCCACAAATCTGAAAGCGATAGAAGAGGTTGTGCAAAATAAAATTGTGTTTCTGGTAGATGATTCGATTGTTCGTGGGACCACTTCGAAAGGAATTGTCGATAAAATTAGAAAAAAAGGAGCAAAAGAGATTCATATCTTCTCAACTTGCCCCCCTATCCAACATCCTTGTTTCTACGGAGTTGACTTTCCAACCAAGCAGGAGCTCATCAGTTCCAGCAAAAATGCGGACGAATTAGCAGAATTTATCGGTGCGGATTCCGTAACATTCATGGACATAGACTCCTTGTCGGAAGCCATTGGAATCGAAAAGGATCATCTGTGTTTGGCTTGCTTGAACGGAGAGTACTCTACTTTAGCTAAATAACCTATTTCTTACAATGAGGACACTCCTCCTCCTCGACATTATCGTATTCTTCTTCATCTACATAGTCTTCATCTAGCTCTTCGTCAGGTATGTCCTCATATACCACACAAAAACCGGAATCCGTTTCCGCAATTAATAAGTCTTCGCTTTCTTCCCCGCTGAAATCATTCAAGTACCGTGAGAAATCAATATAGTCAATCCAGTCCTTCACTTCTTCTTCTGCAATTTCGTATACACCTTCCATGTAGTCTTTCAATGTGACTGCGACGGGGTTCTCGAAATGACCAGCCATTTGTTCGATCACATTTTCCATTTCCTGATCAGTGGATTCTCTGTCGATGTTTTCTAGCGCTTTTTGAATCTCTTCCATCCCTGTTATTCTTTTCATGTTACTCTCCTTTCAGCTTGATGTAGGTATTATACCTACTTTTCTTCTTTGTATGAAAGTTTTTCCAGTATTTTTCCATTTGCTTTTGGGAGTGATTTCATTATGATGAAAAGAAAACTTAAAGGAAAAACGATGACAGATAGTAGCCAAGAACAAAATTCTATTCGAGCGATGTATCATCAAATGGTGCGAATGAGGGACGGTGTTCATCTATCCGCTGATATATTGCTGCCAGAGAAAGAAGGTCCGTTTCCGGTCATACTTGTCAGAACACCCTATGGTAATCATGACAAAGCAAGATTAGAACAAAAGATCTGGTTAGCCAAGCACGGATTCGCGGTTGTTTTTCAAGATTGCAGGGGACGTCATGACAGCGAAGGGGAGTGGGAACCGTTTCGATTTGAAGCGGAAGATGGGGTAGATACGCTCGATTGGATTAGTAAACAGATATTTTGTAATGGAAATATAGGAATGATGGGAGGAAGTTACGAAGGATACTGCTGTTGGATGGCAGCCATTCAATCCCCTCATTCTTTAAAAGCTCTAATTCCGATCGTGCCATTACCTGATCCAGTGGTGAATGTTCCCTATCAGAACGGAGCTTTTTTTTGGAACATGATTGTATGGGGATTGATGGTCCATGGCAGAACAAATCAGGAAGTGTCGATAGTAGATTGGCCTCAATACTTTTTAACCTCTCCCCTGAAACAGATGGCAGAGAAGGTTGGATTTGATAGTCAAGCATGGAAGCATTGGATGTTGCATACATCAAAAGATGAGTGGTGGAAAAAAGTATGCTATCAACACCTTCTTCACCAAGTCAACATACCGGTTCTACACATATCAGGATGGTACGACGATGACGGGATTGCTACTTTCCTCAATTATCCAGCGATGCGAAAACACCCCAACCAACTTGTCAGCGAGAACCAATCCTTAATTATTGGCGCATGGCCCCATAAAATCAATAAAAATCAGAAAATCGGACAGGTGGATTTTGGATCTACCTGTTTAATTGACTTAAATCAACAGATTGCTCAGTTCTTTCGAAAACATCTGGCAGGTGATCCCCTACCAGACAATACTTCCAGATGTCGATTGTTTATCATGGGTGACAATCAGTGGATCGGTACGAATGATTGGCCGATGGAAGGGACAGAGCAAACGAGATTATATTTGCATAGCCACGGTTCTGCCAATTCCGTCAACGGTGATGGTTGGCTCTCATTCGATCCTCCTCAGCTTGAAATGACAGATTCATTTCTCTTCGATCCTTCTCATCCCGTACCCTATCTGACCGATCCGAATACGCTTCAATTGGGAGAAGCTTATGATCAAGCGGAAATCGAAAAGAGGGACGATGTGCTTGTCTATTCCACTTTGCCCTTAGAGAAGGACTTGGTAGTATGTGGAAGGATACTGTTGCATTTGTGGGTTCAAAGTGATGCGTCGGGTACTGACTTTACCGGAAAATTAGTGGATGTTTGGCCTACCGGAGAAGCGATTCAGGTAAATGATGGTATTCAAAGAGCGGAATTTCGAAACAACCTTGAAAAGCCGGATTGGCTTTCTCCGGATCAGGTTTATCCGATTACTATTGACCTATGGGCAACGGGTACTAATTTTAAAAAAGGTCACCGGATCAGGATAGAGGTATCCAGTAGTGCCGTACCCAAATTTTATCCTCATCATAACACAAAAGAGATACAATCAGAAGCAGTAGAGTGGAAAAAAGCCAATCAGACAGTTTTTCATCAAAAGGACAGGGAAAGTTTCTTGGAAATTCAGACGATTTCTCATGAATTGGTCACAAACAACGTGATTGAGCTATGAAGCTGACTGACTTCGAAAAACGTATGCTAGATGGTCAGTTTGGGAAAGCTTTGGCTGAAAGTCTTCACTATATTGTTCAGTTCGGTGAGGCGTTCGATGCGGAAAGGCTAGTTGATATTCAGTACTGTCACTATCCTGCAGAAATGGCAATTTATGAAGGCAGTATCGAAGAATTACAAGCATTTGCCGCCGACCATAGCCATGTTGTCGTTCCCACTACAAGCTCCACGTTGTGTGCTGATATGCAATATCCAGAAAAAACAGGTATTCCCGAGAGGCTAGCACAAAAACAATCTCTTACGTGTTCTGCTCATCAAAAGCTTGGAATCCAACCGACCTACACCTGCACGCCTCAGCTAAATGGGGCTATACCTGCATTCGGCTCTCCTATAGCGTCAGTTGAAAGCAGTGCGATCATCTTTTTTAATTCAATGCTTGGTGCCAGAACAAACCGTGGAGGATTGTTTACTAAATTTTCAGCTGTGACTGGTAAGTATCCAAAGATGGGATATCTACTAGAAGAAAACCGTGCCGGCCAACACCATTTCCAAGTGAAGGATTTTCCAGCGAATTCGACTGAAGACTCCTTATGGTGGTCCGCACTTGGTTTTGTTATCGGGTCCTCTGTCGGAAGCGAGGTACCGGTCATCACTGATATGCCTATCGCTCCGATAGAGAGATGGATTACATTGGGGGCTGCTATGGCTACATCCGGTTCTGTCAGCTTATTTCATGCAGTGGAGCACACTCCGGAAGCATATACATTGGCAATGGCTTTCAAAGGGAAGACTCCTCAAACATCGAAAACCATAGATAAGCAAATGCTAGTAACTGCGATAGAACAGATGACAAATCTATTGCCAAACGAGAAGATCGATTTTATCTGTCTGGGTTGCCCTCATTACTCTCTCGAACAACTGCGAATTATTTCGAATCGATTACAAGGGAAAAAGGTCGATCCGGATGTACGGTTTTGGATTTGCACAAGCAGAATGATTCGGTCGATGGCTCAAACCGCAGGATATGTTCAAGTGCTTGAGGAAGCAGGAGCAAAAGTGATTGCGGATACCTGCCCAGTAGAGAGCCATATGAGAATCTCTACCTGCCAAGAATATCATCTGCCACTACCTCAAATCCGTGCTTTGGTCACAGATAGTTTTAAAATGGCTCGTTATACAAAGGATTTGATAGGATGCAAAGTGGGATTGACCACCACAGAAAAAGCCATCCAATCCGCCTTGGAAGGAAGGTATCTGGTATGGTAAAAGAGTATCTCGGAAAAGGAGTGGTAAAGGGGTGTGTCACAGCAGAAGTAGTCTCGATACCGCACTCATTTTCCTTTCTGGGAGATGTGGAGATGAATTTAGGTACCCTACTGACAGGAGAAAATAAAGGAGTATCCATCAAAAATAAAATTCTGCTTTTTTCTGAATCCAAAGGCTCTTCTGGAGGGTGTGTTGTGTTGTTGACTCTGGTAAAAAAACAACTTGCTCCGGCTGGTATTGTGACCATAAAAATGCCAGATTACAACTTAGTTGAAGGAGCAATACTATCTAATATCCCCTTTCTTGCTAACGTGAGTCCTACTATTTTCGAAACCGTTCGCACTGGCTCCCAAGCAACCCTATCGATTCACAGGGACGGTTTTTTTGATTCATTTGTATTACATTAATCGTATATCATTTTTGAAATATCTATCATATAAAAGCCTATTGAAACAGGGATTGAAAAATAATTAGCGTGACAACAACCCCGTCCCCTTGTCACACTTTTTTATGACAGGGGGACGGGGTTGTTGTCACAGAAGAGGTGACGGAGTGGTTGAGTCTAGATGTGGAGTGCGTTGTGGCAGTTGTGAACGAAAAGCTGCGGTTCATTGTAATGGATGTTTGCTTATGAAGATACCATTCTGGGGTGGAGAGTGCGGAGTAAAAACTTGTTGTGAGGGCAAACAGCTTTCTCATTGTGGCGAATGCAATCAATTTCCTTGCGAATCTCTATCCAATATGGGAAAAGCACAAGGATTCGATCCGCAGAAAAATATTGATCAATGCAGAATTTGGAGAGATGAAACCAAAGCGAAATAAGGAATTGGATTAAGGATTCTTTTTTATTCGGTTCTGTTGACCAATATAAAGAACGAGTATTCCTATTCCAACACCTATCATATCCAACAATACATCCTGAGCAGCCCCGCTTCGGTTAGTGGTGATAAAACGCTGAATGCATTCATCCGAACTGCTAATAAAGCAACCGACCAATAGAGGTAGTATTAAGAGATTACGTCGTTTTGGTGTGTAGAATGCAATCAGGTGAAAAGAAGCCATGCCAAGAAGAAAATACTCAAACAAATGCCCAAATTTTCTGATAAAAGCATGAAGCGTTGGGGTTGGAATCCATCGCTGTAAGAATTGAAATAACCGAACAAAATACCAACTTTTTTGAAAACTGATCTCACCGGTGTCAAGTGAAAAATCCATGATCATGAATAAGGTGACCAGAAAGAGAAACCAAGCGAAATAAAGTTGGAATTTTTTGTTGTTAAATAGTTTCATGCATCAGTCGGTATAGTATAATTGCCGCCGCCGCTCTGACGGATAAGTGATTATACTCTCCACTGCCTGGTATCGGCTCTAAAAGACGATCACATCGTTGCAGTACTTCATTTGATAATCCCCATCCGGTACCCAAAAGTAGCAATATCGGCGCATATTGAAGTATTGCTTTCAATTCGGGGAATGAAAGGGGAGGAAACTGGGCATGTGTTTTTGCGCTGGTCCCTATAAGCAAAGGTCTTTTTTGATAACAATCGGTCAGGTGTTGAATCCCTTCGTCCAATGTAAAAAAGAATTGTACTTTCGTAATGGCAGTAGTGCGGTTGTCATTATATTGCTTGCCGTATCCTTGTTTCCAAAAATGAAGCAGGCGGTCCACCACTTTTTTTTGGTAAACGGACGGATTGATGACCAAGTATTCATTCGCTCCAAAGGTGGCAGAGGATCTGGCGATATCATGAATATCAAATAGGGTCACTGATGTAGTGACTATTTCTTGGTGTTTATTGAGGACAGGGTAATGTATTAGTGCAAGATTAAGATTTGGAATCATGGTCGATCCAGTTGTCGATGTCGTTGATCATTTCCTGGCGGATTTCTTTCAGAAGTTTTTTTTCTTCTTTTGTGAGTATTTTATGTTTTAACATCAAATCACTTCGAAGTAACAATGTCCATTTCAGAGACTGTTTTTTTCGCCATGAATTGATTTGAGCATGGTGTCCTTGTCGAAGCACTTCCGGTACTGGGATATCCAGGAAATCTGCGGGTTTGGTATATTGCGGATATTCCAACAGATTGTCTTCAAAGCTCTCTTCTACCATCGATTCTGTATTTCCCATCACTCCAGGTAACAATCTAATGATTGCATCTGCGATAACGAGAGAGGCGATTTCACCCCCTCCGATGACGTAGTCTCCAATGGAAACCTGATAATGGGAAAATAGGTCTATTCGGTTGTCTATCCCCTCGTAGTGCCCGCATACAAATGTGATGTCATGATATTTTGAAAGTTCCTTGGCAAGATTCTGATGGAAAATCTCACCTTTCGGCGTTAGAAGAATAACTGTCGATTGCGACTCCAGCGGAGCCTGTAAGGCAGAATAGACAGGCTCGGGTTTCATGAGCATGCCATTACCTCCGCCAAAAGGCGTATCATCAGTAGTCTTATGCCTGTCTGTGGTAAAATCACGCACCTGGATGGTTTGATACGATATAACACGATTCCTGACTGCTTTTCCGGGAAGACTGTAACTAAAATAGCTGTCAATCAACTCAGGAAATGTGGTCAGGAACCGTAATACAAGGTTCACAATCAAAAACTAAGGCTTTATAGAGACAACAATTCCATCACGGATTGTAATTTCCCCACCGCTAATTCTTTCAAACAAGTTGTCGCCTTCTTTGATATCTACGGTGCTGTCTAGTTGCATATAGGGAAAAATAGATCCGATCTCAAGGGATTTTATCTCTTTTTGCTTTTCTTCAAGCTCTTTTTTTGCTATTTCCTGCTGTTCTCGTTCTTTTGATAGTTTGGAACGGTATGCAGAAATTTCAGTAGAGCTTAGCGTGCCGGTTAATAAAAATCGGCTCTCTTCCGTTTTAATTTTTTCAATTGCAGAATCAATTTCTGATTTGTAGGCATTTAGCTGCTGGGAAAAATTATCCTTGAAGTCTTGCGTCACAATCACTTTAACCAATATTTTCCTGTTGATAGATAGGGAAGCCAAAAGAAAACCTGCCTAAGAAATGATATTGATGACTGCGTTTTTGCCGTTCTTGGCTGCAGCAGCCCTTATGAGAGCACGAATTGCATTGGCGGTCTTTCCCTGCTTACCAATCACTTTTCCAATATCGCCCGGTTCGACTTTGATCTCATAAACGATGGATTGTTCACCAGCTACTTCTTGAACTTGTACTTCTTCGGGATGATCGACTAATACCTTCACAATTTCTTCAATCAAATTCTTCATTTATATAGCCTCCTTGTGATTTTTGGAATCGACAAACTTTTGCCATAATTTCACTTTTTTGAGAATAGCCAATGTTTTTTCTGTAGGTTGAGCTCCTTGCTGTAACCACTTAAACAATTTGGTCTCATCAATTAAGACTTGTTTTTCTTCGTCCTGTATCAACGGTTGGTAGGTGCCGATCAATTCCAAATAACTGCTTTGGGGGGTCTTTCGGGAATCCATCGCAACAATACGATACATTGGTTTATGGGGAGCGCCTAGCCTTTTGAGTTTTAGTTTAACCACAAAAAATATCTCCTTCCGAAATTACAAATTCAATACAAAAACGCCTCATTTACATGAGGCATACAAGTTTATAACGAAAAAATACATCTTGTCAATTATAGAAAGCAGTAAATCGATAGTCATAAACAAGAAGGAAAACGTTAACGACCCTTCCATTTTTTACCGTACACTGCTCTGAAACCTATCATCTCTTCAATTCTAAGCAGTTGGTTGTATTTTGCTAACCGTTCACTTCTGCAGGGGGCTCCGGTTTTAATGTGACCTCCTCCCATTGCAACTGCCAAATCAGCAATAAAGGAGTCCTCTGTCTCGCCTGATCGATGGGAGATGATAAATCCATAATTGGCATTGTTGGCAATATGGATAGTTTCGATGGTTTCGCTAAGGGTACCGATTTGGTTGACTTTAATGAGAATGGTATTGGCGATTTTATTGGTTATTCCGTTTGTCAGTCTGACCGGATTTGTGACAAAAATATCGTCTCCAACGATGGGTAATGTATCACCTTTTTCCTTTGTAAAAGCAGTCCAAGCTTTTTCATCTGCTTCATCAAAAGGATCTTCGATTGAATAAATCGGAAAATGTTGGCAAAGGTCAGTATAGTAGCTCATCAGTTGGTGATAATCGATCTCGCCCAATTCGTGAAGGGTGTATTGATTTTGTTCCTCTTTAAAATAACTAGACGCAGCACAATCTAAAGAGATAGATACCTGTTTGCCGGGTATATAGCCGGTATCACCAATCGCCTGGACAAGCAATTCTAATGCTTCTCGGTTGGTGGCTAGGTTAGGTGCAAATCCACCTTCATCTCCGATAGCGGTGGATAATTTTTTAGATTGCAATATTTTTTTCAATGTTTGGTAAATTTCAGCTCCAGCCCGTAATCCATCTTTGAATGAAACAAAACCATACGGAACCAGCATAAACTCTTGTATATCGATGTTGTTATCTGCGTGCATTCCTCCATTGATGACATTTAGCATAGGGATTGGTAAACAATTGGCTTGCTTACCGCCAAGATATTCAAACAACGGAATTTCAAGAGAAAGAGAAGCTGCTCTTGCTACTGCAAGAGAAACGCCCAGTATCGCATTCGCTCCTAATTTTGATTTGTTTTCCGATCCATCTAGTTCAATCAGTTTTTGGTCAATCTCATGCTGGGCAAACACATCCCAACCAATTAGCTCCGGTTCAATTTCGTCTGTAATGTGGTTTACTGCTTTTGTAACTCCTTTTCCATGAAATCTGTTCGGTTCTTGGTCTCGTAATTCAAGGGCTTCTTTTTTTCCAGTCGAAGCACCTGAGGGAATGGAAGCTCTTCCGATAATGCCAGACTCCAGAATTACTTCCACTTCAACTGTTGGAAAGCCTCTTGAATCCAAAATTTCTCTAGGTTTGATCTCTTGTATCACATCATTCATGATTGTCCCCTTTAATCAATATCTATAAAAAGTATACTAAAAAGGGAAGATTTGATAAGAGGCGTATTTTGAAACCAAGAGGTGAAAAAATGAGTCAATTGAAAAGGGTGGTTAGTGGTGCTAGACCGACAGGAAGGCTGCATATCGGGAATTATTTCGGCGCATTAAAGAACTGGGTACAGATTCAAAACGCACATCAATACGATTGTTATTTTTTTATTGCGGACCTGCATTCGTTAACTACTGCTTATGAGAATCCGCAAGAGGTGGGTGACAGATTATGGAATATCTATACCGAAATGCTCTCAATTGGACTCGATCCCAACCAATCGGTGATTTTTTTTCAATCGCAAATACCTCAACATGCGGAGTTATTTCTATTTTTTTCGATGATCACGCCCATTAGCTGGTTGGAAAGAAATCCAACCGTGAAAGATATGATTCGGGATTACGATTTAAAGGATAACGTCAATTTTGGTTTAATTGGATATCCTGTGTTGCAAGCCTCTGATATTGCTTTGTATAAAGGGGATTTTGTCCCGATTGGAAAGGATCAGCTGCCTCATTTGGAAATTACCAGAGAGATTGTCAGGCGTTTTAACTATCTTTATGGAGAGACTTTTCCGGAACCCAAAGAGTTATTAGCGGATATTCCCTGCTTATCAGGCCTAGATGGGAAAAAAATGAGCAAAAGCTTAGGCAACACGATTTACTTGACTGCCACCGAAGAAGAGATTGAGAATTGTGTCAAACAAGCCGTAACGGATCCAGGTCGTGTGTACCGTCAAGACAAAGGAAACCCGGAAATCTGTAATGTATATAAATACCATTTCTTGTTCGAACCTCAAAAGCAGGAAGAACTGAGTCAAGCCTGCAAAGAAGCCACAATAGGATGTGCGGAATGTAAAAAGAACTTGAAACAGGTTTTAAACCAGTTTATTGCTCCTTTCCGCGAAAAGAAAAGTTCATTCAACGCTTCTTCTGGAATAAAAAAGCAGATGCTTGACCAACTTCGGTTGAATCAGGAAAAGGCTCAGAAGATAGCGTTAACTGTTATACAAGAAGTAAAATCCAAATTTCATTTCGAGGTTTTCTATGAATAAAAAGATTCGTGTACGTTTTCCACCCTCACCAACAGGGAATTTGCATATTGGAAATGCCAGGACTGCTTTGTTTAATTACCTGTTTTGCCGTCATCACGAAGGTACTTTCGTGTTCCGTATCGAGGATACAGATTTTGCCAGATCGACAGAAGCTTTCATGCAAAATGAGATAGACGCGATGAATTGGCTTCAAATACGATGGGACGAGGGTATACAGGTAGGAGGAGCCTATGCTCCCTATAAGCAAAGCGAAAGGCTTCCGATATACCAACGTTATATTGACCAACTCTTGCAGGAAGGGAAAGCATATCGATGTTTTTGTACTCCAGAACAGATTGAGCAAGATCGACAAGCTTCAGTGGGGGGAGAAATCGTTGGAAAGTATTCGGGTCGATGTCGTCATCTTTCTTTGAATGAGACAGAGGATAACCTGAAGAAGCAAATACCGTTTGTGATTCGGTATCGATTACCTGAAAACGT
>Ga0302252_1000928_pt1 | contig 19889 bp, 16 predicted proteins | sample AAG_RA_Leu_MG_FD_193511 | JGI IMG/M metagenome (GOLD analysis project Ga0302252, IMG submission 193511) | Enriched activated sludge microbial communities from anaerobic digester in WTTP, New Holstein, Wisconsin, United States - AAG_RA_Leu | ecosystem: Engineered > Bioreactor > Anaerobic >...
ACAAAATGAGTAAGGGCACGATCTTTCGACCGTGCCCACGTTCTCATTTTGGTGGATGCCTAAGAAAACCCATATAATACAAGGCTTTAAGACATCCTATAGTCATTTGATACTATTTCATCAGCACCATTTTCTTGGTGGAGCTGAATTTACCTGATTTCATGCGGTAGAAATAAAGACCGCTGGATACTGCAGAACCGTTTTCGTCATCGCCGTTCCAGACCAGCTTGTGGGTCCCGGCGCACAGATTTGCATTCACCAGGGTTTTAACCAATTGGCCTTTCTGGTTATAGATTTCCAGGCTGGTATTGCCGGCTTTTTCCAGGCTGAAGGAAATGGTTGTGCTGGGATTGAAGGGATTGGGATAGGCACCACTGAGTTCCGTGATCAAACCGGGAACCTGCGGATCGGCAACCGGGGTAGGCTGATAAGAGTTTCCGGTTCTGCCCCATCCACCAAGGTAGCAGGGCCAGGGAAGGTTGGTGGCGGGACGCTTCACATCCACCACGAACATACTGGTTTCGTTGGGGATCACGATCTCGATATCGCCATCTCCATCCACGTCGGCAAGGGCTGCAGAAACCTTGATGTTTCCTCCAAGGGTAATCGGGAAATTGGGGGATTCAGTTCCGTCGGCGCGGACGCTATGCAGTTTGCCTGCTGCGTCGCCAAAGATGATGCCGGCCTGACTTCCGCCATCCATGTACGCCACCACGGGTGAGCATTCCACGGCGGTATTGATGCTATAGGGGGTTCCTGCCAGGTTTGTACCGTTGCTGGTCATGATGTAGATTGTACCATTGTTGGTGATCTGGATGATCTCTTTTGAACCGTCGTTGTTTATATCGGCTACCACGGGGCTGGTTTTCATCTGGGTGCCGATATTCTTTTGGAACAGCACGCTGCCATCGTGATTCAATGCGTACAGGTAACCGCCATTGCTGGAGGCAACCAGGATTTCAGGCTGTGTGTCGCCATCCAGATTGGCAATAGTAACGCCGTTCTGAGATCCACCGCCTTCCAGGGTAACGGGGAAACCGCTGAGGTTTTGGCCAGTGGTCAGGCTGACTGCGTTCAGAGCGCCGTTAAGGCTTACCACCACTATTTCGTTGTTGCCATCGCCATTCAGGTCTCCTATTGCAGGTGGAGCCAAGAAAGCGCCTGAAAGAGTGGCGGGGAAATTGGCAAAGGGTGTGCCATCGCCATTCAGCACATTCAGGATGCCGTTTTGGGTGATGGCGATTACCTTATTGTCGGTTGCTGCGTTTGGATGAGCGATAATGGGTCCGTTGCGCAGGGTTCCGCCTGCCGGAACACTCCATTTTTGCACACCCTGGTCGTTTACGCAAAGTATGTTGTTGCTCTGCAGGCACGCCACAAACTCGCGATTGGCGTCGCCATTGATGTTGCCCATGGCCATGGAACCGATCACGGTGGAGTTGGTTGCCACCGGGAAGCCGGGATACATGGTGCTGCCGTCTTTCTTCAAGACGCTGATGTTACCGCCCTGACCGCTGAAGATGATCTCTTTCTGGCCGTCATTGTTCAAATCTGCCAGGATGGGAGAGGTATTGGTGGCGCCACCAACGTTGTAGGGCCAGCCAGCCTGGATCAAAGACAGCGGAATGCTTAGCGGGATTGCTTTATTATAGGGGTAAGCTCCGTCTTGATTGGCGCGGGCTACAAATTCAAAAGGTATAGGCTCGGAAGGCAGAGATGCCACGGTTTGGAACTTGAAGGGTTGGCTGTTATTAAGCAAAGTGGTTCCGGCATACATCGTGCCAAAGCTGGCCGTAGAGTCGATTATCGTTACACCGGGATAATTGCAACGTAGAGTTACCACTACGTCGTTGGCGGTAAGCCAGCCCAGACCGGAAACCGGATCGAGGTAGTTGGTGAGCATTATCTTGAGGGATGATACTTCTCCAGGATTGGCCACGCCGTCTCCGTCGCCGGAAACTTCCTGCAGGGTATAGTCTTCTATTTTCAGGTTGGGGATTTTATCATACATGGTCGCGGCATAAGCATTGATGCGTCCGGCTCCGAGCTTGCCTTCATAACCGGGGTTGATGGCGTCGATGTTATCAGCTGTAAGCATCAGCCGTTGCATAAGCTGGGCGGGAGTCATGGCGGGATGCATTGATTTTACCAGGGCTGCCACACCGGCCGCTACAGGCGAAGCCATGGAGGTTCCGTCGTAGGCAGCATAGCTGTCGTTTGCCACGATGGTCGACAAAATTCCTTGTCCAGGGGCGCAGATATCGATCGGGACACCATAATCGGAAAAGCTGGCTTTGGTGTCGCCCATGGCAGTGGCGGCTACGCTCATGGCGTTGGTGCAATCTGAGGGATAATCCTGATAGCTGTTGTTATGCTCCGTATTGTCGTTTCCTGCGGCGGCTACTACCAGTGAGCCGAGGGCTGTGGCGTAGTTCACTATGGAGTTCGGATAAGTGGCTGTTCCTGTGCTGCCCCAACTGGCGTTAATGATGTGTGCGCCGACTTCAGCGGCATATTTTACCTGATCGTAGGCATAGCTGATTCCGGTGGAGGGGGAGGTATTGGAAGCTCCTTTACAGCTAAGGATGGATACATTGGGTGCGGTTCCTGAAACGCCGATGGCATTGTTGCCAACTGCGGCTGCGCAACCGGCTACGTGAGTGCCATGATCGTTTGCAGAATAGTTTTGAAAGGGATTGTTGTCGTTATTATAGAAATCCCAGCCAACCAGGTCGTCAATTTTGTTTCCGCCTTCTCCTGCGTCAACACCGTTGCCGCCACTAATGGTTCCGGAATTCCAGTCGATGGTCATGCCGGGTGATTCTGCGGGATTTATCCAGATATTTGCCCTGAGATCGGGGTGATTCCATTTCACGCCGCTGTCGGTGATGGCCACCAGTACGTCGTGAGTCCCCTGGATATAATCCCAGGCTTCGTAGCTGCGAACGGCCGCATGGGCATATTGCTGGTTGATCATGGGATCATTGGGGACGAATTTGGATCGCACAATACCCTCAAACTCGGCATAAACCAGATTGGTGTCTTTGCCAAGCAGTTCCACGGCCTGATCCATGTTTTCGTCGCTTTCCAGGTAGAGGCGGTAATGATTTTGCAGATAGATGCCGTTATCGTTCCAATCCGGAACTTTTACATAGGTGTGCATCTGCTTCATGTCCACGATGCGAAGTTCTCTGGCCAGACGGTCGAAGGAAGAAAATCCGGTTTTCACAACCCCGTCCTCGTGGGTGAAGGCGATCTTGCCGTCTATATTGGGCACGGCTGTTTTGGTGAAACAACCGATGATGGTTTTGGAATGGAACAAATCCGGGTCAAACTTGATGGCCGAGAGCAGGCCAACCAGTATGAGCAGCGGAATCAGGATACACAGCTTTTTCATATTTACCTCTAAAGGGACTTTTTTTTCATTAAATGTGGAAGGGGGGATTTAGTCAAACCTTTTTTATCGAACTCAGGACATTAATAGAGGATAAGTTCCTCTTTCTTAGTATATTGCTGCTGATATACCTTTTTCAACAGCGAATTATCCGGATTCTGAAGATCAGGATCAGCCGCGATGATATTAAATGCGTCTTCCCTGGCCAGATTAAGAATATCCTGATCCCGCAGCAGGTTTGCAAATCGGAAATTTGGCATTCCGCTTTGTTCCAGGCCAAAAAACTCGCCCGGTCCACGTAGTTCCAAATCCTTTTCGGCGATGATAAATCCGTCGGTGGTACGGCTCATCACATCCAGCCTTTCTCTGGCTACATTGCTGAGCGGCTGATGCTCGATCAGATAGCAGTAGGACTGAGCTCCGCCGCGGCCAACCCTGCCTCGCAGTTGATGAAGCTGAGCCAGGCCAAAACGCTCGGCATGCTCCACGACCATTACGCTGGCGTTTGGCACGTCCACGCCCACCTCGATCACTGTGGTGGAAACCAGGATCCTGATCTGGCCAGCTTTGAACCGTTGCATTATCTCATCCTTTTCACGGTTCGCCAGACGGCCATGCAGGAGGGCGGCGCTGAAATCCGGGAAAACCTTTTGGGAGATGTATTCATAGAGCTTGGTGGCATCCAGCAAAGCGAGCTTCTCGCTTTCCTCCACCAGGGGACATACGATGTAAACCTGCCTGCCTGCCGCAAGTTCTTTTCGAACCTCGCTGTAAACCAGGTCTATCTTACCGGAGGATCGAACCATGGTGCGAACCGGTTTGCGGGTGGGGGGCAGTTCGTTCAAAATGCTTACTTCCAGATCGCCAAAAACTGTCATTGCCAGGCTGCGCGGGATGGGAGTGGCAGAAAGATACAAGAGGTCTGGATGCGTGGCCTGGCGGGCTATCAAGGCGCGTTGCTCCACTCCAAAGCGATGCTGTTCGTCCACGCAAACAAAGCCCAGCCTGGTAAAGCTGACATCCTTTTGCAGCAGGGCATGGGTGCCGATAACGATCTGGGCTTTTCCAGAGCTGATATCTTCCTTGCTTTGGATTTTTCCCTTGTAGTTGCCACCTTTCAGGAGGATCACCTGCAGCTCAAAGCCTTCCAGCAGATGGCTGATGGTGTGGTAATGCTGTTCGGCCAGAATTTCCGTGGGAGCCATTAACGCAGCCTGAAAACCATTCTCCACCGCCAACAGCATGGCAAACAGCGTTACCACGGTTTTTCCGCTACCCACGTCCCCTTGCAGCAAGCGGCTCATTTGTTTTTCGCTGCACATATCGCCAAAAATCTCCCGCAACACCCTTTTTTGAGCTGAGGTAAGCTGGAAAGGAAGCTTCTGGTAAAGCGCAGTGGTAAGTTGTTTTTTATTTTCAAAGGGTATGCCATTTTTCTGACTGCCGTGATGTACCTTGTGCCGGGCCCATAAAAGCTGGGAAAAGAAAAATTCCTCGTAGGCAAAACGCCTCAAGACCTGGCGGTTCTCCTTTTCATCCAAGCCAAAATGCAGCTTTTGCAATGCCACTTTTCGCGGTAGATAACCATGCTTTTCCAGCAGAGCGGGATTCAGGTTTTCCTCTATGTGCGAAGCGTATAGGGCAAAGGCATTATACACCAGGCGTCTCAGCAGTTTTTGGGTTGTTCCCTCCGTAAGGGCATACACCGGAAGCAGTTGACGGTTTTTCCAAAAATCGCCGTCGGCTTCATCCTCGTCTTCCAATAGTTCAAAATCGGGATGCACTAACTGGAGTTGACCGTTGTATTCGGACAATATCCCGCTCAACCAAAGCATCCGGCCGGGTTTGAAGAGGGTTTCGTAGGTTTTTGGATAGCTGAACCAGGAGCAGATCAGGCCCAGCTTGCCGTCGCTGACACCCACATTCAGAATGTTTTTACCCTTTTGCGAACTTCGCACGTCAACCCAGGAAATCATGGCTGTAAAGGCCAGCAAATCGCCAGGCCGGATTTCAGAAAGCGCAGGAAAAAGCTTGCGGCTGAGATAAGCCTTGGGGAAATACTCCATCAGGTCAAGAACCGTATTTATCCCCAGCCTGGAAAGCTTGCGGGCGCGGATTTCTCCCACTCCTTTCAGGAACTTGATTTCACTGTTTATTCCGGATAGTTGCTTGTCCTTTTCCATAAAAAACCATTCTGGTAAGATGGTAAAATATGTCAATCTGCTAATGGGGAGAGGGAGTACTTTTGTTCAAAACGGGGTAAAGCTGAGAAACAGAGAGAAGCAAAGAAACTTAGTTAACAAGGAGGAGATGAGTTAAAAAGGAAAAGAGAGGCCAAACTTCTCCACTGATCTATAGTACACTCGTATAGATGCACTTATATTGCACTTATATATGGAATGAAACCCTTTTAAGTATCCACTTTTGTCCGGTGTGTTTGAGTTGGCAAGGAAAATCTCTCTGAGGTGGTCACAAAAGATAGGTATATAGCATAGCTTGAGTTTCTTAACCTTCCCGTTCAGCTCGGTATAGGTCTCAACTGGAGACTTGTTACCTCGCGTGCTTATTTTCCGGATATGGTTATAGTATGTAGTGTATATGAATGATTTCACGTAGAACTCGAAGAGACTTTGGAAGCTTTCTATATCCAGAAACTCTTTTTCCACAGTGTTATGAAAACTCTCAACATCGCTGTTAAAGGTGGGAGCTTTTGGAGGTATTCTTAGGTGTCTGACTCCATGTTTGGCAAGAGTTTGTTCAAACAGGGTAGTTTCATGATATAGAGCGTCAACGAACTCGGTACCGTTATCTGTTTGAAATGATATGTCGTTAGAGGCTAAACCCAACCCTTTCAGGTATCCGATCAGGTATTCTGCAAAAATGGACGTAGAAAGAACATCTTTGTGGTTGGTAAAGCCCATAAAGACCATTCCAGTTCTGTAGTCTCTGGCGGTAATCTGGAACTTGGGGATGGCTTTCTTTTGGTAGGCTTCATACTGGTTGGCGATATCATTATAGTATTTTACATCTATCTGTATCTTTTCCATGGGTTTATAGCTAGCCTTGACGGCTCTCATGTCCATCTTCTTACGATATCTGGTCTTGTGCCTGGAGGTTAAACCGGCTCGTTTGAGCACCTTGTTTACAGTCTTTGCAGAATAGCTAAGCTTGAGGTTGTTAATAATCGTCTGTGCGCCAGGGTTACCTCGGATCTTCCTCTCTTTCAGAATGGCATCATGTACTGATTCCGGCATTTTTAGGGGGTGATTCTGTCCGATTCTTGAGAGATTCTTTAAACCGTGCTCCTTATCTTCACGATATCTGTCTCGCCATAGCCTAACTGTTTTACGGGTAGTATCTAAACGCCTGGCTGCTTCGGACACACCATACTTCTCCGACAGATAGTACATCTGGTATCTCAGCATTTCTGTTGACGAAAAGTTCCTGTCTCTAATCTCTGTCATTAGTTGATTCATAGCGTGCCAGACTTTCAGAATAGCTGAATTCTGGCACGCATTTATTCTCTGAGTTAAGGGGATCAGTAGAAGGTATTAGCGCTATATTGCACCTAATCAATGAGTTCTGGGATTTGGGTTTTATTAGGCATGGGCCGAAATGAGAAACAGGAACACGACCCGAAGACCGTGTTCCATTAATCCTACTCTTTTCGGCACCGGTTATCCCTCGCAGGTTGCTCCCCAGCAGAGCCTGTTTCCGTTTCACCGGATGGAACAAAACTGCCATTTTATGCTTAGCTGTCAAGAAACAATCAGTCCTAAAGATAAGACTAATGTACACAGTTAGGTGACTATAACTCATCTGCAACCTCATGCAGCAAGACCTGGCTGAAATACTTGATTTCTTTCTTGCTGAGCTCCACGGCTACTATCCCATAAGTGGGAAGGATCTCCTGGATCAAATTGGACATCGTTTTTACTTCTTTCTGAGGTATAATTATCAGCTCCTTAGGGTGGATACTTTTAAGGGTGACACGCCATATTGCACTTATATAATCACTTAGCGTATATCAACACTCTTCGTCCTTGCTCCAAAGCATTAATTAAGTATTAATCCCCCATTAATCAAGTCTTAATTATTAACGCTTGATTAAGGGTAGATGAACATATGATTAACACTGTTAAGCAAGGAAGTAGAGACCGGATTCCGGCTGACACAACAACTAAAAAAAACGTAATAACCTCATTGGTAATAAATTACAACTGTTATCCACATACCAAGCAACGATATTTGTCCTGAGCCAATTTGTCCTGAGCCAGGTGTTACTTGCAACTTCGCTTTATGTTGTCTCTACCGTGTTGACTTTGCGCATCGTTTTTCAGGACATTGTTAGCTTATTGTATTGTTGTGCCAGGAGCTCCTCGCCCTCTCGAAACAAAGGGCAGAAAAAAAAGTTTGCTTTGACACATATCTTGCGTATCCTGTATAATACCCCCCAGGGGTATAATAAAAACTTTGCAGAGGAACCATGGAAACAAAGCGCTGTCACGATCCACGCAGATCTCATCACGACAACGAGACGAAGAAAAAGCTGGTTAACCGCCTTAAACGGATAGAAGGCCAGATTTCCGGAGTGATCAAGATGATCGAGGAAGACCAATACTGCGACGACATTCTTACTCAGATTTCAGCGGTTCGCAGTGCCCTTGGTTCGGCGGCGGAACTTCTTTTTAAGGCACATCTGAACACCTGCATTTTGGAGCAGATCCGTTCCGGTTCAGATGAGATAATGAACGAACTGCAAGCTACTATAAAAAGACTCATGAAAAACTAGGAGAAAAAATGAGATATCTGATATTAACCCTGATCGCACTTTGCAGCGCTTTCCCCTTACTGGGACAGCATTGCGGCAACTGCGATGACTCGAACAAAGCAACCATGATCAACAAGACAAATGTTTCTGCACAGGTTCTGAAAGAAGGCAAGAAACAAAGCATAAACAGCGATTACTATCTGGTGTATTCCTGGCAGAAAAAGCCGAAAATTGGTATGGCGGTTCTGGTGGTGGATGTATTTCGCAGCAAAGACAATAAGCGCAGCGACGATTTTAAGATCACCGCAAACGCCTATATGCCTTCCATGCGCGGTTCCCACGACACTGGCGACCGGCCAATGAAACTGAACAAAAACAAAAGGCACCTGATAGACGTAAACTTTATGATGCTTGGCGATTGGGAAATCGAACTGAAGGTAGCCAAAAACTCACGCGAACTCTTTAGCGGCCTGGTTCAAACCAAGATTTAGCTTTCGGGGACACCATGGATCAGAGAAACAGCTCCTTTCTGGGTGCTGGTGGGCTTCCCTGTGCCTTAAAAATTGGTTTGCTAGCATCCATGCTGCTGATGCTAAGCCCTCTGCTGGCAAACGACAAGCTCTTTTTTTGGGAGGCACAGATGGTAGGCGGTTATGATCTGGAAGCCGGCCAGGCAATCCTGTATTCGCATCATCCCCACCACGCCATGCAAAAGCCGTCAATAGGTTTTGATTACATTCAAAGGCTGGGCAGCGAAAACCGGGATTGGGGTCTGATCGCCCTCCAATACCGCGTTGCCTATCAGGAAACCCAGGAACCCCGCTTCGCCTCGCAGCTTTACAATGCCTATCTTAAACTGAAGGCAAGACCCCTGGATCTTTGGATCGGAAGTAACAAACCCGCCTTGGGCCTGAACCAAAACCTGGACAATCATGCCGCCCTGTTGCCGGATATGAGCAGCCGGGTTTTTACCTATGACCGTGATTGGGGAATTGGTGCCGCCAGGGACTATAGATTCTGGCAGCCCTCACTTTCGCTTAGCAACGGTTCCGGTATGCGGCTGTACAACAAGGAAGGTAATTATCTGCTGGCCGGAAGGCTGGGCTTGGGAAATTTCAACGCCGCCAATTACAATCTGGGCTTTTCAGCCGCCCATGGCAAAGTATTGGAAGCGATGGGATATACGCTTGGCCATCCCAATTCCTCCACTGGCGAATATATATTGCACGACATGAACTATCTGGGTATGGATGCAAACCTTCGCTACCTGAATTATGAGCTTAAAGCCGACCTGCTGGCCGGGCGTTTTTACCGTAAAGAAGCCTATGCAGCCTTGCTTAGAGCAGGATACAATCTCTTGCCTGAAGATGGGCTGAAGTTGGAAGCCCAGGTGTTGCACAGCCGGCAAGTGGATAATGAACTAACCGACTACTCAGCAGCCGCTGCCTTGCGGCTTAATCCGGATCTAATGTTAAGAGCCATGAGCGTTTACCAGGCTCAAAAAAAGGAATGGAAACTGGTGGCGCAGCTTTATTTTTACAAGCCTTTTTCTCAATAAAGGAGCTTATAATGTTAAAACGCTTCACTTTGATAATCATCCTGGCATTGCCTGTTATTCTGGCTGCCGCCACGGGCTGTGATTTGAATGATCCCGACGCAGACATAAAAAGGTTGTTTCCTCAATCTACCAGCTACAAAACAAGCTATCTGTCGCTAACCAGGATTGGCGGAAAAACAGCCCTGCAGGAAGTGGAAAGACGGCTGGGGGACAAGTTTTCCGGAAGCTACGAACAGGTGGACGTTCCCTATACACTGTATTCGGTGTTTCGAGATAAGAACCTGATCGGATATGTGCACGGCGTAAATCAAAAAGGCCAATATGGCGGTTTGCAGGTATTTTTGGCGTTAAATCCCCAAGGTAAGATCAACGCCTTTTACTTCCAAAAACTTAGTTCCAAACAAGGTAAGCTTTTCAAAAGCCGGGATTTCGCTCAGCAATTCTCCGGATTGGGACTAAACGACTTTGCCGCATTGAATATCAAAACCGGAACCGGAACCGGCAAGGCAACCGCAATCAAAAACCCCGCTCCAGATGCAAAAGCAGATTTTCTGGCAACTCTAAGGGGTGTAAAGAAGAACCTGATCCTGATGGACATGTTCGTGTTTAATAAACAATAAGGAGATAAAATGCCCAGTATTACCGGCATTGCCTATAAAAACCTGCGCCGCAAAAAAATCCGCAGTATCCTGACCATCATCGGCATATCGCTTTCCGCCTGGGTTCTGGTTAGCCTATTTGGTTTCAACCGCGGCTATGAAAACTCCCTGAACCGGGATATCGACAACCTGGGATTTCAGATACTGCTAACGGCAAAAGGATGCCCCTACGAAGCGGCAACCCTGATGCTGCAAGGAAGCCAAAGCCTTCGCTACATGCCTGAAAGCACCTTGGACAGCCTGCAAGCCGATCCGGCTGTGGACAAGCTGTCTCCGATGCTGATGCAAACGGCTTTCGACATAAACAAAGGCGAAGAAGGAGGCTTTGTAGCCTACCTGGGCATCGATCCGCAAACCTACCCCGGCATGAAACCTTATCTCAGCTTTACCCAGGGTGCCTGGTTTAAGGATAAAGCAGCCCAAGAAGCCGTATTGGGCTATGAAGTAGCGGAATTGGAACAAAGGGAAGTGGGTGATCTGATATTGATTCCGGACAAGGAAGTGGAAGTGAAGGTGGTTGGAATCCTTGAGCGCAGCGGCACTCAGGATGACGGTACTATCTTTTTGCCATACAAAGCGGTTCAGGATATCTTCGGAATCCCTGGCCAACTGACCAGTATCGGGATAAAGGTAAAACGCGATGTGGACATCAACGCATACGAGGAAAAGCTTTACAGCATTCCAGACGTGCAAGTGGTCTCCATGGCCCAGGTGAAGAACACCATTTCAAATCTGGTGTCCACTGCCCGGATAATGGTGATGTCTATCGCCATCATTGCCATTTTGATAGCCATGTTTGGAGTGATGAACACCATTCTGATGTCCGTTTTGGAGCGCTATCAGGAGATTGGAATTATGAAGTCGATGGGCGCAACTACACTGCATATCTTTCAACTGATCTGGTTTGAAACCATCATCCTGTGTTTAATGGGAAGCCTCTTCGGCTCGCTTTTGGCGGTTGCCACAGCAGAACTTACGGAATCACTGATCCGCTACATCATGCCCTATGCTCCCTCGGGCTCCTTGATCAGGATTGATCCTCTCCTGATCCTGAGATCCATCGGCATCATTACTGCGATAGGGCTTTTAAGCGGGATCTATCCGGCCTTGCGGGCAGCAAGAATCAAGCCCATCGAAGCCATTCGCAACAGCGAGGGGGAAATATGAGCAGCATTATCGCGGCAAATGAAATCAGCAAAACCTATCACCGCGGAGCAGAACTGATCAACGCCATAAACAGGGTGAGCCTCGAGATCAGAGCAGGCCAGTTTGTATCCTTCGTGGGCCCCTCCGGATCAGGGAAAACGACTCTGCTGCACCTTTTAGGATGTTTGGATGAGCCCAGTGAAGGGGAGTTGACCGTAGATGGGACAAAGGTGTTTTCAGTAAGCTATGGTCTGAAAGAGAAAAAACTTACGCTGCTCCGACGCGACCTTTTCGGATATATCTTCCAAAAATTCTACCTGATTCCCACCTTAAACGTTAAGGAAAACATCATGCTGCCCCTGGCTTTCTCACGAAAAGGGGTTTCAAGCCAGGAAGTAAACCAACTGGCCCGGAAACTTGGCCTCGATCACAGGCTTGGCCACCTGCCCCGTGAACTTTCAGGAGGTGAAATGCAGCGGGTAGCCATTGCCCGGGCCTTGCTGAACAAGCCCAAGATCCTGCTGGCCGATGAGCCCACCGGAAATCTGGACAGCCAGCGCAGCGACGAGATCGTAGATATTTTGTACGATTTGAACAAGCAGGATGGAATCACCGTAATCCTGGTAACCCATAATCCCCTGTTGGCCAGGAAAGCAGACACCTGCATCCATCTCGTAGATGGAAAGATAGTTAGCCAAACTGAAAGTTAAGGATCCCTCATGACTTGCTGGCTGCAGTCTCTGAATTGGACGGGCAGCCAGTAAGCTTTTTGTCTGCGTAAAAGTTGGTTGGAACGCCGGAACAAAAACCTTGCTTTGGCATAGTAGTTGCTTATTATATGGTTAATTTTTAGTATCAGGAGTTCTGAATGAAACGACTTTTGTTTATCTGCCTTTTACTTGTGGCAGCTTGGACGCTTTTTGCCCAAACGGGTCTTTTTGGTCTTTACTACGGCGAAAGCTATGGCGCTGTGAAGGATAGCCTGGAAAACTACGAGCCCGCCTTTGACTGCATCGAAGAAGAAGGAACTCGCTCAGTTTATGTTTCTTACGATAACGAATATGTAGATCAGATAGTTTGCTATTTTGACAAGCCCAATGGTTCCCTGGTTTCCTGGCAGGTTTTTTACATCGAACAGCCCGAAGAGGATATCTGGGATATCGCCTATGATGCAGCTTACGATTGGCATGATGAAGGCGATTACGACGACGACTTTGAAGTATATAGCTGGGAATTAGGAGGAGGAAAAATGCTTCTTATGGGATATAATTCAGATTATTGGCTGGTGGCGGATTATTACAACGAGGCCTATCCCGATATCTCGGAAGTAAAATACTGGTGATTTGAACATATAAAAAAAACAGGCGGAATGATGTTTTCCGCCTGTTTCTATTATCCTGTGAGTTATTCGAATTTCAGGATCAGGAAAGCCGGCTGTTTGTTTGTATCCATCGTGTAGAGCCTGATGGTTTTGCGGTTTTCCTTTTCCATGTTTTCTTTGGCAGTATCCAGTACTGATCCAAATTCCTTGGGGCTATTCACCTCTGTACCGTCGATACTCATGATCACATAGCCTACTCGCAGACCGGATTTGGCCGCCACGGAGTTTGGCTCAACCTTGGTGACCACCACACCCTTGTCGCCGGTAATGCCCAGGCGTTTGGCGGTAGAGCTGTCGATAGCATCCACGCTGATCCCAGTTGCCACTCCGCCCTTCACGGTGTCGGAAGCGACGGTTGCATCATCCGGAAAAGCTTCCAAAGATATCTTTACGGTTTTTTCCTTGTTGTCGCGTACGATCTTCAAGGGAATCTCTGCTCCTATCCTGGCTGTGGCGATGGCGATGCGGAATTTTGCCACGCTGCCAACCTTTTCGCCATTGATTTCTAAAATCACGTCACCCACCTGTAATCCGGCTTTTTCAGCGGGAGAATCCTTTTCGACCTTGGAAACCAGAACCCCAGCCACTTCTTTTAGATTGAAGGACTCCATGATGTCGGGAGTAATTTCCTGGGGTAAAATCCCGATGTACGCTCTGGTTACTTTGCCACTGGCTACGAGGTCTTCCACCACCCGTTTTGCCAGGTTGATCGGAATGGCAAAGCCGATGCCGACGTTTCCGCCGTTGTTGCTTGCCAGAGCGGAGTTTATGCCGATCACTTCACCCTTGATATTCAGTAAAGGGCCGCCACTATTACCGCTGTTGATGGCTGCATCAGTCTGGATGTAATCCTGGTAAATGGGAGAGTTGTCGCCCAGATTCAGATTTGCCCGGCTGGTAGCGGAAATTACGCCCAGGGTGACGGTTCTGTCCAGGCCTTCATTGAAAGGATTACCGATGGCAATAGCCCATTCGCCTATCTCCAGTTTGTCCGAATCGCCCAAAGGCGCAACGGTTACTTTCTCGCCTTCCTTCACGGTTATCTTTATCACCGCCACGTCCGTATTTGGATCAAGGCCAACCACCGAGGCCGTGTAGGTCACCTTGTCGGCCATGGTAACGGTTATGGTACCCTGCCGTCCTTGCTCCACCACGTGATTGTTGGTAAGGATAAAGGCTTCGCGGGTCGTGGTATTGTATTCATAGATGAAACCGCTGCCCATGGAAACTACAGGACGGGTTTGCTCCTGGGGCTGCTGGGGAAAAAACTGCCTGAAGAAGGGATCATCAAAGAAAGGGTTGCGAAATCCGGGAACGTTTACCTTGGCTTCAACGCGGATCTGCACCACGGCTTCCCGCACGTTTTTCACCACTTCCACCACGGGATTGGGCCCGGAAACGTCCATCGGGCTTATCTTAGCTGTTGCACAGCTCATCATGCTCAGGGCAATAAGTATTGCCACCATTGTTTTCCATACATTCATAGTGAATCTCCTGATTAAATGTAGAATTCCTGTTTTATATACTATGTGAAAGAAAAAAACCTGCGGGACTTTAACCCGTCTGAAATGCTACATAAAGACATATTATCCCGAGGGGCTGCCTGAGTCAAGCGAAAAATCTGCAAATGAGAAACCGGGTGTAGAAGAAAATATTCATTGACAGATCATGCCCTTGTCCTATTTTTTACCAAATGGTTAAATATGAATCCATAAAGGACTGATTTATATGGCGATAGAAGGAATCAAAGAACGCATTATCCAAGCCGCTGCTGCTGAGTTTTTGCAAAAAGGCTCTGGGGGAGCCAGAATGCAGGTGATTGCCGATAAGGCCGGGATAAACAAAGCTCTGTTGCATTATCACTTTCAAACCAAGCAGCGGTTGTATGAAACGGTTTTAAGACAGCAGTTTTCCAAGCTGATAGATTCTCTGTTTGAACAACTGGAGAAAGAGACGGATTTTGACACCTGGCTGCAAAGCCTGATCCGCAAATACTTGCGAGAAATAATGACCGCTCCGGGCTTGTCGCGCTTCGTGCTTTGGGAATTGAACAGCGGGGCCAAGGTTCTGCCTCAGCTTTTTAAGAAATGCCTGGCGGACAAAGGGCATGATCCCAGCTTTATACTGACGACCATAAACAGGCGTTTGCAGGAAGAGGGGCTTGGGAACATCGATCCTGTCCACTTCTTATTGAATTTGCTGGCGCTTTGCATTTACCCTGTTATCGCCAAACCGATTTTGGAGCAGATCCTCGGTAGTGGGTATTTCAAGGCTGGGGATTTTATTGCCAGCCGGGAGGAGGAGATTTTCAAACTGCTCAAACAGGGCATCTATCGCCAAAACGAGGAGGATAAATGAAAAGATTTTTAATGTTGTTGCTTATCCTGGCCTTGTTAGCTGCCTGCCACAAAGCTCCCCGGGAAGTGATTTGGACCAGTGTGATCGAAGCGGATAGCTATCGCATCTCTGCTCTGGGAGGAGGTAAAATCCTTTCTCTGAAAGTTCAGGAAGGCGACCTGGTAAATCCTGGCGATACTTTGGCTATTCTGGATTCCCGTGAGTTGCAATACAGCCTGGATCAGCTCCAGGCTTCAGCCAATGAGTTACATGCCCAGGAAGCCTTATTGGAAACTCAAATCAGCCTCGCAGAAAAAGACCTTGGCTACCAAAATGCACGCCAGAACCGCAGTGCCAGGCTTTTTGAAGCTGAGGTGATCCCCTTGCAGAATCTGGAGGACAGCCAGTTGATCCAAGGCAAAGCAGAGCTTCAGCTTAAGGCCAGCAAACAGAACTTGGGAGTCCTCAGCGCAAAAAGAGAAGCCCTAAGCGCTCAACAGAAAATTCTGGCCAAAAAACTTAGCGATTGCCTGATCACCAGTTCTTTTGCCGGAAGAGTGGAAACCCTTTTCTACAATGAAGGTGAAACCATTCCGCCTTTAGGTCAGTTGGCTTCCCTTACAAATCTGGACACTCCTGAAACCAGCATCTACGTGAGCGAAGAATGGCTGGCCAGGCTGAAACCGGGAATGGCAATGCTGCTGAAGGTGAAAGGCCAGACCAAACCAATAAAAGCCAGCATAATCCGGATCAGCGACAAAGCGGAGTTCACGCCCAAAGCTGTATTAACCCCTGATAACCGGAGTGTGATGGTTTATGCAGTTCGTCTTAGAGCCGAAAATCCAGAGGGAGTACTGAAAGACGGCATGCCGGTAGACGTCTTGGTGCCATGAACGTAGTACTGGTAAAAGAGCTTGGCTTCGCCTACGGGCTTCAAGCAGCCCTGCAAAACGTAAACCTGGAAGTTCCGGAAGGCCTGATCTACGGACTGATAGGACCCGATAGCGCAGGAAAAACCACCCTGATTAGGGCTATTTGCACTCTTCTACCGTATAAACAGGGTATGATAGAAGTCTTGGGCAGGGATGCGCTGAAGAATTCTGCCGCCATTAGGGCTCAGATAGGCTATATGCCTCAACGCTTTTCATTGTATAAAGACCTTTCCGTGGAGCAGAATATGGAGTTTTTTGGCCGGCTGTTCGGAGTTAACTCGCAGACCAGAGGCCAAAACATGGAAAAGCTCTATCGCTTCTCCCACCTGAAACCCTTTGCCAAAAGGCTTGCGGGGAACCTAAGCGGCGGCATGCAGCAGAAGCTTGCTCTTTCCTGCGCCTTGATTCATACTCCCAGTTTGATTGTTCTGGACGAACCAACCTTTGGGGTAGACCCAGTTTCCAGGATGGAATTCTGGAGCATACTACACTCCCTGAAGCAAGAAGGAATCAGCATCCTGGTCTCCACACCCTACATGGACGAAGCGGAGCAGTGCGACCTGATTAGCCTGATCGACAAAGGCCAGATAATCGGCCAGGGCAGTCCCGCCGACATTCTTGCAGCCTGGAATGGCTGGTTATACAGGCTTAAATCCAGCGATTTGCAAAACCTGTATCGTTTTCTGAAGGCTCAATCCCGTCTGGATGATTTGCAGCTATTCGGCAGTGAGATTCATTTGGGTTCGGATTCGCAGCTAAGCGATTCTCTCTTTATTAATTGGCAGCGACAGTGCCCCTGCCTGGAAGGCTGGGAACAAATCCAACCCAGCATGGAAGATGCATTTCTGAAGATGATGAAATGATCGAAACGATTAACCTGAACCGGAAATTTGGTTCTTTCACCGCCGTGGATAATCTGAATCTGAAGATTGATAAAGCTGAGATCTTCGGGTTTCTGGGCGCTAATGGAGCAGGTAAAACCACCACTCTCAGAATGCTGTGCGGCTTGCTGACTCCCACCTCCGGCACGATAACGGTAAATGGCTTGAATGTGGTAAAAAATCCCGAAGCGGTGAAGCGCAGTTTGGGCTATATGAGCCAGAAATTCTCTTTATACGGCGACTTGAGAGGTATCGAAAACCTGCAGTTTTACACCGGAATTTACGGAATTTCCTGGACAGCAGCCAAAACAAACATCAAAAGCCTGATCAGCCAGTTTGACCTGGACAAGTATCTGAAACTAAAAACCTCTGAACTCCCTATGGGCTACAAACAAAGGCTCAGCCTGGTTTGCGCCTTGGTGCACAATCCCCCTTTGGTCTTTTTAGACGAGCCAACCTCTGGCGTAGACCCCAATGCTCGCAGAGAGTTTTGGCAGGTGATAAACGAACTGGCTTACAGCGGAAAAACCGTCATCGTCAGCACTCACTTCATGGACGAAGCGGAATACTGCAACCGGGTGCTGATCATGCAGGCTGGCCGGGAAGAGGTTTGCGGCAATCCCTTGCAGCTAAAGCAAAGCCATCGAGTAGCAACCATGCAGCAGCTATTCCTGAAAATCGCAGGAGCCGACAATGCCCAGTCCTAAACGCATCACAGCCATGGCATCCAAGGAGCTGTTTCATATTCTGCGGGATCCCCGAACTCTGGCCATAATAATACTGATGCCTGTTTTACAATTGATCATCTTTGGCTATGCCATGAACCTGGAAATCCGCAGGGTTCCACTTCTGATCGATGATCAAGCCAGAAACGCCTCTTCCGAAAGGCTGATAAACGCATTCAGCCATACGCCGTACTTCCAGATCGTGCCGGCAAACCAAAGACGCCTGGAGCCGGAAGAGCTTTTCAAAGAGCGCCGGGCTCAGGCAACGCTTTGCATCCCTGTTGATTTTGGCTCAGCAAGCCAGGTCCTGCTGCTGAAGATAGACGCCTCAGACCCCAATAGCGCTCAATTGATCCAAAGCTATGCACAAGGCATAATCGCTTCAGATTTTCCCGCATCTTTGGACCTGAGGCCATTCATCCTTTACAATCCAGATCTGAAGAGCTCATTCTTTTTCGTGCCGGGTTTGGTTGCCATGATTCTGGTAATGATCTGCGCCTTGCTTACCAGCATCTCAATCAGCCGTGAAAAGGAACTCGGCACGCTGGAGCAAATCCTGGTTTCACCTGTTTCCGCGATGGAGATATTGCTTGGCAAAGTGCTGCCTTACATTTTTTTGGGTCTGGCCGATGCACTTTTGATCCTGGGAGTGGGAATGCTCCTGTTCCAGGTGCCGTTCCGAGGGGATTTTTTGGTGTTTTTGGGATTTACTTTTCTATACGTGCTCTGTTCTTTGTGCTTGGGTCTGCTGGTATCGACCCTCGCCAAGACCCAGCAGGCGGCCATGATGATGGCTTTGGGAATCACCTTATTGCCCACTTTGCTGCTGTCTGGCTATCTATTCCCGATTCCCAGCATGCCCTGGTTGTTGCAAAAGCTCACCTACATCATACCGGCGCGCTATTATCTGCAGATCATCAGAGGGATCATGCTGAAGGGCAATAGTATTTCTGAGCTCTACCAGGCCGGCATCAGCCTGGGGCTGATGAGCATTGTAATGTTGATCGTGGCGGTGAAGCGCTTTAAGCTGAGGTTGTCATGACTTCGCTTAAGGTTCTGGCCAGCTTTGTTCTAAAGGAATTCCGTCAGCTTGCCCGCAGCCCGGAAATGCTGGCAGTGCTGTTCCTTCTGCCGGCCATCCAACTTCTGGTAATGGGCTTTGCCGTTACGAACGAGGTGAAGAATGTGGATATCAGTTTTTTTGATTATGACAAAAGCCATCTCAGCAAAAGCCTGATAGAGTCCTTCAGTTCCACCGACAGATTCAGAATAGTGCCGGTTAGCGAAGCGGAGCATCCTGAAGAACTGCTGTTCAAATGGAAAAGCAAAGTTGTGGTAGTGATTCCCGCTGGCTTTGAAAGGGACTGCCATGGCTTTGCCAAACCCGTTCTACAGGTAATATCAGACGGGATCGACGGAAACTCCGCTGCTTTGGCCAACGCCTATGTGCAAGGCTGCATTCTGCGTTTTTCGCAGGTCATGCTCCAAAGCCGCGACCCGGGTTTGATAAAAAAAGACCCGGGCCTCGATCTGATAGTCCGCATGAGCTTCAATAGCGATCTGAAAAGTAATCTGAACATCATACCGGGGATTATTGCAGTTTTGGTTACCGTTAGTTCCATGGTTCTTTCGGCGATCAGCCTGGCCAAGGAAAAGGAACTGGGTACCCTGGAGCAGCTTCTGGTAAGCCCGATGCATAAATATCAGCTTGTCGCAGGAAAGCTCCTGCCCTATCTGATTATCACTTTACTGCAGATGCAGGTGGCAGTGCTGCTGGCAGGAATCATCTTCCGTATTTCCCTGGCCGGATCATATCCGGTTCTTATGCTGTTTTCGCTGATTTATCTGTTTACCACGCTGGGGCTGGGAATCTTCATTTCTACCCGGGTCAATTCGCAGCAGCAGGCAATGTTCTTTTCCTGGTTCATGATGGTGGTGATGATTCTGCTTTCAGGATTCTTTGTCCCGGTACAAAACATGCCCAAAGTGATAAGAGGAATCAGCTTTTTCAATCCTCTCACCCACTATATGACCGTCATCAGGGAAATCGTGGTGAAAGGCAGCAACCTGGCGCAACTGAGAAAAGAACTAATAATTCTGCTCAG
>Ga0302252_1000929_pt1 | contig 19873 bp, 21 predicted proteins | sample AAG_RA_Leu_MG_FD_193511 | JGI IMG/M metagenome (GOLD analysis project Ga0302252, IMG submission 193511) | Enriched activated sludge microbial communities from anaerobic digester in WTTP, New Holstein, Wisconsin, United States - AAG_RA_Leu | ecosystem: Engineered > Bioreactor > Anaerobic >...
GCGATTCGAACGCATGACCTCCGCCATGTCAAGGCGACGTCATAACCAGCTAGACCACGGGCCCGCAAGCACCTTTCCTATCCCATCCTGCAATATAAAACCTTCGGCTTGGCTAGAGTGGCGGCTGAGCGGCTGAGAGCCCCCGACCGGAGGCTTCTGCCCACCGCCCGCCATTAGGAAGCCCGCCTTCCGGGCACCATCTTGCCCTCAGCTGTAGTAGACCTCTTTATGATACTCGTCCAATGCCTTGATGGTGATCTGGTCCTTTTTGGCCTTGAGTATGGCATCCGCCGCCGCCTGGGCTGCCTGGATGGTGGTGATGTAGGGCACATGATAGTCCACGGCGCTGCGCCGTATCTGGTAGCCGTCTTTGACCGACTGCTTCGTTGTAGGCGTGTTGATGATCAGCCTGACCTCGCCGATTTTTATGTAGTCCAGCACATTGGGGCTGCCATTGAAGATCTTGTTCACCCGCACCACCGGCAGGCCCGAGCGGCGCAAATACTCAGCGGTGCTATCCGTGGCGATTATGGACAGGCCAGAATCGTAGAGCTTCCTGGCCGCCACAGTCGCTGCCGCCTTGTCCTCATCCTTGACCGAGATGAAGACCATGCCCTCCACCGGCAAAGAGTTGTCCGCCGAGAGCTCCGCCTTGAAGAAGGCCAGGCCCAGATTGTAGTCTATGCCCATGACCTCGCCGGTGGATCTCATCTCCGGCCCCAGCAGCACATCCGCGCCGGGCAGCTTGTCAAAGGGCAGCAGCACCTCCTTGACCGAGACGTAAGGCACCTTCGGCTCCCGGGTGAATCCCTGCTCGGCTAAGGATTTGCCGATCATGACATTAGCCGCAATCTTGGCCAGGGGCAGGCCCACCGCCTTGGAGACGAAAGGTATGGTCCGGCTGGAGCGGGGATTGGCCTCCAGCACATAAACTGTCCCGTCCTTGTAAGCCATCTGCAGGTTGACTATGCCTACAACATTAAGGCCCAGGGCGATCTTTCGCACATAGTCCCTTACGACTTCCAGAACCACGCCGGGCAGGGTCTGGGGCGGAATCATGCAGGCGCTGTCCCCCGAATGGATGCCCGCCTCCTCTATGTGTTCCATGATCGCCCCGATCAGGACATCCTTGCCGTCGCATACGGCATCCACATCAATCTCCACTGCATCCTGGAGGAAGTCGTCTATGAGCACGGGGTGCTCCCGGGAGACCCGCACCGCCTCCCGCATATAGACCTCCAGCCCCGCCTCGTCGTAGACGATCTCCATGGCCCGCCCTCCCAGGACATAGGATGGCCGCACCAGGACCGGATAGCCGATCTTAGCTGCCACCGCTTTTGCTTCAGCGGGTGAGTAGGCTATTCCCGCCTGGGGCTGGGGGATGTTCAGCTCATTCATCAGCGCATTGAACCTCTCTCTGTCCTCGGCCAGGTCGATGCTGTCCGGGCTGGTGCCCAGGATCCGGGTCCCCAGGCCCCGCCGGGCGATCTCCTTCTCCAGGGGTATGGCCAGGTTGATCGCCGTCTGGCCTCCGAACTGCACCAGCACCCCGTAGGGCTGCTCCTTCTCGATGATGTTCATCACATCTTCTAAAGTTACGGGCTCGAAGAAGAGCTTATCCGAGGTGTCGTAATCAGTGGATACCGTCTCCGGATTGTTGTTGACGATGTGGGCCTCAATGCCCTGCTCCCGCAAGGCCATCACCGCATGAACTGTGCAGTAGTCGAACTCTATTCCCTGCCCGATCCTAATGGGCCCGGAGCCCAGAATGAGAACCTTCTTTCGGTCGGATGGGACCAGCTCGCACTGCATATCATAAGTGGAATAGTAGTAAGGCGTCTTGGCCGCAAATTCGGCCGCGCAGGTGTCCACCATCTTGTAGGTGGGAATGATGCCGGAAGAAATGCGCATGTCCGTGATCTCCTCCCGGCTTCTTCCCGTCAGGCGGGCAATCTGCTCATCTGTAAAGCCGCCGCGCTTGGCCTTTCTAAGGACCTCGGGATTGAGAGCCGCCTTGATCTCATTTTCCATGGCCAGGATGTTTTCCATGCGGTAGAGGAAGTATGGCTCTATGCCTGTGATCCGGGATATCTCCTCCGCCTTCCATCCCCTCTTGAGAGCAATGTATATGGCGAAGATCCTCTCGTCCGTGGGCTCGGCTAAAAGGCTGCGCAGCTCCTCATCGGTCCACTGGGAATACTTGCCGGAGTATCCCAGCTCCTTGTCTATATCCAGAGAGCGGATGGCCTTTTGCAGGGACTCCTCCAGGCTTCTCCCTATGGCCATGACCTCCCCCGTGGACTTCATGGCTGTGGTCAGGCTCTTATTGGCTTTGACGAATTTGTCAAAGGGCCAGCGGGGTATCTTGGTCACCACATAATCGACCGTCGGCTCGAAGGAGGCGGGCGTCTCCTTGGTCACATCATTCCTGATCTCGTCTAAAGTCATCCCAATGGCGATCTTGGCTGTGACCCGGGCGATGGGATAGCCCGTGGCTTTAGAGGCCAGGGCGGAGGAGCGGGATACCCGGGGGTTGACCTCTATCACCCGGTACTCTCCGTCCTTGACCGCAAACTGAACATTGCAGCCTCCCTCGATCCCTAAAGCCCGTATGATGTTGATGGAGGCGCTTCGCAGCATCTGGATCTCCTTGTCCGAGAGGGTCTGGATGGGGGTGACCACAATGGACTCGCCGGTATGAATGCCCATGGGGTCCATGTTCTCCATATTGCAGATGGTGATGCAGGTGTTGTTCGAGTCCCTCATCACCTCATACTCGAGCTCAATCCACCCTCCCACGCTCTCCTCCAGGAGAACCTGGCTGATCCTAGACCTCTTCAGCCCCAGGTCGCATATGGCCAGCAGCTCCTCTCTGCTCTTGGCTATGCCTCCCCCCGAGCCGCCTAAAGTGTAAGCGGGCCGCACCACCAACGGCAGCCCCAGCTCCTCCATAACCTCCAGGGCCTCATCCAGGTTGCTCACCGCCCGGCTTTTTGGTACCGGCTCGCCCACCCTCTGCATGGCCTTCTTGAAGAGGTCTCTGTCCTCCGCCTCCTGAATTGACCGGACCGATGTTCCCAGCACCTCCACATGGTACTTCTCCAGAACCCCCATCTCCGCCAGCTCTGAGGTGATGTTCAGCCCGGTCTGGCCTCCGATTCCGGCTATTATCCCATCCGGCCTCTCCTTCTCTATGATCTTGGCCACGGTCTCCGGAGTCAGGGGCTCGATATAGACCTTGTCCGCCGTATCCGGATCGGTCATGATGGTGGCCGGGTTGGAGTTGACCAGAACTACCTCGATGCCTTCTTCCCTCAAGGACTTGCAGGCCTGGGAGCCGGAGAAGTCGAACTCCGCCGCCTGGCCGATCTGAATGGGGCCGGAGCCTATGAGCAGGACCTTATGGATGTCGGATCTCCTGGGCATCTCTAAGGCCTCCCGGCTTTGCTTGCGGCGCTTTTCATCATCCTCCGCACCGATCCAAAGAAAGGATCTTCCGTACATAGCGGTCCGGGGTTGGCCTCGGGGTGGTATTGAACCGCTAAAACCTGCAGCTTATCGCTCTTGACTCCTTCCACTGTGCCGTCGTTGGCATTTAATTGGGTGACCTCCAGGTCGGTGTCCTGCACCGACTCCGGCCGCACGGCGAAGTTATGATTCTGGGAGGTGATGTAGACGATCTTCTTCTCCAGGTCCTTGACCGGCTGGTTTCCCCCGTGATGCCCGAACTTGAGCTTGAATGTCTGGGCTCCCAGAGCCAGGGATATGACCTGATGGCCGAGGCATATCCCGAAGATGGGCATCTCGCCAGCGAAATGTCTAACCGCCTCTATGGCTTTTTCTGCCCTCTCCGGGTCTCCCGGCCCATTGGAGAGAAAGAGGGCGTCAGGCCTGGCCGCCTCTATCTCTGAGATGCTGCTGTGAGAGGGAAAAACAGTCATATGGAAATCCCGGCAGGCCAGGCTCCTGAGGATGTTTTTCTTGATCCCCAGGTCTATCACTGCCAGTCGGGGTCCGCTGCCCTTTATGTCGTAGGCTGCCCGACAGGTGACATCGCCAAGCAGATCCCGGCTGGAGATATCAGGCTGGGATCTGGCCATGGCCACCACATCCAGGCCCTCTACCTCGCTCCTCTCCCCCACGGCTATGGCTGCTTTCATCACTCCCTGCTCTCTCACCTTCAGCGTCAGCATGCGGGTGTCCACTCCGCACAGCCCCGGCCTGCCCTCGTCTTTCAGGAACTGGCTCAGGGTTTTTTTGTGCTGGTAGTGAGTGGGCCGATCCCAGTACTCCCGGCTGACCATAGCCTGGGGCCACATCCTTTCCGACTGAAAATCATCGCCGCTTATGCCGTAGTTTCCCTGCAGAGGATAAGTGAACATGAGCATCTGCCCGTGATATGACGGATCGGTCAAAGCCTCCTCATATCCGGACATGACCGTGGTGAAGACCAGCTCGCCCAGGGCCACCCCGCTCGCGCCAAAACCAGTACCTTCCAACCTTGTCCCATCTTCCAGCCCTAAGACCCCGATCATAGTATCGGCATGACAAGCAGCTAAGTCACCTAAATACATTGCGATGAAAAGTTATGAACTGGGAGCAGCAGCCCTCAGAGCCGGTCAGAAATAGCATCACCATCTTTTTTAATAAAGAGGCCTATGGCCAGGGGCATGGAAGTTAAAGTCCAGACCGTCAAGAGCCCCGATTTCAAGCAGATCTATGCCATAGGCGCAATCGGAGGCCACAGCCCCTATGACTTTCGCATCGCCTTCTACAACGACTCTCCCAAGGGCGTGGTGGAGGATGGCAAGAGCATGACCGTGATGGAGAGAAGGATCGACGCCGAGATCATCCTTTCCCCCCTGGCGGCCAAGGAGCTGGCCAAGTGGCTGGGAGAGCACGTTATGGACTATGAGAAACTTTTTGGAGAGATAAAGAGGCCGGGACCGGCCGGCTCCCCAGCAGCCGCAGGAGGAAAGACCAGCGAGCCCTCAGTCATTCAGGGCTATATGTGAGGCGAGTATGAACAGCAAAGAGAGGGCTCTTCTCCACAAGGGCATGGACAAGGTCAGGCAAAAAAAGTTTGAGCAGGCTCTGGAGATCTTCGACCGGGTCGTTGCCAGCAATGCGGATATACCGGAGGCCTGGAACAACCGCGGTGTAGCTTTATTCAGCCTGGGGCGGATGGATGAGGCCCTGGACAGCTATGATCGCAGCCTGGCCCTGGAGGGCGAGAACCTGGATGCTCTCCGGAACAAAGCCTTTGTCCTGCGAAGCCTGCGCCGGCTGGAGGAGGCTCTGGCGGCCTATGATGCAGTTCTCCAGAAGGGAGGCGACGCCTACGATCTGGAATCGGCCGCTGTGGTTCTCACCGGCCTGGGAAGGCTGGAGGAGGCTTTGAATTGCCTCTACCTGGCCCGGGATCAGATCTCTTTGGGGAGACTGGAGGATGAGATAGCGGCGGTGAAAGGATTGATGGAGCAGAGGGGAATTCCCGTCCCTGAGAGAAGTGGGCCTCAGGGGAAAGAGTGATAATATCCAAGAGATAAACGGGGTGCATAAATAATCGGTTGTTGCTGTTAACCCCAGATAATATTATGGTGGGATCAGACCTTGAAGGGCTTTATAATGATCAATGTTGAGCCGGGGACGGAAAAAGCAGTCCACGACGGCCTGGCTGCCATTAAGGGCATCAGGGAGGTAGTTCCGGTCTATGGAGAGCATGACTTCATAGCCATAGCCGATGTGGAGAGCATATCCGATCTGAACCGGGCCGTGCTCAACATCAGAGAGATAGCAGGTATAAGCTATACCCAGACCATCCTGGGCATGGAGCTAAGGCTATAGAATCAATGCCTACAGCCCGGCCAGGATCTCTTCTGCCCCTCTATTTAGCCGTCTTTGTGGCCGTGCTGGGCTTCTCCCTTATTGCACCCTTCTTTCCTCAGTTTGTCATGGGCCTGGGTGCATCCTACTCTTGGCTCGGCATCATCGTCTCCGTCTATGGCGCGGTGCAGCTTTTAACCCAGATACCAGTGGGAAGACTATCCGACCGCACCGGCAGGAGGAAGATCATGCTCCTGGGCCTGGCCAGCTTCGCTCTCATGCCCCTGCTCTATATCTGGGCTGATAGCACATCATCCCTCCTTCTGATCCGGGCTCTGGGCGGCCTGGGGGCCTCAGCGGTCTGGCCCATAGCTATGGCCCTGATCGTGGACCGGGCTGATGTCGGGGGCAGGGGCGAGGCTATGGGCTGGTACAATGCCTCATTCTTCTCCGCCCTGGCCTTGGGTCCGTGGATCGGGGGTCTGCTCTATGATTGGTCCGGCCAGAATGCTCCTTTCCTGCTCTGGGCCCTCCTGGGGGGCATATCCTTTCTGGTGGTCCTGCTGCGGATAGCCGAGCCGGAGAAGATCAAGCTTCAGATAGGCGATGCTCCGGAGCGAGGAGATGGGGCACTCATATCTACCGGCTATAAGATAACCTTCCTCTCCTGCTCCTCAGTGGTCCTTTGGTCCGGGATAGTGGGTGGCTTCAACTTCACCATGCTGCCGGGCTACGCCGCAGGCCTGGGCCTAACGGCTGCCGATATCGGCATGATCTATCTGGCTTATGGAAGCAGCACCGCTCTCTTCAACATCTACTTCGGCCGCCAGGCCGACCGGGGCGGCAGAAAGAGGCTCATCTTCCTCGGCTGCCTGGCCGGAGCGGCAGGTTTTGCCCTTCTTCCCCTAGCGGAAGGGCTGGTCCAGGCGGCATTCCTCTTCTCTTTGCTGGGATTGGGCCTGGGCATGGCCGGCCCGGCGGCGGCAGCCCTGATCGCCGACACCACCTCGCCCTCTCGGCGGGGTGAGGTCTATGGCATATTCAATACCGCCCGCATGGCCGGGGTGGTCATAGGCCCCCTCATAGCCGGTTTTACCGCTGATATGCACGGCATCAACGGAGCCGTCTATGCCTTTATCGTTCTGGCTGCTGCCATAACCCTGGCCAGCCTGGCCATAAGGGAGGCCGGGGCGGACTTCAATAGATAATAATAAAAAATATATAAAAAAAAGGATCTCTTTCTAGCTAAAAGGATCTCAATTCAGTCCCTGTGCGCTGAGGCTGCTCCAGGAGCCCTCTCCTCCTATGCGCAGGGATGAGCGGCCCTGAGCATAGCGCAGTTTGTCCTCCAGATGCCCCCCGAAGGTTACCGGGATGGGTCTCAGAGTGCCTGCTCCTTTGCTTCCGATTTGGATGGTATTAGTGCGGTTGGTGAGGTTGACCGGAAGGGCATTGGAGTAGAAGCTCTGGCCTAGAAGGGGAAAATAGGGAGACTTCACTATCTCCAGAAGTGATATGTCCGCCTGCCTGGTGGATGGATTGGGGTAGCCCTTCTGGAAGAGCATGGGGTCGTGGTAGGTCCACATGGTCGCTATTCCTGTTACCGATAGCATTAGCAGCACTGCCAGTGCAGCGATATGTTTCGCCATAGCCTCTTCCCCTGACAAAAGCATGATTTAAACCTGATCCTTGAGACCTCCCTAAAGATCCCTCTCCAAATTCAGACCGTCTGCCAGCCTACTGGGGAATAGATCCTGACCGAGGAGCCGTACCGGGCTATCTGCATGGTCTTTCCCAGATCCCAGTGCTCACCGATCCACCAGGGATAGGCGATGTAACTCTGGGCAGGGCGGGTGGGATAGTAATAGGCAGGCTGCACTCTGGGCCAGATATAGCTGTAAGTGGGATAGTAATAGGGATAGTAGGGCGATGCCAGAACGTTATTGCTGTAGACGGGATAGACTGCCAGCCAGTCCCAGGCCGGCCCCTTATCCGCCTTTTTTTCCGGAGCATGCGATGCACTCTGGGCTGCTGCCGCATAACAGCCTAGGCATAAGATGAGGATGATCAGGACTGCTGTAATTCTGGACATAGCCTTTAATCTGAATTCGATGACCATATAAATCTAATCCAGCATCCACCGAGCCAAAGTCCTGAGATGCTTATCCTCTCCTATTATTCCCGACTGATGCACCTTCCGGTAAAAGCGGCCGGCAGCAGATCGCAGAGCTTGGCCATCACCGCCTGGCCCGAGCTGGAGGCCATGATCATCACCATCTCCCCGCCAAACTCCATCAGGCTCTGGCGGCACAGGCCGCAGGGGGAGACCGGGCCGTCCGATGTGCCCACCACCGCCACAGCCTCAAACTCCTTCTCCCCCGAGGCCACCGCCCGGGCCAGGGCTGCCCTCTCAGCGCAGATCCCCGCTCCGGAGGCGGCATTCTCAATGTTGCCTGCCGAGTAGATCCTGCCACTCTTAGAGAGCAAGGCCGCTCCCACCTTGAATCCGGAGTAGGGGGCATAGGCCTCATTCATGGCTTCTTTAGCCTGCGCTATGAGGTTATCATAGCCCCCGTTGTAAGGCCTGGGAGAAGAGCCGCATCCCAGAGCACCCATGTACATGCAGTCCTGGGGGGAAATGCTGGGTATGGGCTCCGCTGAGCCGGAGAGCGAGAGCGGCGCATCCCTGATTATCGCTGCCGGTATTCCCTCGTCTCCCTCTCCCATCACAATCTGGGCCGCCGAGACAAGATTGTCCGCCACTGCTTTGCGGGTGATCTTCAGCTCCCGGCCAAAGAGGTCCTTCTGTCCCCGGGCGTCCTCCACAGGATCGATGCCGGCGCAGGCCAAAGCCACGCCTACACAGCCAAGCCGCAGGGGATGGGTCCGGCTGTCTCCGATGATAACCGCAATATTGCGCCCATTGGCCAGTCGCTCACGAATCCGGCGGGCCGAGGCCAGGGGATGGGATGGGAACAGCACCACACTGCCGGGAGGAGCATTGGAGTTGTCTATGCCGGCATTGGGATAAAGAAATCCTTCTCGCAGCGTGAGCACCACGCCGGGAATGCCGCCCACGATCTGGTCCGACTCCTCCAGAATAAGCTGCATCTCTCTGGGATCCTTGTCATACTTATCGGCCATAAGCCGGGCCATAGGAGAGGGCTCGACTTTTTCCAGGCAGACCACCCTGCCTTCCGCCGTGGCCAGGGTGCTCTCCGAGACGACCAGGATATCGCCATCCTGCAGGGCTAGATCCGCATCATTCATGGCCTTTTCCAGTTTATCTGCCAGATCGTCGCCCGGCTTTATCAGATCGGTCTTAATGCCTAAAACCTGCAAATCATTCCCACCTGTGTCGCTCAGGACTGTCTGTCAATTCAAGGGCCTGCTCAATCAAACGGGCCAGGCGGGACAGCCGGAAGGGCTGGGATCCCAGGTTCCTGACCAGGCCGGCAATCTGGTGGACGCTGCCCATAATTATAACCTCCTCCGGGAGGGGATCGCAGCGCAGAGCCAGCTTTGGAACAGCGGCATCTCCCCCCCGCGCCAGCATCTCCTGTTTGATGATTATGGCTTCCATGCTGGACAGGCCCCGCAGGGAGAGCAGCCGGAAGGAGCCTTTCCGGCTCAAGGCCCCAAAGCCCCTCTCATCCACCCCGGTCCGGCGGAGTATCTGGGCCAGATCCTCCCTGCCGCCGATATAGTCCAGGACCTCCACCTCCAGATCCCCTTCCACCGCCAGGGCAGGAGAAGCCCGCACCGCCCGGGCCAGGGCTACGGTCTCCCGGCTGGCGGCGATGTCATGGGTGCGGACGATATGAGCCCCCAGATAGACGGCTATGGCCGTGGCGGCAAGGCTTCCCTGCAGCCTCTGGAAGGGATCGGGCTGGTGGAGACATTCGCCGATAAAGGACTTTCGGGAGAGGGCGGCCATTACCGGACGGCCCAGGCAGCGCAGCCGCTGCAAGCCGTCCAGTATGGCCAGATCATGGGCCGCCGTCTTCTCCGGTATCCATCTTCCGATCCCCGGATCGAGGCATATCCGCTCCGGGGATATGCCGGCGCACTCCGCCTCTTCCATTTTCTCCCCCAGCAAGGATATGATCTCATTCAGGCGGAGCAGGTCGCCAGCTCTCTGACGGGAGGCCATGATGATAAGGGAGCCCTCGTGCTCGGCCACAGTTTGCGCCATCTGGAGGTTGCACAGGCCTGAGACATCGTTGATGCAATGAGCGCCGCGGGAGAGAGCATCGGCGGCAATGGCCGGCCTCTGGGTGTCAATGGAGACGGTTATATCCAGGCTGTCCAGGATATCGCCCAGAACGGGAAATAGCCTCTGCCTTTCCAGCTCCTCGCTAATGGCCGGAGAGCCCGGAGCGGTGGAGACGGCTCCCACATCGATGATGTCCGCCCCCTGCTCCTGCATGGATCGGGCCAGGGACAATGCCTCCTTTGGACCGGCCACAGATCCCTGATAAAAGGACTCCCGGCTGAGGTTGACAACTCCCATAAGCCTCACCGGCCAGCTATCTCCCAAAGCCAGGCGGCCTATGAATCCCTCTATCAATGCTCTCACACCATCCTTCCCATCTTCTCTTCTACTCCGAGAGCCGCAGCAGTATGCCCGTCTTCCTGGCCCTCTCGATGGCCCGGTCCAGAAGGATCAAGCCCGAGATGAGGTAGAATGAGGCCAGAGCAGCACCCCACATCAGATGGTGCGGGCCGGGAATAAATATTGACCTGTAGTATTCCAAGAAGTAGGTGAGTGGTATAGCCCGGGCCAGGGCCTGAAGCAGTGGCGGCAGCACATCCACCGGATAGTAGATTCCGCTCACGAGCAAGATCAGGCCGCTCAAACTCCAGGCAGCCACATCCGCCTTCTGCCCGAAGGTGAGTATGGATATGCACACGGTTATGCCTATGCTCGCAGCCATGGCGAAGATGCCGGCCAGGAAGGCCAGAACGGGAAAGATGCCGCCGGCTAAAAAGTCGAATCCGAAGAGGTATCCGCTCACGGCTACCAGTATGAAGAATACCACGCTTCCCCGCAATATCCCGAAGAGCAGGGCTCCGAAGACCAGATGGTAGCTTCTCACCGGGGCGATGAAGGTGTTCTTGATGCTCTTGGACCACATGTCGAATAGAAGAACATAGGCCACATCGATCTGGGCCACCTGCAATATGGTCAGGGCAATGGCCCCCACCAGAAGAAAGGAGACCATGGAGCCCTCCACCGCCAGAAACCGGGTGAGAAGGCCGATGGACAGGAGGCTGACCATGGGCCAGAAGAAGAGCTCGAAGACGGTGAATATGTTCCTCTTGGAGATGATCCAGTTCTTGTAGGCCGAGGCCAGAAATCGGTTCACTTCACCTTGCCAGCTCAATGAAGACATCCTCCAGGTCAGGCTCTTTGATGGCTATATCGGTTATCCTTGCTTCAGCGAAGAGCTTGATTATCCCGTCCAGGCTCTCTTCGCCCCGGTCCACCTCAATCTCCGCCCGGCCATTTTCTCCTTTAAGGCCCAGTATTCCTGGCAGGCTCTGCAAAACAGAGAGGTCAGCCTTCCCCTGATAGGTTATGCATATCCTCTCCCCCAGGCCCAGATGCCTCTTTAGGTTTTGAGGTGTGTCCAGGGCTACTATGCGACCCTGGCGCAGAAAGGCGATTCTGTCGCAGAGCATCTCCGCCTCGGGCATGTAATGGGTGGACAGGACCACGGATACCCCCTCCTCTTCATGAATTCTCTTGATCAGCTGCCGGGTTTTCATGGAGATGTCCGGATCCAGGCCGGTGGTGGGCTCGTCCAGGAATATGAGGCGGGGGCGGTTGAGCATGGCCTTGGCCAGGGATAGCCGCTGCTTGAGGCCGGTGGATAGATCCTCAAATCTGTGATCTTCAAACTCCCAGAGCTCAAAGGCATCCATCTGATCCCGAACCGTCCGGGAGAGCGCCGATCCGTGAAGGCCGTAGAGCATGCCATAATGGCGCAGGTTCTCTTTCACCGTCAGGCTCCAGGGGAAGTTGGGCTTCGCGGTGCTGATGTTTATGCGACTGCGGATGGCATCTCGATCCCTTCGCGCATCCATCCCCAGTATGGAAAGGCTTCCCGCCTCGGGGTAGATCAATGTGGAGAATATGGATATTAGTGTGGTCTTGCCTGAGCCGTTCGGCCCCAAGAGCCCGAAGATCTCACCGGCGTCTATATCCAGGGAGATGTTCTCTAGGATGGTGGATGATCGACCAAAGAAGCTCTTGTATTTCTTGCATATTCCAGCCGCCTGCACCGATTTTTCCGTAATTTGCTTCACCTTCCCACTCAATTCCGCCTCACAGAACGCCTTCTCTTGTCCCGGCCCAAGAGATATCTCCGTCCCATGAAGATAGCTGCCAGGCCTATGATAGTCAGGGCGGGCAGAGCCCAGCCCTGTAGCAGGCCCGGCTGCCAGGATACAGTCAGGGGCAGGCTGGAGCATCTCTCCTGACAGCAGATACGGCTGCTCATCTGGTAGTCCTGCTGCTTTGCTTCGCCATCTATCCTCAGATTGAAGTCGGCCAGGGCAAGGGAGCCTGCCGGCAGATCTCCCAGGGCCTCCTCTGGACCCATAGCAGAGAATGGAGAGGGAGCAAGCAGACGGGCGGAGCAATTATGGAGATCATCCGGACCATCGTTGCTGATGATAGCCTTCAGACTATGGCCTCGAAATAGATTGCGGGAGAGGGACGAGCCCAGTATAGAAAGAGGCTGCCCCTCTCCGGCCACGAATACATCCAGGCTGAGGTTATCCTTTGTAGCCTCGTAGAGAGGAAATACCTCCCCGCTCTTAACGCTCACATCCGCCTGTTGCTGATAGGAGATCTCCAGATAGAGCCTGCTCCAGCCGCTAGCATTCTTCATCCCCGTGACATTGTAATCCAGAATAGCATTGTCCCCCGGAGCAATATCATCGATCCTCTCCGGCCCCGAGGGTACCGCTATGCCGCCGGATCCGATCAAAGCAGCATTGACGGCCAGAGCATGGCCCCCTCTCATCTCCTCCTTCATCTCCAGAAGGATGTCCTGGGCCGGGCCGCTCTGTTCTATGGGCATCAGCTCCTCCAGCCGGCCCAGGTTGGCCAGGTTGATCTGCAGGACTCCTTCGCCGGGCAGGAGAACCGGATTGACGGCAGAAGCTGCTAGGGCCGGACGGCCCAGGGACTTGTAATAGTCGTCGGCGAAGAACATGATATCCTCGGCCTGGGCGCTGCTGAGAAGAAGCAGAATGCAGAAGAGAGGCAGAAGTCTCATCTACTGGGAATTGGCCTCTTTACTCCTTAAGCATATCTGCTCCAGAACCGCCAGATTTATTCCGGATGCCTTTGACTTGCTGTGCTCGTCAAAGCGGCATGGGAATGAAGGGTGGGCTCTTGGCTTTCTGGCGACAGGTTCGGCCCGCCGGGCAAGCTGCCACTTAATCAGACAATGCTCTCAATGCCCACAATGCTATCGCCCTTTTTAATATCTCAGCATGCCCTCAGGGAGGGCTTTTCCCTCCCTCTTTATCCGGACCGCACTGGCCATTTTTCTCTTCCGCCCTGCCTCTGATCCGGATGCTCTTCTCTGCTCTGTTCACCTCATCTCTAAACTGCATAAGATCCTCAAAGCAGCCCATATTTGCCACCCCATATAGCAGGCTCAGCTACTATTTATATCAGAATCGCAGTTTTATAGCTTCAGGCCAGGGCCGGGAGAGATGGACTTTGGTGGATTTGATGAGCAAGGCGGCAGCCAGGGTGTCCCAGGAGGAGCTCTTTCAGGCCCTCTCTTATGCTGCATTGAAGGCCCGGGCGGCAAGGATTGCTCCAAATCAGATACTAGCGGTGGGTGGCTTTGAGCTTATCGTGGCCCATGATGAAGACGGAGAGGGGCTGGTGGTTCAGATGATCCTGCCCCAGGCCGATCTGGAGGCCATTGCCCTTGGCCGGGCAGAAGAGCTCTACAGCTCGGCACATGGCTGGGACTATGGCCAGAAAAGGGCATGGCTGGAAAGCTTTTTGCCTGAGCTGGCGAGATATCTGCTCAGATGGCAGGGGGTCATAATGCGCCGAGGTCCGGGGGAGAATGTGACCATTGAAAAGGCAGTGAGCCGGTGATGCCTTTGTCATGCCGGCGGGAGAGATAAAATGAATGGCTTGAGCAGAAATGATTTTGCAAAGCTGGTTTTGTGTATAGTCGCCTCCCAGGCAGCCGGTCTTTTTGGCTCCATATTTACCAATATGTCTGTCACCACCTGGTATCCCACCCTGGTCAAACCCTGGTTCGCCCCGCCCGATGGGGTGATACCGGTCGTCTGGACGGTGCTCTTCACTCTGATAGGCATCTCTCTCTTTCTGGCCTGGCGGGCCGGGCTGAACCGACCTGAGTTCAGGGGAGCGGCCTATGCCTTCGCCGCCCAGTTTGCCGTAAACATCCTCTGGTCTGCTGCATTCTTCGGCCTGCAGTCCCCTCTGGCCGGACTGGCTGTCATAGCCCTGCTCTGGATTCTGATTCTGCTTACCATATACCGCTTCTATCCCCTCTCTAAGCAGGCCGCCCTGCTCCTGGTGCCGTATTTGGCCTGGGTCAGCTTTGCCGCGCTTCTCAATTTCGCCATTCTAAAGCTCAATTCCTAGGCCATTCTGCCTTTATTTTTTTTGTTTTCTTTTCCCGGAAATTCTCTCTTGACATCTGGAGCAGGCCTCGAGGCTTGGGTCTGAAATCCAAAAGTGGCTCCGCGGCACCAAAAGCTTAACTTCATCCCGGCACCTCTCTCCATCATCCCCATGAAGATAGCTCTCTTGCAGCTCAATCCCACCGTGGCAGACCTCAAGGGCAACAGCATGAAGATCGCCTCAGCCCTAGCCCGAGCTGCCGGAGCAGACCTGGCTGTAACCTCCGAGCTGGCCCTCCTGGGCTATCCGCCTCGCGATCTGCTCCTGAACTCCGATTTTATAGATCAGAGCTGGTCCAGACTCCGCCATCTGGCGGCAGAGGCGAGGGATCTTCCTCCGGTACTGGTGGGCTTGGCCGAGCCCAATCCCGCCTCCGTGGGCCGGCCCCTCTTCAACTGCGCTGCTCTGCTGCGGGATGGAAGGGTGGAGAGGACCTTCAAGAAGACCCTCCTTCCCACTTATGATGTCTTCGACGAGGATCGCTACTTTGAGCCGGGGAAACAGGCTCAGATCCTGGATCTGGATGATGTGAGGCTGGGGATTTCCATCTGTGAGGACATCTGGAACGATTCCGACTACCGGAGCCGTCGCCGCTATCACACCGATCCTGTGGCGGAGCTGGCTTGGGCAGGGGCCGATGCGGTCGTCAACCTCTCTGCCTCTCCCTTCACTGTGGGTAAGCAGGAGCACAGGGAGACCATGCTGGCAGCTCTGGCTAAAAAGCACAGCATGCCATTTTTCTACATCAATCAGGTGGGGGGCAATGATGAGCTGGTCTTCGACGGCAGAAGCATGGCCTTCGACTGCCGGGGTCGCCTGGCGGCCCGGGCCCAGGGCTTCAGAGAAGATCTGATTGTTGTGGACCTGGAGGATTTAAGATGCGGCCGGGCGGGAGAATATGCTGGGGCAGGGAGCATTGCAGAGGATGACTTCACCCCCGAATCAGAGATCTGGAGGGCTCTGGTCCTGGGAACCCGCGATTATGTGACCAAATGCGGCTTTTCAGCCGTCCTGCTGGGGCTCTCTGGCGGCATAGACTCGAGCCTGGTGGCTGCCATAGCCGCATCGTCCCTGGGGCCGGAGAATGTTTTGGGGGTGATAATGCCCTCACCCTTCACCAGCCGCACCAGTATTGAGGATGCTCAAATGCTGGCCCAAAACCTGGGTATCAAAACCATGACCCTGGGCATAACCGGGATCATGCGATCCTTTGAAAATGAGCTGGCCGAGCCTTTTCAGGGCCTGGAAAGGGATGTGACTGAAGAGAACATCCAGGCCCGCATCCGGGGCAACCTGCTCATGGCCCTATCCAATAAGTTCTGCCTGGTCCTTCTGACGACGGGAAACAAGTCCGAGCTGGCGGTGGGCTACTGCACCATATATGGAGATATGTCCGGCGGTCTTGCGGCAATCTCCGATGTTCCCAAGACAATGGTCTACAGGCTGGCCAGATGGCTGAACGCCGGCGGGCGGGAGATAATCCCGGCCTCGATAATCAGTAAGCCGCCATCGGCAGAGCTTCGCTTCGGCCAGACCGACCAGGACAGCCTCCCGCCTTATGAGGTCCTGGACGATATCCTGGAGAGGTATATCGAGCGGCATCAGTCCGGACAGGACCTGCTGGATCTTGGCTACGATAAAGCCATGATCGATCGGGTGCTGGGAATGGTAAAGAACGCTGAATTCAAGAGGCGGCAGGCAGCGCCGGGCCTGAAGGTCACAGACCAGGCCTTCGGCAGCGGCTGGAGAATGCCTGTGGCCAGCCGGTCCTGGTAGAAGCGGATTGATGCAAGCATCGCCTTCTCTAGGGAGTTTGATTTGAGTCTCGTTTAAATAGATTCAACAATTAACCAGCTTACGCTATGAATGAGAAGGGCGGCAGCAATGGCAGGAGTGGTTTTCTCCTTTCAGCCGTCATCTTATCCCTCCTCACCAGCCCGCTGCTCCTCCTCCCGGTCCATGCTGCCAACTCTCAATCCGCTTCCTCCGGCCAGAGCCTTACTCTCAATGTCTATCTGGACAGCTCAGGAAAGGCCCTGATCACCGGCAATGCGGAGAGCATCAGCGGCCTGGACTTTCTCAATGGCTCAGAATTTCGCCTGGAGAACGATTCCCATCAGCTCTATGCCCTGACCGCAGGCCTGACCGCCAAGGAGGGCGATCTCTGGAAGCTGAGCTTTGATGCCCGGGGGAGCTTTGTCGATTATCGCGTCACCTTCTACCTCCCCAGCGAGAGCAGCCTGGGAGAGATCAATATCTCCCAGGGACTGGGCTACCTTCTCTCAGCTTCAAATGAGTCGTTGGTAGCTGATGTTCAGGGCTGGGACATCTCAAATCCCCGCATATCCATTCAGTACCGTCAGCCCTTGTCCGGCAGCAACAGCCAGCTACCCCCGCCGCCCGGATATCCAGGCCAGGGCACGGCCTTTATAGTCCTGATAATAGCTGCAGCTCTTATGGTAGCCGGATTTGGAATTGCCCTCTTCCGGCAGAGAAATAGGCGCGCTCCGATGATAGATTCTATGCAAAAAGACCCGGCAGATAAGGCAGAAAGCAGAGATGAGGCCGGAATTGCCGGACCGGAGACGTCGGCGCCAGCTCATAGTGAGAATTCAGAAAGCCCATCATCCGGACCGTCGTTGATCCCGGCCGCATCCATGCCGCAGACCTCTGCCTTACCTGATACCCCTTCCATTAGAGAGGCTGCTCCAATCAATAAAGATCAAGCCGCCTCATCCAGCTCAATCGAATCCGACTCTCATGATCTCTCCATTCTCTCAACGGAGCAGCCTTCCGATTCCGCCCGGCCGACCGGATTGGATGAATATGCTGCGATTCCGCCCTCGCCTTTATCTCTGGAGCGGGCAGAGGGTGGGGATGCCGCAGCACAGAGTTCTTTGGAGGGATACTCTCAGGAAAAGCGGCCCGCCAGAGAGATGGTGGTCAGCTCGGAGATGGATGCGGTTATGCAAACCCTGACCGCCAGAGAGAGATCGGTGATCAATACCCTGATATCTCACGGCGGCAGAATGACCCAGGCGGAGATCCGCTATGAGACCGGGACGCCCAAATCATCATTAACTGGGATTTTAATCTCGCTAGAGAGGCGAAAACTTGTAATCAAGAAAGAATGGGGCAGAACTAACATAATAGAACTTTCCGATTGGTTTTTGTCGAAAAATGAACGTTCTTAATTCTTTTTTGCTCGGCGGAAATGGAGATGAGCCTATTGTAGATATGGTTCGTTCGGCTATTGTCTTTTCTATCGTTCCGGTGTAGATTGCTTATCCGGCTGGAAGAATTTTAGCCGGATTCAAAGAACGGGTAGAACGAGTGGGATTTATTGAAGCATGAAATATTGAGGTTGATTAAAGATGAAAAAGACAAGGATCTCTGGCAGGATGGCTTTTATCGCCATTGCCACCGTCTGCCTTCTGGCAGCTCCGGCTCTGTCCATGCCTATGGGCGACGGCTCCTGCCGGGCCGGGCATGGAGCGATGTTTGACCTGAAGAATAATCTCACACCGGATGAGATGGATAATTTGACTCTGGGAGAGCTGAGAGAGATGAAAATGGAAGCCATGAACCAGAGCCAGTTCTGTCCGGCAGGAGACCAGAACTGCAGCCGGAATTGCAAAGGACCTAACGACCAGATGATGGATGGAAACGGACCCAACGGCAAGATGATGGATGGAAACGGACCCAACGGCAAGATGATGGATGGAAACGGACCCAACGGTAAGATGATGGATGGAAACGGACCCAACAGCAAGATGATGGATGGAAACGGATCCAACGGCAAGATGATGGATGGAAACGGACCCAACGGTAAGATGGTGGGTGGAAACGGACCCTGTGGCCAGATGATGGGAAGAGATGGCTCCCAGTCAGGCCGATGCCAGGGAGCCTGTTCTGATGATGGCATGGGCCGGAATATGTTTAGAGGCAATCAGGCATTTTTGCTGATGGACGACCTGAATATTGAATATCTCTCCAATATGACCGTAGCCCAGATCAGAGATCTGATCCAGACCAAGAATCAGGCGCTGGACAATATGACTCTGGCCCAGATCAAGCAGCTCAACCTGGAAAAGATGCAGAAGAGGGAGAATATGACGCTCTCCGAGCTAAAGGAAGAGAACAGGAAGCGGCAGGAGATGGCCGGGATTTTAGGCCTGGCAGCAGTCAGGCCTGAGCCTGCAGCATGATCTGTTCCGAGATTTGCGAGGGATTGTTCCCCTCCAGTATAAAACCGAAGAAATGGGTGCCGGCCATATCCTGGCGGGCCTCTTTATTATTTCAATTCAGCATTATCTGGATAATTTTATAACTGAGAGGCGCATTTGTTCTATGAAGCTGGAAATGGTGCTTTCCAGGAGAGAGTTGAGCCCGAAGGCAGGCGGATAATGATGAAGGAGATTTTCAGAAACACACTGAGTATCGGGCTGGTGGTCTTGCTTATAGCTGGCATCTGCAGCATATCCCCGGCCCAGCCCGATGGAGGACCGGAGGTGGAGTCATCCCGGGACATGGGGCCACAATGCATGCTGGGCATGGGCCCGCAATGCCAGATCATGCCGGCCCAAAATGAGGGCTTTCCTGTGGGAGTTCCCCTGGAGGTTCTTTACAGCGGTCATGGGCTTGCCCGGAAGGGCAATGAGTCTCACAGACTCCGGCTGAAGGTGGAGGCCATGTTACCCCTGCCGCCGGGGCAGATCAGAGATCTCCTCTCCTCCAATAAGAGCCTGGAGGAGATAAGAGATGATATCATTAGCCGGGGAAAAGAGACGGAGAAAAGGGCTTTTCGCGGCAGCATGATACTGGACCGCAGCATCTATCCCCTGGCCAATATTGCCGTGGACTCTTCCGAGAGTGGCTCGAGGATAACTGCTGATCTGGTGGATATCAGCCGGCCACCCGGTGACAATCCATCTGCCCTGGGAAGCATATCCATGAAAATCTATCCTTCCCAAGGGAAGATGATCGGGGAGGGCGAACTGAATATCCAGGAAGAAGGAAGGCTGGAGATATATTCTCTCTCCCTGGATATGGATCCCGCCAGAAGAAGGCAGACGGGAAAAAGCGAAGTGTATCCATAGCAGCTCATCCTCTAAGAGGAATTTAAGTTCCCATAGCCTAGCCTTGATCTCCACTCTGCAGGCCATCTCCTCCCGATCTGCCTCAGAATCGGGCCAATGCCGTCCTCCCGGCCAGGTAGCTTTAATCTAAAGTCAAACAGCGCACCCCGCAGCAAGCTGCGGGGCATGTTCGCGCCGTTTGTAATCAGTCGAAATCCAGTAGATTCATTTGCTTATAGTCTTCTTTCTCTTCTGGGGTTCCCTGGGTCTCAACATA
>Ga0302252_1000931_pt1 | contig 19823 bp, 19 predicted proteins | sample AAG_RA_Leu_MG_FD_193511 | JGI IMG/M metagenome (GOLD analysis project Ga0302252, IMG submission 193511) | Enriched activated sludge microbial communities from anaerobic digester in WTTP, New Holstein, Wisconsin, United States - AAG_RA_Leu | ecosystem: Engineered > Bioreactor > Anaerobic >...
GAGAGGGGCGGTGTCTGTGGCGGTGACGAAAAGGTATTCCAGAGCGGAGCGGCTGGCGGCGGTGAGATAGGGTGAGGGCGAGCCGAAGGGGTCCAGATCAACTGCCTGGAAGTGCCTCTCATGCAGAAGAACATTGGCATTGCGGCAGGTGACTGTGGCAGAGATGGAATTTCGAGCCAGGTTCTTTTCCATCAGCCGGCAGGCCTCTGGGCTGACATCATTGAAGCATACCTCTTTTACCTCCGCCTCTTTGGCCACCCGCATGCCGCGGATGCCGCTGGCGGCCAGGGCATCCAGATATTGGGATATCCCCAGGCTCCTGGTCATGGCCACATTGATATCCCGGTTTAGAGCCATCCTGGGGTTGTAGAAGGCTCCATCGGTCTGGAAGGTTATGGCGCCTTCTGTGATCAGATCCATATCCTCCCAAAAGAGTCGAAAGGGAATTTAATCCTTGCCGCAGAAGCCCTCCGCCCTGGATTGCAGGATCAAATGCGATGGATGCCTAGAGCTTGATCTCCTTCTGGAAGGGCGGAGCGCTGGGATCAAAGTTGTCATGAAGGGAGGAGTCGGACCATTTGGGAGGCGAGCTGGGTGCTTGTCGGGATATGACCACCACTCCATCCGCCACGGAGGTGGTGGGAATGCTTTCCACAGCAGGAGGGAACAGAGCATATCTTGCCACTTCTTCTCTTGCTGCCGAATAGCTGTTCGCGTCTCCCTGGAAAGGCCGGACGAGGGGCAGAAGGTCAAAGGACCGGGACTCGGGACCGGGAAGGGAGTAGGGCTCTTCTCCTATGCCGTCTCCGTCGCCATCCCTGCCTCTATAGTCGCTGTAGTAGTTTCCGAGGCTGGTATTCCAGATATTGAGGCTGAGGTTCTCATAGGCGTTGATGTCGTTTCTGTAGAAGTTGTTGCTGAAGATGAGATTGTTTCTGTTTTCATTGAGCCTTATGCCGTGCCTATTGTCGGAGGCGTCATTGCCGTAGATCGCATTGTACTGGCAGCCCCGGGAGATCTCCAGGCCGTTGAAATTGCCCGTGGCTCGATTCCCGGCCAGAAGATTGTAGCTGCTGTTCTCCTGCAAGCTGATGCCTATGCCAAAGCTGGTTACAATATCGCTATTGCTGTTGTCCTGGGCCAGGTTGTCTGTGATATTATTGTAGTTGGAGCTGTCCGTGACCAGGATGCCGTATTGGTTGTGGTCAGCGGTGTTTGCCGAAACCTGACAATGGGAGCTATTCCAGAGGGAGAGGCCGAAGGTGTTATCAGAGATGCGGTTATGGGTTACAGCTCCCGCCTCCGACTCCTTGAGCAGTATGCCTCCATTGCTGTTGCCCACAATGCTATTATTGGCAATCTCTAAATCAAAAGAGCCTTCCACATTCAGGCCGTATTTCCGGCACCCTTCAAGCTGGCAGCCAGATATCAGAATCTCACTGCTCCGCAGAATGGAGGCGCCAATATCGCAGCCCTCCAGGCTGGCATTTTGGAGTGCTAACCCCCTTACATCTTCAGCCCAGATGCCCACCTGAGCTCCGAAGATGCTACAATTCTTGACAGAAACATCATTGCCCATAACCACTATGGCTGAGTTGGGATCATCCAGGCCGGCATTGGCGGCAGCGGCAGGATTTTGCATATAGTAATTGAATTTGGCAGTGGCATCTTTTGCCACCCCCCGGATGGAAAAGCCGGAGATGGTCACTGTATCGCTCAGCACCTTGATAGCCGGTTTTTGCATAGCTGCGGAGACGGTGGGGCTGTCCTGCCCCTCTATGATCAGAGGCCGGTCTACGACAAAGCTATTGACCTCTCCTGCTTTAACCAGCACTATATCGCCAGGCTGGGCCGAGTCGATGGCGCTCTGCACGTCTCGGCCAGCCTCGATCACATCTGCGGCAGCGGGCAGGCTGGCGCAGAAAAATAATAAAGCAAGCAAGGCCGGGAGGCTGGAGGAGAAGCTGCTAATGCTGCTCTTCTTCGAGGCCCATTTCATCTCATCAATGCCTGAAATGGCGCATGCCGGTGAAGACCATGGCCATGCCGTGCTCATTGGCGGCATCGATCACCTCTGCATCTCGCACCGATCCGCCGGGATGAATCACTGCGCTGGCTCCCGCCAGAAAGGTCTGGTCCAGCCCGTCCCGGAAGGGGAAGAATGAGTCTGTAGCGGCTACAGTTCCCCTGGTGGATAGGCCGTGCTCCTCCGCCTTCTCCGCCCCGAAGCGGGCCGAGTCCACCCGGCTCACCTGACCGGAACCTATGCCTATGGTCTGGCAGTCGGTAGTGTAAACCAGGGCATTGGACTTGACGTACTTGGAGACCTTCCAGGCAAAGCGCAGGGCTTTGGCCTCGCTTTCCGTGGGCGGTCTTTTCGTAACCACTTTCCACTCCTTGATGTCTTCTCTATCATAATCCTGGAGCATCATGCCCCCGAAGATGTTCTTCTGGTAGAATCCCCGGTAGAGTTCATCTTTTCTGGCCAGGAGATCTCCTATGTCCAGAATTCTTCGGTTGGGCTTCTTCTCCGTGAGCATCCGCAGCGCCTCAGGATCATATCCCGGTGCCAGCAGCACCTCTACGAAGCTCTCGCCAATAGCCAGCGCCGTATCCACGTCCACCGCTCGGTTGAATCCGATCACCCCGCCGAAGGCAGACTTGGGATCGGTGGCAAAGGATAACTTGTAGGCTCGGGCCAGGCTGGGCCCATAGGCCACTCCGCAAGGGTTGGCATGCTTGACTATGACCGAGAGGGGCTCTTTCACCGGCGCGCCATCGTACTCCGAGAGGTCGATCAGCATCTCCAGAACAGTCTCGGCATCGACCATGTTGTTGTAGGACATCTCCTTGCCGTTGAGCTTCTTTGCTTTTTGCAGGCCCAAGGCACCAGGCCTCACATAGAGGGCCGCCTTCTGATGCCAGTTCTCGCCGTAGCGCAGCTCCTGTACCTTCTCGTAGGCTGCGGCGGCATAGCGGGGCATCCCCTCTTTGCCTGCCTGGAGGGCCTCCAGCCGGCGGGCGTCGCTCTGCAGGCAGCAGAAGAGAGCATATGCCTCAAGGTGGTCTCTGGTGGCCTGGCTGAGGCCGCCGGTCCGGGCTATCTCCTCCAAGACGGCGGAAGCATCGGAGTCTTTGATCAAGACGGAAGCTCCGCCAGCCAGTGCCTGGCGGATGAGAAGAGAGCCATTGGCATTTACCTCGTATTCATGAGGGCAGATAAAAAGAGAATCGCTGCAACTCCACTGGCCGAGACAGTCGCTGATGTGCAGGCCAAGCTGCTTTATGCTCTCAAGAACAGATCCAGCAGCTGTGGCCGGATCAGCGAGGATGACCTGCTTGATCTTCATCGAACCTCTTTCCTTTCGATGCGCAGGCTATTTTAAGTTTATGCCAAAAAGAATGCACCTGGCAATGGCAGCTAAGGCCAAAAAAACGACATTGAGCGCCGAGGGTGGGATTCGAACCCACGATCCCCGGAGGGGAACAGGTTTAGCAAACCTGCGCCTTACCAGGCTAGGCAACCTCGACTTGCCTCAAGCACTTGCCCTTTGGCCTATTTATAATCTGCGTTTGTCGCTTTTAGCCGGGAGTGGGCTTGGGGCAGGGCAAGGAAGCTGAAATATTATTTCACACAGGCCAGGAGGTCCTTGCTGGTGACGATGCCCACCAGAGCACCCTCCTTCAATACCGGCAGCCTTCGGATGTTGTGCTCCCGCATCAGCCTGGCCGCCTCTGCGGTGGATGCGTCCAGATCGATGCTGACCAGAGGGCCGGCAGTCATGATCTCGCTGACAGTCACCTGGGCCGGATCCCGGCCTTCCGCAAAGACCTTCAGAAATATCTGGCTGGTGGTAACAATGCCCAGGCATTCCTTGAGCAGGCAGTCCCTGGCAACCAGCACAGACCCCTTTCTCTCCCCGGCCATCCTCTTGACCGCCGTCAGCACCGAATCCTCCGGGCGCACCGTGGCAATGGGATAGCTCATCAGATCACGAACTCTCATGAATGATCAATCCATTTCCTTGCAGTCGCATCACAATACTCGGTCATATGCCAAACCGGATAAGGGTGATACCTGCAAGCATATTAATATGCAGGTCCCTGGTCCAGCTTATCTGGAAAAAGCCAGGACCGAGGATGGCTGAGGATACCCTTCTGCCTGAGACGGGGTGCCATGCTTAGCCTGTCGCCGGTTTTTCTCCACCACACCGATCTCCTCGGCTGCATGGACCTGTTCTATGATCTTCTTCAGGATAATGGTTCCGTCTCCCAGATGATCCACGGCGATTCTGTCACCAGGCATCAGGCGCAGACCATATCTGATGGCCAGAGGAAGCTGAATCCTGCCGTTATCATCAATATTGGTAATCAATTCATCACCAACTGCATACCTTGATCCCGGTTTATAAAAGGCTTATTTTGAGATGAGGTTCATATGAAATCCGGATAACAGGCAAATAGAGGCTATGATAGAACGCCTGACCGGAAGGTCTTTAATCAACAAAGCTCAGGCCAACTAATGGTTCTGCCCCTTGAGCCTGCCAGATGCGGCCGTTTCTGAAATGTGCCCTGCTTAGCAATCTATGCCGCTGCAGCCAGAATGCTTCTTCTCTTCCTTTGGGCTCTCATGGAACTTGATCATCTTTTCCACCTCGAACTGGCCGGAGAAAGACTCATGGAGCTTGACATCCTTGCTGAACATCTTATGCATCTTGGCATCGCTCTGCCAGGTTCCATTGAACGAGTTTCTGGTCTGCATGGCCACGGTGTGGACCGGGCTGGCTCGGAGAATCTCTTCAATCTTCTTGGCATCGGTCATGTAGGAGGCAGGATTTGTAGAGGCAAAGTAGCTGCTGCCTTCCCTCTCCATCTCCGTCACGGAGAAGGTCTCTGCTATCTCTGCACCTATGCCGCCCCAGAAGGCCTTGGAGTGGATATATTTCATGCCTACCATGGGGGTCTTGCCGGAGAAGGTGAGCTTGCTGCTCTCATAGAGGTTCAAGGGCACGGATGAGCCCTTCTCCATACCGGGAAGCTTAGCCGCCTTCTGAGCCTGCACCGTTCCTGTATCAAGCTCCAGATCTCCGTCACCATACATGAAGTTGAAGTACTCTAAGGCCAGCTCTCTGTCCTTGACCGAGACTCCCACCTCAAAGGTGCCGGTCCCGACAACCTTCAGCTTGTTGCAAAAGTCGCCATCCTGCATCGGCTCAGTGATGGCCGGTGTGCCTGAGGACAGCCCGGCCCAGAGCAGAATGACAAGCAACAAAGCCACTGCAATGCCCTTCGTCTTTCTTCCCCTTTGCGGGTTTCTATATATCTCTTCTAGCTAAAAAAGTTATTGCAGGTGGACCCCTGCCTCTCCCGGCAAAAGCTTCATCTCGCCATAAACCATCCTTGATCCCGCATGGGCCGGGATCTTGCTGTGGTCATGGATGGAGCGGGGACCATATTGAGGATGTACCGCGTGGCCAAAGACATTGAGAAGGGGATCATAATGGAGGGGGTGATCACCTGGGAGTTGATAATGAAAAAGAAGGGCAGGGCACTGGTTGTACCTCAGATGGACCCTGAGATCATCTCCTCCTTTTCGGCTGATGATCGCCTGGGAAGGGTGATTGTCGGTCGCGAGGAGATGCTGGCTATAAGCTGCTCCAGCAGCCCAATCCCAAGAGAGACGGCATTAGATATCGTCCTCCGCTCCCAGGCGAGAATAGGCGATCTTATGGATGTGCATGCAAGGGCAAGGTCCAGGTGTCCCGGCGATTATCATACCGCAGGCATGATCATTGACATAGATCGCCATGAGGTTGTCTATACCATAAGCACAGGAGGCGCCCCCTTCCCCGGGATCAAGGAGGTCGTCAGCGATCTGAATATGATGGGGGCTGATGTCTTTGTGGCCTCTGGAGACAGCATGAGAAGCCTGTATCGCCTCCAGGATCTGGGAATCCCCCTCAGCCAGATATATCCGGTCTCCTCCCCCATCAAGAAAAAGGAGATCGTTGAGGACCTAAAGAGTAGATACAGACGGGTGATAATGGTTGGAGACGGCCTTAACGATATTTTCGCTTTGCAGACTGCAGACCTGGGGGTATTGACCGTTCAACAGGACACCCGCCCGGCAAAAGAACTGCTGTCCGCAGCAGATGAGATAATTTTGGATATAAGGGAACTGCCTGGAGTGGTCCGGAGGAATAGTTAAAATATTCTAGTATTTCCATAGTATAAAATCGTTATGCATAGAGTATGTCAAGTTTTGACAGCTCCTGTCAGGTATGGATGCAGTTACAATCTACGGTCACCAGGATAATTTTGCGAAAAGTTTAAATACTTAGATTGTTAACTTGTATTTAATAACCTTCTAAATTTGCTTTGGAATATGTCATAATTGAACTTGTCAGAGGTAGCCAGGAAATGTTCGAAGAGCTAATGGAGATATACAGGAACAAGATCGAAGAGATTGAAAACGATAAAAAAGAAGCACAAGCCATGATTTTGCTGGTTTCAGCCATGGAGAAGATCTCCCAGGAGATGGATTCCAAGCAGAGCGATATTGATCTGATCGGCAGGCTCATAGATCAGGTTGATCGTCTGTCAAAAGAGGTATCAGACCTCAAGAGCCAGTTCCGAGCCAGGAAAGGGCGAACTGCCCCGGTGGAAGAGGCTAGCTCCGGAGAGAGAACGGCACTGGACAAACACGCTCGATCTCTAATCGATATTATGATGGAGAGGCCGGGAAGATTTACCACCAATGAGCTGGTGGATATGCTGGGTTTGAATAAAACCACAGTAATAAATGTGATGAAGAGGGCTCATGAGCTCGATCCAATTCACGTCAAGATGAGCCAGGGAAAGAGACGCAAGCTCTACCTGTCCTATGTGTCTGATGATGAGGGGCTCAAGTCGGAGGTTCCAGCTGGCTCAGAGGAAGCAGATCCGATGAAGATTGAGCTTATGGCCATGACCTAGACCGGTCGGCTCGAACTCAAGCTATTTGCAGTCCATTGCCCGGGGTGGGGTGGATCTATCTTCCGTCTGAAAGCACCCCATTCCTCCTCCATAGGCCAAGACAGGCAATGGACACCAAAATCTGTTTTAATTTAAGATTTTCCGCAAGGGCTCAATCATAGAATTTAAAAGCTGATGATCCGGTCAATCATCCTGATTTTGCCATAAGCCGGAGCGCTTTTCGCAGCTCATATTTGGCATTTTCCACCACCGATCGCCTGGTCTCCATGCGGTACATAAGGACCACGAAGACGGTGAATGTGGTGAGAAGCGCGAATATTATTGCCAGGACGGTGACGCTCCCGAAGTTGTTGGTGATAAGAAAGGGCGAGGAGATCAGAGCGGCAAATCCAAACACCGTGGTGAGGCCGGAGGCGATTAAGGCTGACCCTATGCGTCGGGCGGTGATCCTTAAAGCCGCCATGGGCTCTCCCATTCTGGCCAGCTCCTCATAAAAGCGCTCCATCATCAGTATGGCGTATTCCGATCCCACGCCCAGGATCAGAGCCCCCAGAGTTGCTGTGAGAGGGGTGTATTTCATGTCCGCCAGATACATCACCCCGCCCATCCAACCGATCACCACCAGCATGGGCAAAACGGGAAGCAGTGCCTTTATCAGGTCGCGGTAGATCAAAAGCAGAACGGCGAATATCAGCACCAGCCCCAGCAGGGTCATCTCCGTTCTGCCTGTGGTCAGAGCGGTGATGAGTGTGGTCATGACCACTGCATCTCCGGTCTCCCGCACCGAGACTCCGGGCGGCGGCTGGTGCCAAGCTATGTCCTTGTCCACCTCTTTTATAAGCCGGTCTGTGCCCTCCGCACCAAGGTTGGTCAGCTCCTTTCCTACATTCAGCTTGATCAATGCGGTATCATGGCCATCCAGTTGCCGGGATAAAATGGTGGCCGGAAGGGCATCTAACAGAGCTCTGATCTCCGTCTGTTCCGGGGGAATATCTCCTCCATTGGACTGCTTGATCGTAGATGCTATGCACTCATAGCCGCGCACCTGGTCTCGCGAGTTCTGGAGATAAACACAGAAATCATCCATCCAGTGCATGATTTCGGGATCGGTAATGTCATCGGTCTGAACGATGAGATCCAAGGTGTCAGTGCCCCCGAAGATGTCGCTCAGATGGATAAAATCAACCAGCGGAGGAAGATCCTGGGGCACATAGTTCTTAAAATCCGTGTCCACCTGGACCAGGGTATCGGCATATATTCCGGCCAGGGATAAAAAGAGAGCGGCTGCCAGCACCAGGCGCCATCTCTCTATGCAGATGTCTGAGATTCGCTCGATGATTCCTCCGATGGCCGTATCCTTCGGCAGATCGTCCCTCGCATCCTCCGATTTGGAAAGTGCACCGGACAGACCCCTCCTCTCGACGATATAGAGCAGGGTCACGCCCACAAAAAGAGCGGAGAGATAGCAGAGAAAGAGGCCTACCAGGCAGAGCAGACCAAAGTCCCTGGTCAGGGGCACGGATGAGGTGAGCAGGGAGACGAATCCCATTGCAGTTATGATCAATGCGATCATCACTGGCAGGGATATATGGCCCACTGTCTCTATCACCGCTGACTTGGGAGAGCTGCCTCTTTTAAACTCCTCATCGATCCGGTTATGAAACTGAATGGCATAGTCTATGCCGATTCCTATCATCACCGGAAAGGCAGACATGGAGATCATGGTGAAGGGTATATGCAGAAAACCCATGGCCCCAAAGGTCCAGAATATTCCCAGGAAGACGATGGCAATGGGAAGAAGGGACCACCTCACATGGCTGAAGGTTATGAGCAGGGCCAGGACCATGAGCAGTCCGGCCAGGGCCAGGATGGGTCCGTTGCTCTTGGCCATCTCGTCGGTGATGGACTGCATCAGAGCAGGCTCGCCGGTTACAGTGACACGCACATCGGGAGGAAACTCGGCCATCTTCACCTGGCCGGATGTCTCGGCATAGATCTCCCGAAGCTCGGCCTCGGTCAAGGTCACCGGCAGATCTATGGAGAGAAGGGTATGCTTTTTGTCCGGCATCATGGCCGATACCGCCGCCTGGCTGGAGGCGGAGGAGAGGATCATGTCCACCCTCTCCTTCTGATCCGGTATCATGGCTACGCCGCTGTCCTCTTCCTCTGCTTCCAGAACGATATCGGCAATGCTGGCAACGCCAAGAACATCGGGCACCTGGCGCATCTTTTGGGAGAGCCGGTCCATAGCCCTCAATATCTCCGGCTTGGTGATTTCATCTGATTCGATGATCAATGCTATGGACTCGGTAGCGAACTTCTCCACATAGAGATGATCGTAAAGCTGGTAGAGGGGAGAGTCCTTGCCCACCATGCTCTCTGTGGTCATCCCCTGCATCTCGATCTGCTGAGCATAATGAAAGGAGGCGATGGTCAGAAGCAGAGCTGCGGCCATGATCAAGAAGGGATTTTCTGCAATCCAAAGGCCGAGCTTCTCCGTCTGATTCATCCGCACACAACCTCTTGTGTTCTGAAATTGCCAAACGTCCGGAACATGCGAAAAGTAATTAAAAGTAAAAGTAATTAAAAGTTATGGTCTTAATAGAAAGAGATGCAGCATGAGGAGAGGGCGATCTTGAAGAGGCATATGGTCGATGCCTGCGTGAAGGTAGCCAATAGATGTGGCTGCTCTGATGCCGTGGGAGTCCTTCGTGGCGCTCTTATTCTGGCCGAATGTCCGGTATCCATGGACGAGCTGGTGGAGGAGACGGGATACAGCAAGTCCACAGTTAGCGCCAATATGAGCACTCTGGAGAGGCAGGGCCTGGTCAAGAGGGTGATCGTGCCGGGGGACAAGAGATACTTTTATCTTGCCGTTTCAGATCCCGAGTCTCTGAAAAAAGAGATGATAATCAATATGAGGCAGGAGATACAGCTTATCGTCGCCGCCATTAACCGGACCGAGGAGGATCTCAAGTCATATACAGGCCCATCCGATCAGACTGCAGAGAGGGTCCGCCAGGCTAGGAGCTGCTACCAGAATCTTGATCTCCTCCTGGATCTGATCTCCCGGTACAGTGCAGACGAATTGATCCGGCTGCTGGAGAGCTCTCTGCCGGACAAGAGCAGACAATGATGGATGAGATTCAGCTTAAGCAGAGGCGCTCGGCTGAAATCGAGCGGACGGGTGCTGAAAATGATAGAGATCTCCTGCTCAAGGCTGGCCCGGCCTGGAAATTCTGAAATGGCTGATGATCCCTCTTCATCCAACTCCAAAAAGTCCCTCCAGGACCTGCTCCTCATAGCCGCTCTGGTGGTCTATGCCGTCTTGGCCATCCTCGCCTTCTGGAATCGCCCTTATCACCTCTTCTTCCTTCTACTGCCTGCACCGGCCGCCCTGCTCTCTCGCCTGGGCCGGGAGTTTATTGCAGTTGCAGCAGCCGGAGCCGTTTTGGGGCCAATAACCGAGGCTGCATGCGTCTTAGGAGGCCTATGGAGCTATGCCGAGAGAGGGGGCCTCCCCCTGATCCCGATCTGGCTCTTGGCCATATGGGCCTGTTTTCCCACCGCACTGTGGCTGATTGTGAGGTCATTTCAGGGAAGCATACCGGCGGCAAGGCCGGGCACTCTATCCCTGGCAGTAGCGGGCATTGCTCTCGAGGTCATCCTCTTCGTCTCATTGCAGAAGAACCTGCTTGTACTCATCTTTTTCTCCCTGCTCCTGGCAGCTGGGGCCCTGGCTTTCCGTCCGGAAGGGTCCACGGCCATCCTCATGGCAGCAGGAGCCATTCTCGGCCCGGCATGCGAGACGCTGCCGGTAGCAGCCGGTGCCTGGAATTATTACCGGGCGGATCTCTGGGGAATGCCGCTCTGGCTTCCGCTGGCCTATGCCCTTTTTGCTGTACTGGTGGCAGAGGCAGGCCTTGCCCTTCTTCCGCGCCACATCAGGGCCGGCAGTGGTCCCTGCCAGGAAGATGCCTCTGGCTGTGCCATCGATAGGGCGGAAATGGAGATAAAGCGAGCCTAAAAGACTATGAACTAAAGAGAAAAACAAAAATTTTTATTTACTGGCAGGTGTCGAGAAGACCCTTCTTCTTGCCGCCCCTCTTGTCGCCGGGCTTGATCGGTTCGACCTTTGCTTCCTTTGCCTCAGCCTTTTCCTTCTTCTCTTCGTGGTGGGTCATTTTTTTCACGCTCCAAATAATGGTAAACATTATTAGTTATTAATCTTTCTCCTTCCCAAGCAATGTTTTATATTATTTATGTAATTATCAAAAATGCGCGGACTGATTTGCAATATGATCTGTACCTCCTCCTTTTTCCATAATCATATTACTCTCCGCCATCGGTCCGGATGAGACGCCATTCCAGCATGGAATGAAAAACTCTTATGGGCCTTTCTGCTCCAGTATGCAGGTCGGGTCCTCCGCCCTCAGGTCTCCCCTATAGTAGAAGGCCTTCTGCCGGCATCCTCCGCACAGCTCCAGGTATTCGCAGTTGCCGCAGGCTCCTGTGAGGCTGGACCTGATCTCTCGAAGAGCCAGCAGCTCCGGCGAAGGATTGTCTATCCAGATGTCACGGAAGGAGCGCTCCCGGACATTTCCCACCACCACCTGGGGCATGAAGTGGCAGGGATGAACATCGCCTCTATAGTTGATGTTGGCCACCTTCACCCCCGCGGAGCAGCCGCCGGCGTTGGTCAGCAGCTTTCCTACCTCCTCCCTTCTGGGATCATCCTTCAAGATCTCCATGAGGAAGGCACCGTCCATGGGCGAGTCTGTGGTCAGAATCTCTATGTTCTGGCCCCTCATCTCCTCCGCCGCCTCCGCCAGCAGGCGGATGACGCTGCGCCTCTGTTCCGGCGTGACATCGCGATCGGCTATGCCCGCCCCCCGACCGGTGGGAACCAGATGGTAGAGGCAGAAGCGGGGTATGGCCTCCTCCAGGGCCAGGTTGAGAAGAGCGGGGACGTCCTGCCAGTTGTCTCTTGTCAGGGTGATGCGCAGCCCCGTCTTCAGGCCGGCATCCCGGGCGTTTCGCAGGCCCTGCAGGGCTCGGGCATGAGCGCCGGGGACCCCCCGGAAGGCGTCGTGCCTCCCCGGATCGGCGGAGTCTAGGCTCACCCCCACATACCCGATCTTGGCCTCGGCAAGCAGCCGGGCCACCTGGGGGGTGATCAGGGTTCCGTTGGTGGAGATGACCGCCCTCAATCCGACCTCCCGGGCATGGAAGGCCAGGGCATAGAAGTTGCGGCTGAGCAGGGGCTCGCCGCCGGTGAATATCACTATGGGCACCTTCAGCTCCGCCAGCTCGTCCACCAGAGATATGCCCTCTTCCAGGGTCATCTCCTGCCGTGCTTTCTTCTGCGCATCCATGTAGCAGTGCTGGCAGGAGAGGTTGCACTGCTCGGTCAGGTTCCACATCACCACCGGCCTCTTCTGAGCCGAGAACCGCAGCAGATCCGGGGCTAGATTCTGGCACTGGTGCGAGGCTCGAAGCGCCTCCCAAACCGTGGCCTGGTCCGCCAGGGCCTTGGAGAAGATTATCATCGCTCTCTCCTCCTCTCCCTCAGCAGGGCGAGCATGGCCTGGAAGGTGAACCTCTCCGGCATCACATCAACCCTGATCCCCAGCCGCTCCAGCTCCTCTGCGGTGGGCAGGCCAATGGCGGCCACGGTTCCCGCCGCCAGAGCCTCGAATAGCTCCTCTCTCTGGCTCAGCTCCTCAGCTCGCTGCACTAAGAAGCGGGCTGTAGAGGAGCTGGTGAAGGTGAATATGTCCACGCTTCTGATCATCCTGATCATCTCATCCAGGCGGGGATCGCATGAAGGAATGGTGTCATAGAGGGGTATGTCGTCCACAAAAAGCCCCCCATCCTTCAGTTCCTGGGATAGATACTGGCTTCCCTGGGCGCTGCGCAAGAATAAGATGCTGCCGCATCTTCCCCGCAGCATCCTCTCCAGGCCCGCCGAGCTGTACTCCTCCGGAACCAGGGCCTCGAGGCCTTTCTCTGCCAGGGCCTGCCTGGTCTTGGGGCCGATGGCCACAATGGCCTTTCCCGCCAGCTTGGGCAGAAGGCCGGGTATATTCAGAGCTATCTTCACCCCATTGGCACTGGTGAAGGCGACACACTCCACATCCTCTATCCGCTTTAACAGATCTGCGGGCAGTGGCCTCTCCTCCAGGGCTATGGCCGGAGCAGATATAGGAGAGAAGCCATACTCCTCCGCCAGAGCTGCCGACTCTGCCTGCTGGTGGGCCGGGCGAAGTATGGCGATTCGCTTCTTGCCGAGCTTTTCCGCCAGACGGACCACATCGCCCACCACCAGTATGGCCGGAGACTCGATCCGGCTTGCTTTGGCCTTCTCGGCTATGGTTCCCAGGGCGGCGGCGATCATCCTCTGCTCCTTCCAGCCGCCCTTCTCCACCATGGCCGCCGGGGTATCCGCTGGCTTTCCTGCTGCTATAAGGGCGGCGGCATTCTGCTCCAGACGGGAGACGCCCATGAGCACCACCAGGGTTCCCCCCAGGCTGGCGATGGCCTTCCAGTCCAATGGAGACTCCTTGCCCGGCTCCTCATGGCCGGTGACTATGGTCAGAGATGAGGCCACCCCCCGGTGGGTCACAGGAATTCCGGCCAGAGCAGGAGCGGCTATGGAGGATGTCACGCCTGGAACCACCTCAAAGGGTATGCCCCTCTCCTGCAATGCCAGGCCCTCCTCGCCGCCCCGGCCAAAGAGATATGGGTCTCCTCCCTTCAGCCTCACCACCATGGCCCCAGTCTCGGCCTTTTCGATGAGAAGCTGGTTGATCTCCTCCTGGGAGAGCTTATGCCGGCCGGCATTCTTGCCCACATCGATTCTCTCCGCCCTGATACCCTCCATCATCCTGGGGTCGAGCAGCCGGTCGAATAAGACCACATCCGCCTGCTCCAGTAGCCTCCTGGCCTTGAGGGTCATCAGCTCCGGATCGCCGGGCCCCGCTCCCACCAGATAAACCTTACCGCGCGCCAAACTTCTTCACCGCCTCATCCACAAGCTCTCTTCCACCCATATTCATCAGCCTTTGCCCCATATCCTCCGCCTGATCCAGGGGCCGGTCATCCAGGGATATCTCCTCATCCAGCCGGACGAACCTACCCCCATCCAGGGACAAAACCTCGGCTAGGACCCGGGCCCTGCGGCCCGATACGCGGGCGTGCACAGCCATGGGCACCACGCAGCCGCCGCCCACTGTTTCCAGGATTCGCCGCTCGATCATGGTCTCTGTCCTGGTGGGGCTGTGGTCCAGGGCCCGGGAATGATGCTCCGCAGCCGTTCCTCTCCTGGCCACCACGATTATGGTTCCCTGATTGGCGGAGGGGACAAACCGCTCCGCGTCCAGACGGGCATAATCCATCTCCAGGCCCATCCTCTCGAGACCAGCCTCGGCCAGGACTATGGAATCGAAGTCGCCCCGATCCAGCTTGGCCAGCCTGGTCTGCAGGTTTCCACGCAGGCTCAATATCCGCAGATCGGGCCTGGCCCGGAGAAGCTGCGCCGCCCGGCGCATGCTGGAGGTGCCCACCGCCGCCCCCTCTCGCAGCCCCTCGATTCCCTCCTTCCCACCGCCTCTATTGAGGAGAATATCGTAGGGCGAGTCGCGCTTCAGTACCGCGGATATTACCAGCTCATCGGGCCTCTTAGTGGGAAGATCCTTCATGCTGTGCACAGCCAAGTCTATCTCTCCGGCAAGCATGCGCTCGTCTATCTCTGCCACGAAGACGCCGAATCCTGTCAGCTGGTGCAGGGGCTTGTCCAGGAAGACATCACCGCTGGTCTTGACCTTTATCAGATCCGTCTCCACCCCCCTGGCGGAGAGATGCTCCTGGACGATCTCGGTCTGGCGGAGCGCCAGGGGGCTGCCCCGGCTGCCCACGATCAGCTTTTCAGGCAGGACGAAAACGCCTCCAGGGTGGTATCGATCACATCCGGGCTGTGGGCGGCGGAAATGAAGTCGGTCTCAAACTGGCTGGGGGTCAGGAATACCCCCAATCTCAGCATGCGCCAGAAGAAGGCCAGGTAGGCTGCTTTGTCGCATTTCAGGGCCTGGACATAATTATGCGGCTGCTGTCCGAAGAACACCTTGAACATTGAGGCGATCCCCACCACGCTGTATGGCAGGTCCAGATCCGTCAGGATATCCTGGAGACCTCGGCGCATCTCTTCTCCGCTGGCCTCTAGCCGCTCTAAAATCCTCTCCTTCTCCATTATGTCCAGGGTGGCCATGCCGCAGGCCAGGGGAACGGGGCTGCCATTGAATGTCCCGGCCTGGTAGACTGCACCGCTGGGCGAGACCTGCTCCAGGATGTCGCGCCTGCCTCCGAAGATGCCAATGGGAAATCCGCCCCCTATGATCTTGCCCAGGGTGGTCAGATCCGGTTTTATGCCGTATAGCTCCTGGGCTCCTCCCAGGGCCAGACGAAAGCCGGTTATGACCTCGTCGAAGATGAGAAGGACATCATGTGCTTTGGTCATCTTCCGCACTCCCTCCAGATAGCCCTTCTCCGGCAGCACCGGCCCGATGTTGCCCAAAACCGGCTCCATGATCAGGGCGGCAATCTGTTCGGGATAGGCAGCCAGGACTGCCTCCAGGGCATCAAGATCATTATAAGGGACCTGCAGAGTGTTTTTGGCTGTGTCCGGCGGCACACCCTTGGAGTCGGGAGAGCCCAGGGTGGTGGCACCGGATCCGGCCTTGATCAGGACGCTGTCGTGAGCGCCGTGGAATCCGCCCTCGACCTTGATGATCTTGTTTCGGTCGCTGTAGCCCCGCGCCACCCGTATGGCGGCCATGGTGGCCTCGGTGCCGGAGCTGACGAAGCGGAGCATCTCCATGCTGGGATAGAGCCGGGAGATCCTAGCTGCCGCCTCCACCTCCAGGAGAGATGGGGTGCCATAAAGCCATCCCCGTTCCATCTGCTCCATAGCGGCTTGGATTATGGCCGGATGGCGGTGGCCCAGGATCATGGGGCCGTAGGCCAGGCAGTAGTCGATGAGCCGGTTGCCGTCGGCATCCCAGAGGTAGGGGCCGGCAGCTCTGGAGGTGTAAAAGGGTGATGGAGAGATGGCCCGCACCGGGCTGGATACGCCGCCCGGCAATAGCTCCCTGGCCCGGTCAAAGAGCTGTTGAGAAGAGTCGAGATGCATGGCTCCATCATTCCCGGCTGGGTGATTATCAAACTTGCGAGCCGGATGGAGATTTTCAGAGATTACTATTATTATTCTAGAAAAGTATATATAATATCAGAGCACATCCTATATATATTAATATTATAGGCTAGTTATGAACACCAAGCAGTGGAAGAGACTGGCTGCATAAAGGCATAAAAATCAAATTAAAAAATTGTCAGAGGGATGGCACATGCTTAATGCCTGGCGGCCAGTCTCTTCCACCTTCTGGCTGACCTCCCGCAGGGCCAGGCCGGTCAGCGCGGCAATTCTTTTGCAGTCCTCATACTCCGGCTTGACCGATATGACCTCCTCCTCCAGACGGCTGACCTTGACCCTGGCCCGGTGGGCCTTGCCTTCCAGCTGAACATCCACCTCCATCTCCTCCCTCTCCGCCAGGAAGCGATGGATGCTGGGAAAGATCCTTACCCCAAGAGAGCCTGTCTCCAGGATGATGATGCGGGCAAGCCTTTCTCCATCCTCCGCCTTGGCTATGGCTCTTATCACCGATCCGGCCCGACCCTTCTTCATCAGAGCAGGGAGGATGGAGACATCAAGCGCCCCCTCCTGCATCAGCCTCTCAATCAGATGGCCCAGCACCTCTCCGGTGACATCGTCCACATTGCTCTCCAGCTGCACCACCCGGTCGCCGTAGCTGTGGAACGGTTTGGCTTTTGCGCCCGCAGGCAGTATCTCAGCTAGGACCACGCGCAGAACATTGGCCATCTCCAGCTCCCTGCTTCCCGCGCCGTAGCCCACCTTCTCCGCCTTGATGAGAGGGATCTGGGGGGGGAACTCGTCGATCAGGGCAGCCAGTAGGGCGGCGCCGGTGGGGGTGAGCAGCTCTAGGTCTACCGGGCCGCTCTGCCAGGGGATATGGTGAGACCGCAGGATCTCCAGGGCAGCCGGGCCGGGAACGGGCAGAAGGCCGTGCGCCGTCTGGACCATGCCGGAGCCGGTGGATACCGGCAGGCATAGGGCCCGCTCCGCCTCGAGGCTGGCCCGGGCAGCGCAGGCCCCGGCTATGTCCGCCAGGGCATCCAGAGCCCCCACTTCGTGGAAATGGGCCTGCTCCGGTGAGACGCCATGCACCCGGCCTTCCGCCTCGGCCAGAATGTGCAGGGCGCGCAGGGCATCTTCCAGAGCCTTTCCGCTCAAGCTGGAGGCCTGGAGAATGGATTCGGCCTCGGCCAGGGATTGAAACCTTCGGTCCGAGGTCACTGCCGCCCGGCAGGCCATGATGCCTCTTCTCTCCTGGCGAGATAGCTCCAGGCGGCATCCCACAGACTCCACCGCCCGGCGGACTGCCTGTATGTCGGCTCCCAGGTCGAGAAGCGAGGCCATGATCATATCTCCGGAGGCTCCGGCGCTGGGATGGAAGAGGAGGACTCTCATGGAAAATAGCATTCTTCTGAGTCGATAAATACGAATTGGTCACAGGTCTATGACTCTTTCTTGGCAGGAGTCCTTCCTGGCAGATTCGAATCAGGCCGAAAACCGGCTATATCATATGTGGTTCTGTGGTTCCCAGTGATCAGCAGCTGGAGCTATTGTCCAGATGGCGGTCTGGCCAGAGATCTCCTGGATATCAAAATATGGAGGGAGGATTACCTCATATCGCGCTTTTAAGGGCCGCGGTCTTGGAGTTCTTGATCTCTTCAGTTCATGGCGGGGATAGAGGGATATTGGTCCTGAGAGCTTCCTATCATCTTGGGCTGGTCGCAGATGAGATCCTTGTTGGTGTCGTTGCAGCCTTCTCCGACCTCATCATAGTCACTGTAGTGGTTTCCCTTGGTCTTGGGGCCGCTGATAATCTCCAAGATGCCTCTCCATCCTTCCGATCTGGTGCCGGCATCCCAGGAGCTGTTCTTGCCGCTGTCGCTGATGGAGATGCTGTTGTTGATCAGATCGTTGGAGACGAAGGTGTTGTTGGTGCCGGTGGAATCGACATAAAGGCCGTATTTGTTCTTATAAATTATATTATTCATTATGAGGTTATTACTGGATTGAATCCGGATTCCGGCATGGCCGCAACCACAGCCGCCTGAGCCGGTGATATTGAAGCCCTGAACCGTTGTGTTGCCTGCGGTTATGGTGATAACGCTTCCCGATTTGCCTGCATCGACCAGCGGACTGCCGTTGCCGCTATCCACACCCACCAGGTTGAGAGGCTTGTTTATGTTTATGTTTTCCTTGTACACCCCGCTCTGCACCTTTATGGTGTCGCCTGGCATGCAGGCGTCTATCGCCGCCTGGATCTGAGAATAATTCTCGCTCGTATTCGCGCTTGTTTGCCCCACGATGATCTCGGAGGCACCTGCACATCCCAACAGCAATGCAGGGATCAATATTAGGTAAATGCATGACCTCATAAAATTTCGCATAGCATGCTCTTTCTATTAGAACTTTTTCATTAATATCTCGAAGGAGTGCAAATTAGTGTGGATAATAGTGAATTGCAGACGTAGCTCTGAAGTCCTGGCTGCAATCTCCCCAACGATAGTCCTTGGCAAAGATTTCCCCGATGCTGCCCAGATTGATCCCATGGCCGCCCGTGGCGCTCATATGTATAATCGACTGACTGTCATTCGCTTTGCATGGGAAAAATTCAGGCGGAGAAGGAAAGATTTGATTTATCCTTCATTCATCTCGCAACCTAATTCTTATTCTCGAGTACTCTAACGCAATCTTCTCCTTTGAACCTTTCCCCGCCGTATTCTTCTTTAATTCCTCCTGTCAATCTTAGGGGAATCTCCCCGCCCTCCACTCCATCAAGCTCCAAAGTGCCTACCAGAGACTGAGCTTCGAATTTCAGGACCAGATCCAAAATGCCGTCGCCAATCAAATCATGGCAGGCGCAGGGCTCTCCTTTAAAGGGAGTGGCGATATCTTCCAGGCTCCAGCGGATGGAAGGCACTGCAACCTCTTCAATTCCGCCCCGACCTATGCTGACGCTGGAGGGATCGATGTCGGTTGCATTGAACTTATCGCTGCCGAGGATAGCTACAGAGACGACCCCCTTCTCCTTGAGATTTATAGGATTGGGACAGGATCCCGGCTTGATGTCAATGGAAACGGGCATGATTTGCTCTTCTTCCGGCCAGAAGAGTTCTTTCTTCTCCAGGGAGTAGGCCTGCAGAACATCCACCTCTTCACTCTGGTTCACTGAGCTCTCTCCCTGTCCGAAGAGCCTGCCGGAGACTGAGACGGACTCAGCATCTATGGCCATCCAGGTGTGAGCGCTGGTAACAGACCAGGTCTTTCTGGCATACAGTTCTACCATCTCCGGCAGATCATCTATGCCATACCTGACACCGGACTTGTCGCCCCAGTTGACCTGATGCAGCCATGTTGCTCTGTTGTATTCGTACCTGCTCTCCTCACCATTGTCATTGTAGACCGCACCATAAGCATAGTAGCCTTTTGCATTCGTTAGGCTGAGGTCAAAGATCACATCTACCCAGCCGTCGGAGTATTCACAGCCATGAAACTCGGTATGGTATTTGCAGACATCATTTCCGTCTCCCCAGGGCCAGTTGTGGAAGCAATTGTAGTTTAAAATGACGCCATATGTTGATTACTCCAAAAGTGCGAGAATCATTCCTGAGTGCACCATCTGCCTTTTTTATCGATCACGGCC
>Ga0302252_1000935_pt1 | contig 19794 bp, 21 predicted proteins | sample AAG_RA_Leu_MG_FD_193511 | JGI IMG/M metagenome (GOLD analysis project Ga0302252, IMG submission 193511) | Enriched activated sludge microbial communities from anaerobic digester in WTTP, New Holstein, Wisconsin, United States - AAG_RA_Leu | ecosystem: Engineered > Bioreactor > Anaerobic >...
CATCTTAATCATTTCCTTTCCTCCTGTACGATGATGCTGAGCAACATTAATCATACAGGTTTGGGATATTAAGGTGGCCTATTCTTTGTCCAGCATATGGCCTGTTTTTAGATTAGCGTTAACAGACAAAACAGCGGCGACATAACCCGATCTCTCATGCGTTTCAATCCACGCTCCCGCGCGGGGAGCGACGTCGATGCTGGAGCGGTCGATCCGGATACTGGGGTTTCAATCCACGCTCCCGCGCGGGGAGCGACGGAGTTCGTAATCCTGTTGTCCCAGCTCTAGTATGTTTCAATCCACGCTCCCGCGCGGGGAGCGACCGCCGGCGGCGGCAGCTGCGCCTGATCCGAAAAGGGTTTCAATCCACGCTCCCGCGCGGGGAGCGACCGGACTGGCAACCGTGTTGCAGCGTTTCCTTGATGTTTCAATCCACGCTCCCGCGCGGGGAGCGACCCTGAGAGTATAAAGGACTCCCCTCAGTATATTGAGGTTTCAATCCACGCTCCCGCGCGGGGAGCGACAATAGTCAGATTGGCCGTAGACCCAACATACTGGAGTTTCAATCCACGCTCCCGCGCGGGGAGCGACGCATACACCCCCGGCACTATCGCTTGCACCAGCGAGTTTCAATCCACGCTCCCGCGCGGGGAGCGACTTCGATCAGGTGCTTGTACTCTGTGGACCGCAGGGTTTCAATCCACGCTCCCGCGCGGGGAGCGACATCCCCGACGGTGGACACTCAGACCCCATTCTTGTGGTTTCAATCCACGCTCCCGCGCGGGGAGCGACATCCTCGGACTTTGGGTGGTTGCCGAAGGGGCTGGTTTCAATCCACGCTCCCGCGCGGGGAGCGACGCCAAGTATGCCAGCGGGGCAACCATTGATGAAATGTTTCAATCCACGCTCCCGCGCGGGGAGCGACAGATACGCTCGCCGGTCATAGACTTCCCGCAAAGTTTCAATCCACGCTCCCGCGCGGGGAGCGACGCGGTCAAATTCTGAAAAGAGGTCTGCAACTCAGGGTTTCAATCCACGCTCCCGCGCGGGGAGCGACTCAGTTCGCCTTGCAGGCTCTCGGCAGATGTGCCGTTTCAATCCACGCTCCCGCGCGGGGAGCGACTCAGTTCGCCTTGCAGGCTCTCGGCAGATGTGCCGTTTCAATCCACGCTCCCGCGCGGGGAGCGACGTCGGCGTGGGTGCCTTCAACCGCACCCTCGTCCGTTTCAATCCACGCTCCCGCGCGGGGAGCGACTTGATCGCGGAAAAGACAGGGGAAGCAAAGGTAGTTTCAATCCACGCTCCCGCGCGGGGAGCGACCTCGATGACGTTCCGGCCATATGCTGGGCGGTAAGTTTCAATCCACGCTCCCGCGCGGGGAGCGACGCGGTACCCGGGGTAAAGGTTCCGCCGTAGCCGGTTTCAATCCACGCTCCCGCGCGGGGAGCGACCCAGGCGCGCCGCCCTATATTGCTCGTCGCATCGTTTCAATCCACGCTCCCGCGCGGGGAGCGACTCTTGAATGGAGTTGAAACCAGCGAGTCCACCTGGGTTTCAATCCACGCTCCCGCGCGGGGAGCGACGCGTGGCGAGCTGCCGCTCTTTGGCTTCCGCCTCGTTTCAATCCACGCTCCCGCGCGGGGAGCGACGGCCGTTGTTTTGGACTGCTGGAGCCGGATCGGCGGCGTTTCAATCCACGCTCCCGCGCGGGGAGCGACTATTTACCGCTTTAGACATTTTGGTATCACTTAGTTTCAATCCACGCTCCCGCGCGGGGAGCGACTTATAAGCCAGATATGATTTTTTGGACAATTGTGTTTCAATCCACGCTCCCGCGCGGGGAGCGACCATATTCTTACAATATGGTGATGTAAATATATGTGTTTCAATCCACGCTCCCGCGCGGGGAGCGACATAGACAGCAGGATAATTCGCTCAACTTCAACCGTTTCAATCCACGCTCCCGCGCGGGGAGCGACCACGTCCTCCACCCACTGCTTCACGCTGGAAAGGTTTCAATCCACGCTCCCGCGCGGGGAGCGACAAGATAGCCGAGCTGGTGGGCCTGGTTGGTCTGCGTTTCAATCCACGCTCCCGCGCGGGGAGCGACGGTTTATCAGCCACAGCACCGCCCCGGGGAAATCGTTTCAATCCACGCTCCCGCGCGGGGAGCGACGCCGCCGGCTTAACCCACTCAAACGACTCCGGCAGTTTCAATCCACGCTCCCGCGCGGGGAGCGACGGAAAACGGCGGAGAAGTGGAGATTTTACGCGCCGTTTCAATCCACGCTCCCGCGCGGGGAGCGACCCAAAAACGCCGTACAAGGCAAATACGGAAGCCAAGTTTCAATCCACGCTCCCGCGCGGGGAGCGACGCCGCCGGCTTAACCCACTCAAACGACTCCGGCAGTTTCAATCCACGCTCCCGCGCGGGGAGCGACGCTTGCGGCAGCTTGGGAGCGGTGGCCCAAAGAAGTTTCAATCCACGCTCCCGCGCGGGGAGCGACGCCGAAATGACGGAGGCATTTTGGGCCGTTGCCGTTTCAATCCACGCTCCCGCGCGGGGAGCGACACGTCGATGCCACGTGGAGTAAGTATTTAACAGAGTTTCAATCCACGCTCCCGCGCGGGGAGCGACCGGGAACATTGAGTTCAGGGCGGCAGGCGATAGGTGTTTCAATCCACGCTCCCGCGCGGGGAGCGACCTGCGTGGCGTTGTCGTTGGCGGTGGTGACTTGGGTGTTTCAATCCACGCTCCCGCGCGGGGAGCGACAGGTACAGCTCCAACCAAACTTCGTCCTTGACCGTTTCAATCCACGCTCCCGCGCGGGGAGCGACCAGCGCCAAGAAGGCGCAGGCAGCCGAAGAAGGAAAGTTTCAATCCACGCTCCCGCGCGGGGAGCGACACGTCCGCTTCCATCGGTACTTTTCACCGACGAGGTTTCAATCCACGCTCCCGCGCGGGGAGCGACGGCCGAAGTGCCCGGAGATTGGTCCGACGCTGATGTTTCAATCCACGCTCCCGCGCGGGGAGCGACAGCAGCAGCACGTGCATTGCACCGTGATCAAGATGTTTCAATCCACGCTCCCGCGCGGGGAGCGACCGAGAGGCCCCAAAAATACCCCGGCGATCCTCCGCGTTTCAATCCACGCTCCCGCGCGGGGAGCGACTACTGAGTCGAGATATTCCGGCAGACATTACCTGCGTTTCAATCCACGCTCCCGCGCGGGGAGCGACGACGTTATGCTCCAACAGGTCTACAAGCGGTGGGGTTTCAATCCACGCTCCCGCGCGGGGAGCGACCTTGGTAGTCCGGCAGTCAATCGCCCCGACCGCGTTTCAATCCACGCTCCCGCGCGGGGAGCGACCCAGGATCTCAGCGGTTGCCCGGAGGATTTTCTGGGTTTCAATCCACGCTCCCGCGCGGGGAGCGACTATTATATATGTCATACCATATCGGATGAAGGTAAGTTTCAATCCACGCTCCCGCGCGGGGAGCGACTCTTGTCAAGCGTTGTTTCTCCGGCGGAACGCGGTGTTTCAATCCACGCTCCCCGCGCGGGGAGCGACCTCCAAAGGCCATGGTAATTCCTCCTTGGAAATGTTTCAATCCACGCTCCCGCGCGGGGAGCGACAAATCAACCTGCCGGGGAGCAAGTGTGATGATTGTTTCAATCCACGCTCCCGCGCGGGGAGCGACCAGGGATAACAAAAGGAGGGAAAGAGAATGGGCGTTTCAATCCACGCTCCCGCGCGGGGAGCGACACCCCCGGCGGCTCCGTCCGACGGCGGCAGGTAAGTTTCAATCCACGCTCCCGCGCGGGGAGCGACTTTTGTAAAGCCGGATGATCTCGCTGCCGTACTGTTTCAATCCACGCTCCCGCGCGGGGAGCGACTTCTTTCGCGCCCATTTTGTAAAGCCGGATGATCTCGTTTCAATCCACGCTCCCGCGCGGGGAGCGACGATCAACACGCGCGGCGCGACGGTTGCCAATATGCGTTTCAATCCACGCTCCCGCGCGGGGAGCGACGGTAAAAGCGGTCGAAGTGCTGCACAAGACCATAGTTTCAATCCACGCTCCCGCGCGGGGAGCGACTATACTCAGCGTTTTTATAGATTTTATACATATTGTTTCAATCCACGCTCCCGCGCGGGGAGCGACTGGATCGTTGAGATCAGCGAGCTGGCAGGGATAAGGTTTCAATCCACGCTCCCGCGCGGGGAGCGACGACCGCAAACTTCCGGCGCATTGGGATCTTTTGCGGGTTTCAATCCACGCTCCCGCGCGGGGAGCGACTATTGTTACCCGTCATTTGCGCAAGATAATCCGTGTTTCAATCCACGCTCCCGCGCGGGGAGCGACTCGTTCTTCCTGCCATCATCCAGCCCGACAGCCCCGTTTCAATCCACGCTCCCGCGCGGGGAGCGACCGGCGAGTCGATGACGATCGGCGAGGAAAACAAGGGTTTCAATCCACGCTCCCGCGCGGGGAGCGACCCACGGCGGAAGATCTGGCTGCGGCACTGATCCATGTTTCAATCCACGCTCCCGCGCGGGGAGCGACTCATACTTTTTGCTCTGGCTTGTGCCAGTGGCACAGTTTCAATCCACGCTCCCGCGCGGGGAGCGACGACGGACGGTTAGACCCTAGTGATTTCATGGACTATGTTTCAATCCACGCTCCCGCGCGGGGAGCGACATAGAGCGGGGATTAAGAGAATATTTGGGATAATCGTTTCAATCCACGCTCCCGCGCGGGGAGCGACTCATGCTGCATATAATCACTTATTTGTTGATATGTTTCAATCCACGCTCCCGCGCGGGGAGCGACACCAATATTGATTTCGTTCCACTGGTAAAGATGCGGTTTCAATCCACGCTCCCGCGCGGGGAGCGACGGCGCAGTCCCTTCTTTTTCCGATTCGGAGCTGGTGTTTCAATCCACGCTCCCGCGCGGGGAGCGACTTGAAGCGGCGGAGGTTTCCGCGATTATCGACGGTTTCAATCCACGCTCCCGCGCGGGGAGCGACGTGAAAAAGCGGTGATTTTTGCACGCTTCATTGACGTTTCAATCCACGCTCCCGCGCGGGGAGCGACGACGCCGCCCCCGGGAGTGTGGTTGAGCAGCTGGAGTTTCAATCCACGCTCCCGCGCGGGGAGCGACGACATTGCCTTGCCTGTGGTCACGGATTCCACGGTTTCAATCCACGCTCCCGCGCGGGGAGCGACCACATTACCGGGATAGTCTCCCGGCAATACAAAGGTTTCAATCCACGCTCCCGCGCGGGGAGCGACATAGCCTACGCAGGCAACAGGGCGGGCACGCTGGTTTCAATCCACGCTCCCGCGCGGGGAGCGACCAAAAATAAAGAAGGAAATACCTTATATTTGTAGTTTCAATCCACGCTCCCGCGCGGGGAGCGACGGTAGTCTTGGGCAAAAAGTCCAAGTAAATTAAGTTTCAATCCACGCTCCCGCGCGGGGAGCGACAGTTGCAGGCGGCTGATCTGCTGGCATATCAACGTTTCAATCCACGCTCCCGCGCGGGGAGCGACTGCAAACAAATTTTTCTCTTATTTCTCAAGTGTTTCATCAACATGTTTCGCGAACCTATTACATACTAATCTTTTTTCAACCCACTTATAACTCTATATTCTATCTTTTCTCACATGAGAACCTTCTTGCGAACATCATACAAAATCCGTGTTCACTCAAGGTTCGCGTTAAATAATGATCGTCCCCTCAGGATCAAAGACGGCTTTGGATCCTACATGTTCAACCCTTCTTTTCCAATTACTTCCCAAGTAATAATAACGCAAGCTATCTTGCTTCTCGTCAATTATTTCTTCTAATTTGCTTTTTAATAAAACAAAGGTTGCTGGTTCCAGTAAACATTCAAATACAGAATTCTGTACCCTTTGCCCATGATTGACGCAGTGCTTAGCGACTTGGCGTAACCTTCTCCTTCCCTCTGGAGTCGTGGTATTGACATCATAAGTAATCAACATCATCATTCGAAACTCGTCTACCTCCAGATAAAAGGCGGATACCCGTCTAAGTCTCCCCGCAGGTACCGAGCTAGTAACAATGCTTGGGCATAAGGCAACAATCCTAATGGGATTTTTTCTGCTAAGATTGGGTGAGTAATCTCTTCTCTTTTTCTACTTTGCCACGCTTCAAGCACTGTTTTTCTAGCGGAATCCTTCATCACAATACTGCCCGATTCCTTTTGGACAAATTCGTTCCCACAAACCTGACGTCGATTGATAAGGCTAAGGGCCAGACGATCAACCAAATAAGGCCTTAGTTCCTCCATCATATCAAGCGCCAATCCCGCCCGACCAGGACGATCCCGGTGAAGAAATCCAACATATGGGTCAAGTCCTACTGTTTCCAAAGCAGCCCTGCATTCGTGCAAAAGCAAACTATAGAGGAAAGAAAGCAGCGCATTCATATTATCAAGTGGGGGGCGACGATTGCGACCACGCATTTCGAACTGCTCTTTCTGAGCTACTATTAACCTATCAAATACAGAAAAATAGTATCGAGCAGACTCTCCCTCAACGCCTCGTATTTCATCTAATCCCCTTTCGCTTGCTAATCGCAAGGCATTCTTCGCCAGCAGTCTACTAACCTTTACCACTTCCTTGATTTCCAACGTCTCAAACTTCTCTTGGTGGTCGCTTAGAAACCTACGCAGCACCGTCCGACAATTAGCTAGTTTACCTATTATAAACTTCGCCGCTAAACCAGATGATTCACGCTCCGCGTCAGCCCAACGATACTGTTTTCGCCTCAACAACACGTTCCCTTTGTGATAACCATGAACAGTTGCCAAGTGCTTGCCATACGGATTAAGGAATGACACCGTGACATTCTTCTCTACACACATAGCCAACAAAGCGGGGGTCGCTCCCATATATCCGAAGGTGACAATTCCCTCCAGATAATGAATGGGAGTCCGGAACACCTCTTGTTCGAAAACTCTTACAACCAGATTCTCCTGGTCTTTGAGCAGATAGGCATCCGGATTAGTTACATATAGAACGTTGAGCATCCGCCTCATGACTTAACCCCGGTTTCTTCCTTAAGCTCGTCAAACAACTTGTTGATATAAGCATCTAGCTTTTGATTTGAGCTTCCTAATGAGGGTAAACAGATATCAACCAGAGAGCAGTTTCGGCATTTACTGCTTTTCATTGCACGGGGAGTTTCCCCCCTGGCATACAGTTCATGCATCCGCTTGGCCAACATTCTTACCCGTGCGCGTAAATCCTCAGTGAAAACAACCTTGTGCCGGTGCTTTGTTTCACCATAATACAGGTAGCCATAGACCAAAGTGATACCTAGCATTTCCTCCAGACAAATTGCCTGAGCACAAAGCTGCACCTCGTCCCGGTCATCCGGTTTGGGTTTCCCCCGCTTGTATTCAATTATGTCCGTTCGAATCCCGTTTCGGTCCGTTTGCTCTATTTCTATAACGTCAGCCACTCCGTAAAGGCCAAGCGTCCAAGAAACCAGCGGAACAGCGCGGGTTCTCATCAAGTCCCCTCGTCTTTCCTTTAGCAAGGGCTCCTCGGTTCGTTTATGCAACAATCGTCCTTGGGCAGTAAGGACATTCTCCACCCATTGGTTCTCAATGTGTATCAGTCCCCACTGCCGTTCGCAAAACGCAAAATGTTGTATACCTGACAGCGGCAAGAGTTCATCTTCACAAAAACACTTAGGTTCCATCACTTAACACTAAGTGTAACCCCAGGCGGAACGCTGGCAGTATCAATCACCACTTCATAATCGTCAAATACCCGCGCAGGCCTTGAATAGTCTTTGCGGGAGACCTTGACCAACTCGAAAAGTTTATAGGCTGGGGCATTGCCCAATGCGTTTTCATGTTCGAATACAACCAGCTTCCGCGCAGACATTTTGCCACGCGCCGCAGAATGGTCGTGGTCAAACATGTTGTTCAGGGCTTCCCACAAAAGTTGGAGGTCTTCCACGCTAAACCCGGTGGTTTTTTGAGCAAGATTGGCAGAAATAAAACCTTCTACTCTATAAAGAGCGTAGGGCACGATGTGCTTGCGCCCCATTTCGCGGTCTTTCCTTTCAGCATCTTTCACTGATGTTACCGCCATCCGGGTAATGGTGACTTCCTGCTGTACGATTGGATCAATGCTGCGGGCGAACCCTAGCTGTACGGGGCCACGAACTTGTCCACAGTTGACTTCAGTAGTCATTACCGCTCCGAAGGCACGGATATCAAAAAATTTCTGGCACATGAAGGCAGTCAACTTTTTAGCTTCTTCTTGTTCCTTGGGCAATTTCTTAGACTCAGACTTGATTTTCAAAGTATCATAAGCCTTCTGGTGCTGGCTGTTCAATACCGCCCCCTCCCGGACATAAATGTCAAAGCCAGGAGCAGCTTCTTTCACAATATCCACATAGTTGCGGATTTTCCTTTTCAAGCATACGTCGGTAACTAACCCATTTCCGGTCTCCGGGTCGATGCGTGGCATATTGCCGGCATCCGGGTCTCCGTTGGGATTTCCGTTCTCAACGTCGAATAACAAGATGAACTCATACCGGTTATTAATCGCTTCGCTCATTATTCAGCACTCCCCTTTTCACTGCTTTTCGTATACAGCGCCTGACGCTGCTGGTAGTAACCAAGTACAAATTCTCCTTGTTCCTCCAGGCTCAGATATGAAGGAAAGTGATTTATGTCGGCGATCACTTCCTCGATACGTTTATCGGCATTACGGCCATATTCAGCTTTAGAAATATGATGTTGAGCTAATCGCAATAGGATAGGAAAAACAGAACCTGGGGCTGCTGATGCCGCCCCGAAATAACGATCACGGATGGTAGCATTGATTCCCGGATTGGCTTCTTGCTGAACTTTCTCAAGTAGCGCAAACAATCTCCCCAGCATATATCCAGGTTTTCGGTTTTGGTCGTCTAATGCCACAGCCAATTCCACCTCACTCTCGAGTTTGTAAAAACGACTTCTCCGCAACAGATATGCCTTTATAACCGCCGTCCTTGTATAATTTACCTCATGATCAGACCTGATTCGGGAGATAATCGCGTTGTATAATGCCGTCGGATATGGCGTACCTGACAGAATGGAACGCATCAGCAACCCGCCGAGGAGCGGGGCTATTCGTTTCTTATCCTTTTGCGGGGAAGTTTCCCTTAGTATCGAACTAATAGATATAAAATCGGGTTGAGTTGGATATTCTTTGATGAGTGCAAGATCGCAATAATGACGCCCGATCTTTTCAATAAACCTGCCATAGCGATCAACATGCCAGTAGCGAACTGCCAGTCGAGCAGCGTTAGGTGCCACACCAAGAATATAAAAGTTAGTTTCTGGGTCAACTCCGATTAGCCCCTCTGTAACTGGTTTACCGGCCTTCACTCGCATCAGAACGTCGTTTAGCATTTGGTTGGTCTGCGGATCACGCACTATTTTTGCATCTTCGCTTTTTGTTGTCTTGTTATCCTTTCCATTACCGTTTTCCGAGTATTCCTCGAGGTTTGGAAAGAACAGCGCCTGCAGCAAGTCTTCCTCCCGTCCTTTGGTTGACCGCTCTGCCCAGAATATTGTAGTTGTATCCCCTATGCCAATCCGATGACGTCGGCTATTTAACAGATAGTTGAGAGCCGTTGTGTACCCAAAACTCGCATCTTCGCTAACCGGAGCGTTAAAACTTTGCGATTTACCATATGATTCAAAGGCACTCTGGTTAAACGATACGAGGGAAGCACCGGTAGTCTGTGACCCTGTAATCCCTTTAATACTAGTGTGCAGTCTTGATATGTTTAATATTTGACCAGTAACTAGGCATTGTTTTTTTTCTCCAGGTTCCTGGCTAGATTTGTACTCTTTCCAGGCCACCCGTATCGATTCACGCTCATGTAGATAGCCTTCAGCGCCATCCAGTTTAAACACTAGGTTGCCGCCTTCCGCAATCTGCTCTGGACGCGAGAATATTTGAGGGTGGTTTTCCGCATTCTGCTGATCCCATTTGTTTAAAAATCGCATCAACGCCTCCGCACCTTCATCCTTCACGTTAGCTAGAATCGTCCGGTGAAGAGTGGCAAACGCCTCGAAGCATTGTTTCACTCGTTCAGGTTTATCGGATTTGTTTTTCTGGCTTAATCCCAGGACATAGGAAGAGTTATCACACAAAAAGTTAGAGGCTACACCCGACGACCTTTTTAATTGCTCAGGCACAACCATATCTCGGGACACCTGCTTCTTGTTTCTCTCTACCCGAAGATCGATAATACCTATTAACTCTCCGTCTGGTGATAAAACTAGACAATCGGAAACCTTTGCCCTACTGAATCCTGGCTGACTTATACCGGTGTCCGGGTCGTTGAGTAGAGTCTGATAATGCCGGTACAAGGAGTTTAAAATCATCCAGCGGTCACCCCTTTAACTGCTTGCGGCACCTCAATAATACCGTCCTGCATTGTTGCCCTAAAGAAACGTGGCGTTAGCCCTCCAGAATAATCAATATCTTGAAGCATCCAACCTAAATCAGCTGTCCCAAGATGTATAGATTGAGGTATCGGTTCCCCCTCCTCCACTAGCCGGAACCTAGCAGGAAATTCACGGCAGCCAAAGTACGGTTGATGGTAACACTGACCCTTCTTCGCCCGCCGCAAAGCAATATTATAATGTTTTTCCGGGCTGTCATCAGGTCCCGCTGCTTCAGTGATTTCGAAATGGGCCTCAATAATGTAAGCTACTTCACGCAAAAGTAATGTGGCTCGCTGCTGCCGATCATCAGAAGCAAACTGACAAAGAACTAAAGGCTTCCCCTTCATTGCCTGCTTAATGTTCCCTGCTGGTATTTTACTCCCAACCTCATTGCGCCGCAGATTATCAAACCTAATCTCGTTGAGGACGTGAATACGGTCAACAATCCATCTAATTGCAGGTTTCCAATAGATAGCCTCGATTAGCCCGCGCGCTGCCGATGGTGTAATAACGTCATAGCTCACCCTTTCCGCTTTCATCTCTGGTCGGGTAAAACAAGCGTAATCCCCCCATGTTAATAGAGTAATCCCGTAGCCCACGCATCAATTCCCTCCCTTCGCTAAATTATTAAAAGATCGTTAGCTTTCATGCTTTCCGTGAATGGCTCCAAGCCGGTCATCTGGCTATAATACTTTTTAAATACATCCTCCCGTAACACGAAATACCTATTCGCTACCACCTCTAAAAATCCACCAGCCAGCATTTCATCAAATTCCTTTTCGAAAACTTGAACACCGTATCTCTGCAGTTTGCGAACGAAATAACCAGGCGAATGACTTGCCATCACACAATCCAATATTTTGCGGCAGTCTTCTTCCCATTGAACAAGCACTGTAAAGTTGTTGTCATCAATGAGCTTGAATTTCTCCGCTATTGAACGAAAAGGAAATCGCAATTTCTTTTCTTGTTCTTTTATATCCGCCAGAATCCGCTCCCGATCAAGCTCCTCTGCCTCCACATCGTACAGTAAAGAAAAGTATCGGTGTACCGCCTCCAAACTCAATGAATCTTCGACGCCTTCCATAACCTGACGCCCTAAAGCCGCTGTCCTATTTAGCCACCCCTTGGGCATTCCATGCAATTCAGGACCAAAAACATAGAGTTTTCCCTCATACGGCAAAAGCCCTTCTCGATTACAGCGGCCCGCTGACTGAGCGATAGAGTCGATTCCCGCCATACTCCGATAAACCACTGGAAAATCAACATCTACCCCCGCCTCTATCAACTGCGTTGAAACCACCCGGCACGTCTTCCCTGATTTCAAATGCTCTCTTATTTTGCTCAATGTTTCTGTTCTATGAGCGGGACACATTCGAGTGCTGAGATGGAAAGCCCCGTCCCCATCGTCTATAGCCTGAAAAAGCAACCGGGCATGTTTCTTGGTATTCACGATGCACAACGTTTGACTATGGCTCTTTAATTTTTCCGCTAATTCGTCGTCAGCCACTGCTCCCAAGTTGTTCACCCGCACCCGCTTAAATGATTTGTACAAAGCATCCGGCGCCTCCGCCAATTCAACTGGCCTGATATCCTTTGGCAACAGTTTGCTGAAAGCCGGCTGAGTAGCTGTGCAGAGCACTACAGTGGAGCGATAACCCGTGGTCAACTCCGTCAAGACTCGCAGACAGGGTTTGAGAAAATTGGTTGGGAGCATCTGCGCCTCATCTACAACGATAACGCTGTTTGCAATATTATGTAATTTTCGGCATCTCGAACTTCGCGAAGCAAAAAGCGATTCAAAGAACTGGACGTTGGTGGTAGTGATAATCGGCATATCCCAGTTTTCAGTTGCCAGCCTTAGCTTTTGCTCAACACTCGATGTGAAGTCAGACTCACTTTCCAATTTTTTTTCTTCAGGGTAAGCAAAATTGCTGTGATGCTCCAGGATATTCTCCTCGCCCAGTATTTCTCTGAAGACTTCTGCGTTCTGCTCAATAATGCTGGTATAAGGAATCACATAAATGACCCTGTCCATACTATGCTTGACCGCATGCCGGAGTGCAAAACTCAAAGAAGATAAAGTTTTACCCCCTCCCGTAGGCACAGTAAGCGTAAATAATCCAGGGGATCTGTCCGCATTATCTCGACAATTATTCAATATATCTATGCGCTTGCGATTCACCATAGTATCCGCAGCTTTAACGCTAAAATCATCCATAAAAGCATCCAATTTTTCCTTTAGTGTTCGAAGTGAGTTTCCATTTAAGCGGGCAGACGCCCGGCTTATATTCAATGCCCTTTCTGTATCCAAGAAATCAGCATCAACCAAACATGAATATATAAATCGAATAAAAAACTGCAGGCTGAATCCCTGAGGTCTCAACCCCTTAGGCAACCCTTCGAATTCAGTAAGCAAATATTTTTCTATTTCATCACGAAAAGCAGAGTAATTGTTCATAGGTTTCTGAAGCCGAAATTCCAGTGAAACTTCATCTGCCCGACTACCCCAATCGGGCAGGCCGCTGTGATGCCCGGCAATGACATAAGCCAAAATTAGCCCATAAATTGAATACTTTTTTACCGCCTCAATGGCTCCCGGAGTAGAGTGGTCAACCCCTATCTTCTGCCCCGCCAAGCGTTTCTGGAAGTTGGGATCATATTTTCCCATGTCGTGCAAGAGACCTGCAGTATAGCCAAATTGTTTAGCCCCGAATTTCTCTGCAAACGAACCGGCAATCTTCGCTGTGTCAAGCAGATGATCCTTTAACAGATGCCATTGCAACTGATCTTTGGTTTTGTCAGAGTGGGCATAATATTCCATTATCTTCCTCATTCTTCAATATTCTTGCTACTCCACTTTGTTTAATTCGGCAATTGAGTTGAAGGCCGTTCACAAGCTGAACGATCTTTGACTTACCTTGATGTTCCGCCGCTCCAGAAATTTTATCTAGTAACCTGGGTGCATCAATTTATATCATGACAGTTTTCTCATTTTATTGCAGTCATCCACCATCCGCATCAACTCCGCATCCAAAACCTTCATCACAATTGTTCCTATCCCCTCCGGCACCCCGCCATAGAATGCCTCGGCAATCCCACCGGCGATGCAAGCCTGAGTGTCGACGTCTCCACCGAGGGAAACGGCCTTGCGGACGGCATCTTCATAATCGTTTGATTCCAGGAAGGCGATGATTGCCTCCGGCACCGATCCCTGACAGGTGGCATCAAAGGAGTAATGCGGGCGGATCTGGTCCAGGGTGCGATCCATGTCATACCCAAAAGCAACCTTGATATAGCGCCGGATCTCATCCTTGCTTTCGCCGGTGCGGGCAAGGAAAATAGCGGCGGCGGTAGCCTGGGCGCCCTTGATCCCCTCGGGATGGTTGTGGGTGACGGCGGCGGAGCGGGATCCCTCGGACAAAACTTGGTCCAAGCTTTGGCAGAAGAAGCCGACCGGACTGACCCGCATCGCCGAACCATTGCCGAAGCTGAAATACGGGGTAGTGATATTAGTCCATTCCGTTTCAGTGTAGCTGCATCGAGTGACATCTTGGTGTCAGTCTTTACTGCATTTTATTGAATTGTTATTGATAGAGAGCAGCGATTTCCCGCGCCCGTCGAAGGAGCTCCTGGCGAAGTTCGGACGGTTCCAGCACCTCCGCTTCACTCCCCCAAGAGAGCAGCCAACTGGCCAGTTCAACTTGGCCGCATACTTCGAAAGCTAATTCTACCGAACCGTCGGGATTGGTCTGCACAATTTGTTGGCTGGGATGATAGCGGAGATTGGTCACCCGGCGGGCGGTGGCGGGAGAAAAGCGAATCCGCACTTGAAGAATGGGATCATCATTGAACACTCCCCAGCTGCAATGCAGATATTCGTCAAGAGAGAAATCGGCGGGATAGGCAAACCGCTCGTGCTCCGAAACAATAACTCGATTCATCTGGTCGACCCGGTAGGTCTGGGCGGTTGCTTTCTTCTCCGGGCGGGCGATCAGATACCAGACCCCCCGCTTGCACAGCAGCCCTAGCGGCTGCAGCCGGCGGGGTTTGCTCTGACCGTCGTTGCGGGTGTATTCGACGGTGATCACGCAGCTGCCGGCCAGTGCCCGCACCAGCCGGCCGAAAAGATCGCCGAACCGGCCGGGATCGGCCAGGACATCGCCCACTACTTTAATCCGCTGCTCGAGCTGCTTCCAGTCGGGAGGCGGATTGCGAAGAAAGGAATTTTTGATCGCCTGGCTGGCAGCGGCGGTAGCAGCATCCAGCAGCGTACCTTGAAAAAGCAGCATCCCGACCATGACCGCAGCTGCGCTGTCCGCCGGCAGTTTGGGCAAGTATGCGCCTTCCAGCCGGTATTTTCCGCCTTTCCGGCCGGCCGGCCGTTGCAGCGCAATCCCCAGGCTCTCCAGCGTCCCCAGGTCGCGATGAATCATCCGATTCAAACTGCCGGCGGAGGTCGAGAGCGGCCCATAGCTGGCAATCAGCTGCTGATACAGGTCCTGCAACCCGGCAAAGGTCAGGCCGCCGTCCGGCCCCCGCTGCTGCAACTGGTTGTAAAGATAGAGCAGGCGCTCACACTGGCGCAGACTCTTGCTCAGCTTCTTCCCTTTGTTGGCATTGACCCAATCGGTCAGCTTCGCTTCCTCCAGCCAATTGCCTTGCTTGTCTCGGATCCAGTATTGGCCGCTTTGACAAGCAGCCGGATTTTGAGCAAATCCGATCAGAATCGGATAGAGCGAACTTCGCTTGATTCTGAGGTCACGAAGCAGATCTTCCTCGGTACAAGGGGCATGAGCGGCCAGATAGGCCAGCACCCGCTGACCGTCCCGGGTGATCCCCTCCACCATTCCTGTCGGCATAGGCCACCTCCGGTCGATTGGGTTATTGGGAATAAAGAATACTTCTCCCCAATCCTGCTTTTTCCTGCTTGAATATGGAAAAAGCGGTTATGCCTCCAGGCACAACCGCCGCTGTTTGTGACGTCTTTTATTCGAATCGGAATTTACTACCGATTGCCGGCGAGATAGGCCAGAATCGCGTCCTCGCTGGCCAGCAGGCTTCGTCCGTCGCTGCCCCAGAGCATGATGGTCGGGACTTCCTCGACTGGATAATTATCCTCCATCAAGTAGTAGGGATGACCGGCCAAGCCGGCGGCGCTGAGTTTGGCCTCGGCTTTGCTGAGGTTGGCGCGTTTGAGGCCGATGATGACGATGGCCGGCTGCCGGGCTCCGGGCTGGGCCATGGCTTTAAGCATGTCTCCGCACGAGGAGCACTGCACCGATACGAACAGCACCGGCTTCTTGCCCAAATCAAGCGTTGCCGTCTCCCCTCCGGAGGAGAGGACGGTTAACAACCGGTCTTCCGGGATGGCCGGCGGTTCCGGGTTTGCCGGCGGCGGTTCTGGTTTGACTAACGGCGGCTCCGATTGAGAAGCCGGTCCCGAAACAACTGGCGGCGGATTGACTGCCGGTTGCTCCGGATTCGGCTGGGGATTGACCGGTGAAACAGAAATTGCCCCGGGGTCGGCCGACGGGGAGGGGATCGCCGTCGGCGCATCTGATGGCCCCGCCGCCGGAAGCGGCTGAGCGGATTGGTCTGGAGCAGAACCCAGCCAAGAGTCCGCCCAGGCACTGATCTCACCCCGGGTCAATGCTGGATTGATCAAAAATGCCATACACGTCACCAACACCATCACCAGCGGCAGCCGGCGGGTCCAGTTCCACCGAGCCGCACCGGCAAAGAAGGGTCGGGTCAGCCAAGCCAGGATGGTCAGTCCGACCAAGCTGGTGTACAGGGAGACGCAAGCAGTGCAAAAGATCACTTTGCCGGTCGCCTGCCAGCCGTATATGACCAGTCCGGAATGGCCGATCACCCCCATCAGCATAAACAGGGGCGCCAGCAGATTGGTGCGCTGGTTGACCATCAGATAGCTGGCGACGGCGTAATACATTGCTCCCCATAAAAATAACGAACGGTCGAGCGGGTAGAGATGGATGCTAAGCAGGCTGCTGCAGCGGCCGGAAACACAAAAATCAATCAGGATTCCGTTTTGGAGTGAGTAGACGGATTCGGCGATCAAGGCCAACGCCAGCACCCAGGCAATTGCCGCACTGCCCCGGGTGGTGTCGGACTGCGGTAGGAATACTCGTCGCAGCCACTGTTCCAGGTTTGATTTCATGATCATATTCTCCTGCGCCACAATTTTGGGGAAATTTTATCTATACTATAATATACGCTTTTCCCCGCTCTTGCCTATGCTCTAGCCCGGAACTTTTCCTACAATTTCGCAGGCTTTGCGATGCAGCCAATGAAAGGAGCGGACCGGCTCCAAAAACATTAAAATGCACCAGCCATGAACCACCGTCACTCCATGCTCATGGCAGAGCTGGACCGCCGCTTCCGAGACCGCACCCGGCTGCATCCAGACCGCCTCCACCCCCTGATTGATCAAATTTTCCACCAGGACCGCGTTGCCTTCTGCCGGAGTGATGAGGATTACTGCTTTGATCGGCTCGGGGATGGTGGCCAGGGAACCATGATATTCATAACCGTTGAAATTGCCGGAGTTGCGGTTGACCGGATAGACGATATGCCCATGCTCTATCATTTCCTTAAACACCATCCAGCCAAAGCCGTGTTGGTGGCGGGAGACGCCGAAAACCGCAAAGCGGTTGTGCTGCAAGAATTGTTCAATACTGTCTCTGCTCGATGGTTTCACGATCGTTCTCCTTTTCCTGCTCTTGGCAGTCGCTGACAGGTAGTGTATAGTGAAAGCCGCAATTCAGCGGCGGTTTTTTCACAATGAGGAGGATGTTGCGTAATGACAATCTGGCAGGCCGTTGTCCTCGGTCTGGTACAAGGTTTGGGCGAATTCCTGCCGATTTCCAGTTCCGCCCATTTAGTGTTGGTGCCCTGGCTATTAGGCTGGCACGATCCCGGACTGAGCTTTGACGTCGCCCTTCATCTCGGCACCTTGGTAGCGGTTGCCGCCTACTTCTGGCGAGACTGGCTGCTGCTGCTGAGCGGCGCTTTCTCCGGCTTTTCCTCTTTCCAAGGCCGACTGTTTTGGTATCTGGTGCTGGCCTGCATTCCCGGCGCGGTCATCGGCTATTTGCTGGAGGATCTGGTCGAAACCACGTTTCGGCAGCCGGTGTTGATCGCCCTCCTGCTGATGATCATGGGCTTAGTCCTCTACCAGGCGGACCGGTTCGGCCGCAAACAAACTGAGATTGAGCAGATTAGCCTCCGGCAAAGTCTATTGATCGGGTTTTCCCAAGCGTTGGCGGTCCTGCCTGGGGTGTCCCGCTCCGGCATCACCATGGCCACCGGCCTCTTCTCCGGGCTTTCCCGAGAAGCCGCCGCTCGCTTCTCGTTTCTGCTTTCCGCCCCCATCATCCTGGGTGCCGGACTGGTCAAGCTCCCCCGCCTCCTGGCGCAGCCGGGAGCCGTCGATCTGGCCTTTCTGGTCGGAATCGGAACCGCTGCTGTGTCCGGTTTTCTGAGCATTGGCTTTTTACTGCGGTATTTGCGTTCCGGCAGCTTTCTGCCCTTTGCCGGTTACCGGCTTCTGCTGGGCTCGCTAGTGCTCCTGGTCTGGTTTTCACGTTCACAATGACCGAAAAACAAAATAGCCAGCCGCCCGTTGCCGGCTGGTTGGCGCTGCTCTCATTGAGCGCATTATAATCCGGAAAAACAGGAATGTAAAGGATTTTACACTGGAAACACCCGGATCGCCGGTTCTTCCACCGGACACCCATTCTCGCAAGCCCCGCAGCCGACACAGCGCCGCGGGTCGACTTGCGGCCGATGCCCGCCGATATCGCTGATCGCCTGAAGCGGACACTGTTCCATGCATAACAAGCAGAGTATCCCCTGACTCCAGCCCAGGCACAATTGTGGTTCGACCCGGGCGGTACCGATCCGGACCGCGGTCAGGGCCACAGTCTGAATGGCACCGCTCGGGCACACTTCCTGACAGACCCCGCAGAGTTCACAGCGGGCGGTCCGGGGCACCACCCGGGGAGTATCGAATCCTCCCAGTCCGGCGCTCCAGGGCAGCGGCTGCAATGTGCCGCTGGGGCAGGCCTGAATACAGCGCTGGCAGCGGCTGCAGAAAGCCAGAAACTCCGTTTCCGGCCGGGCTCCCGGCGGTCGCAAATAGCGTTGTTCGGTTCTACCGCCACCCCCCCACAGAAAGCCGACGGCCACCATCCCGGCCCCAGCCAGCCAAAGCCGCCGGTCAGTTTTGATCCCGCCCGGCTGATCCGCCGGCAACTCATTGCCGGCTCCCCAATTTATCGCCGCAACCGGACATTCCTCCCAGCATCGCCCGCAGACGATGCAACTTTCGTCTACTACCAGCCGGGCGGAATCGATGGAAGCCGTTGGGCAACGGCGCCAACAGCGTCCGCAATCAATGCAGCTCTCCCCCAGGCGCAGCCGCCAGCGGCGCCAACGGGCAATGCCGCTGAAAAGCAGCCCGCTGGGGCAAAGATAGCTGCACCAGGCCCGAGGGAAGATCAGCACTCCCACTCCCAGCAGCAGGATCAGCAGCCAGGGAACAGTTCCCTCTGCCAGTGCCCTCAGCTGCTGAGTCAGCAGCATCCAGGGGCTGAGCAGCAGCGGCCACCCGCCGCCGGCCAGCAGCGCCCCCAGCAACAGCGCTCCCCAAGAGAGCCGCCCCCGCCGAAGCCAGTAGGCGATTCGCTCCCGGCCCGGCAGCCGGTTCCGCCAGGGCAGCAGTTCGAGCAGATTGAGCAGGCCGCCGAGCGGGCAAAGCCAGCCGCAGAAGACTCTTCCCAGCAACCCGGTCAGCACCGCCACCAACAGCGGCAGCAGCATCCAGGTCTGGAACTGGAACTCCCGACCGAGCTGGACCAGCGCCGGCAGCGGATCCAGCCGGGTCAGCCAGAGCAGCCCGGCGGCGGTTTCCGGCAACGGATATTGCAGCCGGCTGAAAGCCAGCAGAGTATAGCCCAGCACCAACAGGGGCGGCAGCCGGAACAGGCGGGAAGCCCAGCGGGACTGCTTCACACCTTAGACCTCCTTACGGGGCAGGGCTGACCAGTCGATCTGGCCGACGCCCAGTTCGGCCGCCCGCAGCAGATATTCCAGATCGGAGGGAACCAGGCCGAACAGTTGCGCCCCATAGGCGTCGACTGCCACCGGGTCGGTGCTCAGTACCACCTGGTTATAATTTCGGATCGGCCCCGGCCCCATCGGCCCTCGGTCAGTGATACCGGCAATGGCGTCGAGGATGGTCAGATCCGGTTTCCGAAAGGCTGCCAGTTCCGCGATTCCCCG
>Ga0302252_1000937_pt1 | contig 19741 bp, 29 predicted proteins | sample AAG_RA_Leu_MG_FD_193511 | JGI IMG/M metagenome (GOLD analysis project Ga0302252, IMG submission 193511) | Enriched activated sludge microbial communities from anaerobic digester in WTTP, New Holstein, Wisconsin, United States - AAG_RA_Leu | ecosystem: Engineered > Bioreactor > Anaerobic >...
ACATGATTTCTTGTGCGTTTGACCAATTACTGTTGGCGGTAGTGTTTATTAGTGTGTATGCCCCGCTCTTAAAATTTACCTGAACAACCTCTTCATACTGCACATTTTCAAACCATATATCTGTGGCATACTCAATTGATTTGACACCCCTTCTGCCGTCTATTTTCAAGGCGTCGCTAAGAGCCTCTACAAATTCTTTCTTTTTCCCATTCTTTGTGGCATCATATCCGGATTTATCTTTTTCAATATATCCGCAATTTTCACACTCATAATCTGCGTAAAAATCTCTCCTATGCTGCCTGTTAATTTGCTTAATCCTCATTGTTATTTCTCCTTTCATTCCAATTACATTTCAGATATACCGAATACGCTATCAGCAACAGCCATTCTCCGCCGAAGCCGTTATTCGGTGTTGCCAAAACCATTAAGGCGGTCAATATCAGTACAGCGGTTATTCCATATGCGTGGATTTTGAAAAACTTTCGCTTTCTCATTGGGTTACCTCCTTATACGGTTCCGGAAGTGGTCGCCATGCTATCGGCTTGACTTCATAATCCTCTCCCCATTCCGAACTATGCTTATAAAACCCCGAAATTCCCTTTTTGTCTTGGAACTCGTAGTCGTTTACTGCGTATAAGTCTTTTGTAAAGTGTGCAATGTCAACATATGCAAAAGTTCCTGTGAAGTGTGCTTCCATGCTTACAAGGTACTCGCCATCTTTTTTTGGTAGTTGCGTTGAAGTCGGAATCCATTTATCCAATAGTTCAATCATTTCTACTCCTCCACTAAATAAACTTTGATTTTTTTAACTCCTAACTTTGTTGCTTGTTCTTCCGAATTGATAAAAGTGTCAACCACTCGGCCATGAACACCGCTGTCCTCAACCTTGTAGATTTTAGATCTCCCGTTATGCTCAATTCTTACGGTACTTCCAGGAGCAATAACATCTGGATCCACCGCAATCGTTCTTCCCTCTTTTGGCACTGTGCCTGTACTGGTTTTGTTCCCGGTCGGACAGTAAAATGTGCTTACAAAGTCGCCTAACGGTTTGCCCGTCAAGCGGTCAATCTCTGCTTGGTATGCCCGGTTGATTTCATTGATGTCCTCAACCAACTTTGCGTTTTCCGATTTCATTGTTTTGATATTCTGTTTTAGATCGCCGATTAAAAGATTTTGTATTGCGATTATTGAGCCGATAACGATCAAAAGCAAAACGCAAATGACCACTATCAGCAAAGACTGTTGTTGCTTATTCATCTCTTCCTCCTATCAGCGTTTCCGCTAGTAGAATAAATGTCAAAAAAAATATCCTCTAGACTACACCCCGTTATCTCGGCAATTTGTTTTGCTTGCTTTACCGTGGCGGTCTCTGGATGTTCTTCTATTTTTCTGTAAGTTTGGACGTGTATGCCCATTTTTTCAGCCATTTCTACTTGTTTGAGACGAGCGTTAGTTCTTGCAGCTTTAACAGATATTATCATTTTTCCCTTGCTCCTTCCTGTGCTATATTTAATATGTTACTCTAATTTAAGAAAACTGTCAACCCTAAAAGTAGATTTTTTTCGTTTTTGTATTGATTTTTTTATACTTTAGGTATATGATGTGAGCCATAAAACGGTTATAGCGGTTGGTACAACACCAGGTACAACAGTAGGTACAACAGTAGGTACAACAGTAGGTACAACAGTAGGTACAACATTCAGAAAAAAGTTTTGAAATAAATAATATTTTTTGTTAAAAAGTGTTGACATCTCACGCAGTGCGTGATATTATATAGACAAGATAAAGAAATGAAGGAGGGGGAATAAATCCCCCGCCGCAGGGAAGGAGTAAAAAAGATGGGAAAGATAGACAAGGACGGATATGACCGGAAAAGAGAGTGGGCAGCAAAAAAAATGTCAGCACAAAGAGCGATAGCAACGCTGACAGAAGAACAACATGAACTGCTGGAAGAGCTATGCGGATTCAGGCACGACCTTCATACAAGCTGGAAAAGTGTGTTCAATAGCCAATCGCCTGACCATGAACGGTTGATCGATGAAATTGACAGCAATTCTGTCGGCTTGACGGGGGAAGAATTGCCTTGTCGGGTTGAGCGAACTTTCGGGAAAATGCCCTTTTCTCCCGTTGAGATCATCAGCGACCTTGATTATGATATTCAGCGGGAAGCTGAGAATATCGAAATGGGAACGGAAGAAGCACGCATTCTTCGGGATAGGCTCTACTCCGAGACTTGCGAGCAACTTGAACGGATCAATGAAGAAATCGAATGTTTCCTCATTGAGATAGATGAGAAGTACGGCACAGACTATGCTCCCACCGGAGCAACAAGGTTATGAGGAAAGGAACGGGAAGATGGACAAGGAACTGACTATAAAAGAATCAAGGACAAAAGCGGGATTAACGCAGCAGAAAATGTCAGATAAGCTGGGGATCCCAAAACGCACAATCGAAGATTGGGAGGGCGGACGGCGTAAGCCCCCGGCATGGGCGGAAAAATTGGTAAAAAAGGAGTTGGAAAGAATGAGTGAGAAAGGTGGATACGATAAGAACAGATTTGATTCTGATAACGAATAACAGAGTAAGCCGGGCAAACCCCGGTTTTTTCTTGCAACTAAAAAGCCCCCTGCCTACACGCCGTAAACAGGGGGTTCCCAATGCCCGACACACCATTTAAGTCCGGCCGGGTCTTACTTGACATTTTTTGGAGGTTCCAGTTTCGCCTTTAAGCGATTTTTTTCTTGCCTCCTGATGTTTGATACCTGCTATTTTTCGACTTCCGGAAGTCCTGCGATTGAAGTCAAAATTGATAGTATGCCTGCAAGTATGGAAGCGGAAATTACGATCTTATAGTCAACATCCGCAAGTACGGTCGCTGTGCCGATCATCGCTACAGCCGTCTGCGCAATTGTTTTTACGGCTCTTACTGCCGCCGCTTTTAACCATTTCATTTTAATCTCTCCTTATAAAAAAATGCAAGAAGTTTTCCTATTATTACTCTTAAATCAGTTCGTTATCGAACTATTTTGGGGCGTTTGTTAACTGTGGTGGAGTTGCTCGGAATTGAACCGAGGTCTTACCCTTTGCCCTTTGGCGTTTCGGATAAGCGAAACCATTACAACCCCATTTTAACCTACATTGTTATAATTTAACCTACATTGTTTTATATTAGCAAAATGTAGGTTATAATGTTGCTGTCGCCTCTTTGGTTCTGCCGTCTAAGTAAATTATTGGTGACTTGGTTGCAGGCGGTTTGAATTCGCCCATTTGCCCGTAACCGCCGTAATTGATAGAGGCGGCTGAATTGACAAACAGCTTTTCGGTATTACTGTAAGTTGAATTGCGTCTGTCTACTCGGAAAAACCCCTGCTTCATAATCATAGGCAAATGCGTATGCGAATGAATGTAAATATCAGCGTCAATTACGCTTGCCATGTCTGCAAGCCTGATTGCCTTTGCCCCCTCTTTTCTGCCACCGCCTGTTCCGTGCGTGTGATAAATCGTATAACACAATTTGCGGTTATGATGACTGTCGAGCCCGAATCTGATAAAAGCGATGTTTCCCTCCATTGAGTACAGGTTTTCAATGCCTAGTTCGATCGCGACAAATTGCATTATGTCAATGCCCTCTTTGCGGTACGTCCTAATGTCGTGATTGCCTGTAACAATGCTGAGTATTTTGTCTTTGATTGGTGTTAGCAAAGACACCGCCAACTTGACTTGTTCCATCGGTGAGCAGGTCTCGGAATAAGTATCAGATATGGATGTTTTCGTTGCGTTGTTCATCAAATCGCCGTTCAAGATGACAAGCACATTATCTCTTTCGGATACTTCTTTGATTTGCTCGTTGATTAGTTTCATGTCACAGTTTTGATCGCCAATATGCCAATCAGAGAAAACTCTGATTTCTACCTGTTTGACGTGCTTGGGGAGTTCTTTCGTAACTGCTTTCATATACAATCCTTTTTTTTCAGGTTCTTGGTAGGTAAGTCAAAAACCTTTTCTATTCTGCTTTTCATGTCGCCGTTCCAACCATTTGCTTTGTATGCCTCGTACAAGATTTCTAAATCTTTGCGTGCTTCAGGTGTTGCATATCCTTGTTCAAGATACTTTTCAACCGTGCTTGATAGCAGATGATAAGATACCGCCCTTACTAAACTGTGTGTTGAGCCTTTGCGGTTTATGCAATACATCACAAGTGCCCAAATACCGTTACTGCCTATGAGGGCAATTATGATTAAAATTAAGTCATGACTCATATTAGTTTCCTCGTGTTATAACTGTACGCTTTTGCTTCTGTCAGTTTTATTACCAACTCTTTTATTGATTGTAGTTTCTGGGAATAGTCCGTTTTTTTATTCCTACTTTTTATTTCAGGTATGTGCCATGTTTGTCTTTGATACAGCAATATCTGCCACTGCCGAGTTTGAGCCAGTTGTCAAGGATTTGCCCTTTGACCTTCTGCCCTTTTTTAAGTTTACCCATGACGGCACTTTTGGTTGTCGGCTTCTTCCTGATGTTGAGCGTACTGGCCTCCACAACAAAATTACTGCCGAAATAAGTGTGGAAAGTCTGCCCATGCCTCTGCAAAGTGTAATAACCGTTCCTGTCGGATTTGTCTTTTTTTGTTTCATCCATACGGTTGCCTGTAAACTTTGTGTCCATGTGGGTAGCATTCCCCATGTACCCTATACCCCACTTCCACTTTTGGCTTTCAAGGTACTTGCAAATTTTCTTACCTGATACGGCTTTGCCCTTTTTGTCGTACACTACAAAATCAACGGCTCTGCCTGTAACGTGAGCTGAATTGCTCGCTCCACCTATTTTTTTGTTGTAGGCATAGCTTCGATTTCCGCTCGTTATAGTGATTGAACCGCCGAATTTCGCTCTTATCTTTTCAAGCATTTTCAGATTTGTTGTCGATACCTTGACCGTGTCCGTACCGTCTGAACAGGCAAATTCGTACAACCTGAAATGTGCTGATAATCGTTTGTTGCCGTGTTTTTTCTTTGAATATGTTTTAACCATTTCCGCTCCTTTCTGCCCTCATGGGCAATTAAAGCTGTTGCTTGTTAAGCCCCTCTGACTCCATATATTTTATATGGTTTAAGTTTGGTGTTGTCTGCCACGGCTGTATTCGTATTTGCAACCTTAGTGACTGCACCAGTAAATACAATCCCGCTGGTTGGATTTATAGTCAGATTTCTTTCTTCACCTTTCATATAACTACCACCTCCAACATTTCCAATTCTTGACATATAAAAGGTCTTTCCAGTTTCTGCCCAACCCACGAATGTTTCACCATTATGAAAAACAACCTCAATCATGTCATATATAGACAAATCAATGCCAGACAAAATTGTTTGGGCTGCAAATGCTGCCGATATGTCTGGGTTAGTCCAAAGTAATTCTTTTATTTCAGTTTGTGCTACCAGGCGGTCTATATCTTTTCTATCTATCATGGCTACTCTCCTTTATATGACGCGAATATAACAGTATTAGCGTCTACATTTCCTACAACGCTGACCGCCCCATCGGTTCCTATGGTTACCGTTATGCCCGATACAACATTCCCGTCTGTATCGTATGCTGTCAAGGTCTGGGCTTCGGCGGGTCGGTATCCAGACGGCAATGTACCAATTGCAGTAGTGCCAGACATAGCCGTTGCTTTGCTAACTCTTACGAACACTCGTAAATCATCATAAAATTCGCCGTACCGCAAATAGGAGCCTGCTACAAATCCTGTGAGCGATACTGACAGTGGTGCTATCAAGGGTTTATATAGTTCCTGTATGGCAAGGTCAACTGTTCCTACCTTCTTAAATGCGTCATCAGGAGTGGCCGTACTGGTAAGCCCCAAAGCAACTGCTGTATCATCGGACAAAAGGTTAGCCGTGTTAAGCGGTGTTCCGGCTTCTGTGACCGCTCCTTCGTACCGCTCAACATCTGCGACTATCTCGCTTGATGACTGGGATATTATGGTCAGTTTTTTTCTACCTGGATATTGTGTGTTTCTGTCTTTCATATTTCGCCTCCGTAAATTTCGCCTGCGTAAATAGTTGCTTCGTAGAGCCCCGCAACCTTGCCGTCTGCAAGTTCGTGTATCTCTTCAACCCGATTGACCGACAAATAGTGTGGCACGGTATCGGCGTCATCACCTGTAATAAAGCAGGTTGTTTTAATGTGGTTTGTTTCTGCGACTATCCCGTACCACTCGTTTGTTGTTACGATGTGGTTTTGACTGTAAGTTGTCGTTACCGTTTTTATCGGCGATAGTTTTGCCGCATATAAAAAATCGAGCAACTCCTGACAGTTTCCCGAGATGCGGTTCATATCGGTATATGTCATCTTGGCTCTATCTGATTTTCTATCAGTTACCGGAGTTATCCATGCCATTATATTATTCCTTCCCTTGCTTCAATCTGGCTGATCAATCCGCCTCCGCTATGCTCTAACGTCATTGATTCGACTGTATATGGAGTGTCACCCGAGCCGAAATATATGGTATCAAACGGCATCATGCGCGGATCGCCCTTCCATGTGAATTTCTTTTTTTTGCTTGAGCGGTTAAACAGTTCGGCAGCATAGTCCAGATATCCGAGCCCATCAGATATAAAGTCAGTATCCCATTTGCTGCTGAAATCTAGTGACTTTCCCGCTTTTCCGTCGCTTATTGATTCGGCGGTGCTGCCTCGATATGTCTCAATTTTTGTTCCGCTGACTACGCAGCCGGCAGTGCTGGCAGCTTTAAACGTGACATAGTTGAGACCTTTCGTTATTATCGTCGCATTCGTAACCGATATGTTGAGATAATAATCCGAATATGTCTGTTCATATACAGCATCAGCTGTGGCTTCCACAGTTTCAATCGTTGCGGATGTAGGTTCAGCCAGGGCAAAATATACTTTGACCAGAATCTCATTTATATGCTGCTCGATTTCGTTTTCTATTTTCGAATAATCGTTTATTGTCCAGCTTTTGCGGCGAGGCTCGGAATGCGAAAGATAAGGTATCCCGGCATCAACAAATCTGATCGGTATAAGGTTCTGCAGGAAAGCTATCAAATCACGTCTGGTATTATCCTTAAACAGAAAATAATTATCCACATATCCGGATGTGCCCGAAGGTTCACTTTCGGCTGTATATGTTATTCCGGCTGCGTCAAGCACAGCTTTAAAAAGTCTGTACAAGTCGCGTTTTGAGTATCCATAATTCAGCGCTATATATTCGGCTTCGAAGTCCGAGTCCAGTTTGTAAGTCTCGTCATACCCTTTAATGATTATAATTCTATCGTTATATTCTGCAGGGACTTCTTTCTGCATATAAAATTTGCGAAGCTCTGACATATCTCCCGGGTATCCCGCAGAATACCATATCGGCGAATTGTCCGGGATATATGGAATTTCGTCAGAGATATCATTTATTATCCGTCCCTGTATTTCTATTTCCGAAAAAGGCAATGACGGATCAATGGTCAGCCCTGCGCGAAGCGTTGCGATGCACGATGTAAGATTGTTATTATTGAACTGATAGCATTTGCCCATGAATATCCGGGCTAGTTTTGCGCGGGATCCAGGGACCCATTTATCTATGGTTATAATCAGAGAGGCATATCCGGTGCAGTCTATCATTATCCTGTCTGCGACATCCGCTTCTACCGCAGCTTCGGAATCCAGCTGGTATGAAAATCCGAAGGCTGACATTTCTTCGAATATAATGGTGACTTCTCCAAGGTCGGATGCGGTTACGGTAACGACAAGCGGCGTGCTCAGGTCGCCGTCTTCATTTGCTATGTCTGCGCTCTGAAACCCATATTTCGTGAGTTCATCCGGAGAGTCGGAATAGTATACCCGGCTGCCATCCAGAGCAAATCCATCTCCGGCAAGGTCGGCGAGCTTAGGAATAAGACCCACATCCTGGATCTTGTCATTGCCAAGCGCGTATGTACCGGTGGCAGTCACGGTACCCGTGGATCCGCTGGCAGCGTCAAGGCCGCAGATTACCTCCATTTTACGACGTATTTTTTTAGCATTTTCAACGTCAAGAGTGTACATTTAAAAACCTCACCGAGAATGATACGTCTTTCCAAACTATGTTCCCATTGTTTGTGTAGCGAGTTTTGGTTGACACAGCCGAAGCCCTGATAACGCTTTCCGTTGTTTCGCCCTCCACAGGGTCAATAAAAGTCAGCTCAAATGCTCCCGATGTTGTCAGGATTTTTTCAAGCTGTACCTGTGGCAAAGTGTCCCATGATAAAGTTAGATCCGAATATTTCCAACCAATCAAATCGGCTATCAATTCGCCGTTGGCATTGGTGTACTCGCCCGCATAAACATCTTCCCTTCCGGGAGTTAAAGCATTCGAGTTTACAATCGAGTACCCGTCTATCTTTATATAATTCATTTGCCCACCGCCCTTTTTGTTGTGTCGTAAAGTTTAACGATTTTTTCGCCAACTTTTGTTCCGCCCAGTTCAACCGTTATGTTTATCTGTTGCGGAGAAGACCCCGCCATTGCAAGAGTGGTTCCGACCGCCGAAGCAACATCATCACCGATTGACGGTTGCGGTCTTGATAAAATTGAACCCGCTTTTGCCGCCTGTATCTGAGCCTGCGGTACTGTAACCGCCATTGCGCCCATAACGCCGTTTGCAAGTTCAAGCGCTTTTTTGATTGCATAGCCACTGCCTTTTTTAATTCCAATACCTAAACCCAATGATAGCCTCTCGCCGATTAGTTCTGTCGCTTTTGACGGTGAATGTTCCTTGAAAACATTTTTTAATTTCTTCAATAGCGTAGAACCAAATCCTTTTATCTTCCCGATTATCCAGTCAATTTTATCGTGTATGCCGTTCCACAGTCCTATAACAAGATTGCCGCCAGATTTTCTTGCGTCGTCTCTTTTATCGTTTATACCTTTACCAAAAGCGCCGCCTGCCTGCTGACCGTGTTTCTTGGTTTTGTCTTTCGCTTTTGAGGTCTTATCAGTTATCGCTTTTGACAAGCTGGCGGTTGCTTCTGCGACTGACATTTTGCCGCTTGCCAATCCGTCTTTAATGTTCTTCGGGATTTTAATTCCGCTTTGTTTTGCCTTTGCAACAAGGTTTGCATATTTTTTATTGTTTAATGCTTCTATCTCGCCGAGTGATGTCGGCACTTCGTACTTGCCTGACAAAACGCCGTCTCTTAATCCTCTGGGAATTTTAATTCCTGCTTCTTTCGCCTGTATTGTCAATTGTTCAAAAGTTTTGAAACTACCTACGGTTGAGGACAGATTTTTAAGTTCCTTTTCGCCGTTCTTTACGCCAGTGGTTAAGTCATTGATAGATTTTTCGGATGCCTTAATTCTTTTGCGCCAGGTTTCAGTGTCAGCTCCTGTCCTTTGAGCCTCCGCAAGTTTCTGTTCATACATCAAAAGGTTCTTTTTTGCGTCTGCAAGTTTCTGCTGTCTTTCGGCTTGTTCCTTATACGCCTGTGTCAAGGTCTTTTCGTAAGCCGCCGCCAGTGCCTTCGCGTGCATTGCCGTTATCTGCTCGTAAATCGCTTTCGTTGTTTTGTCCAGCTTGTCTTTTTCTTCATCATATTTTAGGTTTAATCCGCTCACTCTGTGATTTAATGCGTCAACCACGGCTGACATTTCGGCTTTTTGAGCAACGGTTTTACCTTGTATGCCTTCCAGTCCGACAAGGCGGTCATATAAGTTTTTGGTCACTCCGTCTTCTTGCTGTGCCGCCGCTATGGTCTGTTGCCTTACCGCCGCCGCTTCTTTCTGCGCTTCCGTGTAGGATTTTGTTTTTAATATTGCCGTAATGACAACTGCGGTCAGCCCTGCTATTGCCGCCGCCGCTAAAATGTACGGATTTGCCTTTACCACAAGATTGGCCGCTTTCATTGCGACCGTATGTGCCTTGGTTGCTATTGTTGCCCGTATGGTTGCAGCATGTCCGAGGCTAACCGCCGTCGTATGTTTTGCCCATGCGCCAGTTGCTACCGATAACCCCCTTGCCATGCTTCCGAGCGCCATTAAAAGCGGACCGATTGCCGCTGCCATTAAGGTTAAAACGACAACTACGGCTTTAAGTGCGGGATTGGTCTGTGATAATTTCCCGAGTAAATTCTTGAAGCCCTCCGCCATTTTGGCAAGCGGCGGAAGAATTACTTCGCCGAACATTATCCCGACTTCACGAGCTGCCTCTTTGGTTTGATTTAGCTTCGCCGCTGTGGTTGCATATCGTTTTTCTGCTTCTGCCTGCAACGCCGTGTTTTCGCCCCATGCCTTAGTTGATGTATTAACGGCTTTTGTCATCAGGCCATTAGAGTTGGCAAGTGCTAAAATGGTGTTGGACAATCTAACTTCCTTTATGCCCATATCATCAAGTATGGCTATGGCTGATTTGCCATTTCTGTCGGTGTCATTTAAGCCGTCTATAAATAGTCCGAGCGCCCTTACTGCGTCTTTCTCAAAGATTTTTTTGAATTGGTTGCCCGATACACCCGCTACGCTTGCGAATTGTGACAATTTAGAGCCACCGAGTTCAACGGCAAGCTGTATTTGCTTTAACAGTTTTGACATTGCGGACCCGCCCGCCTCTGCCTCAATTCCGACAGAACTCATGGCCGCCGCAAGTGCTAATATCTGCGGTTGTGACAACCCTGCCAGCGAGCCTGTGGAAGCAAGCCGTGTTGACATTGCAACTATGTCCGCTTCTGTGGTCGCAAAGTTGTTGCCCAAATCAACTATCGCCGAACCGAGATTTGCATATTTGCTTGCCGACATCCCTGTTACATTGGCGAATTTGGCAAGAGCCGATGACGCTTCGTCTGCCGACAAGTTGGTTGTGTCACCGAGCATTACCATTGTTTTTGTGAATGACAAAATGTCTTTTGTCTTTATCCCTAATTGCCCTGCATTTTCCGCAACTGCCGCTATGTCAACCGCACTGGAAGCGGTTTTCTGCGACAGATCTAAAATCCCTTGTTTGATTTTGGCAAGTTGAGTTCTTGTGCCATCAACGGTCTTGGTAACGCCTGTCCATGCTGTTTCATAGTCTACCGCCGATTTTACAGCAAAAGCCATTCCTGCACCCGCCGCCACCGACAAAGTCTGTGATAGTTTCTTGCCCACCGTTGTCATTTTGTCGCCGATGTCTTTATACTTTTGCGACATCTGCCCGAGTTTTGAATTTTCGGCGGTGAATGCGATCTGCTCTTTTTTGAGTGCTTCAAGCTTGGTGTCGGTGTATGCTATCTCTCTTTGAAGTTTTCTGTATTCCTTGGAGTTCTCGTCAACGCCTTTTGCGTCAAGTTGCTTTTGCGCGGCTTTCAAATCTTCAAGCTTTTTGCTTGTGGTCGATACGGCGTCGCTCAGCATCTTTTGCTTCTGCGTTATCAAAGTAGTATTGCCCGGAGACATCTTAAGAAGCCGCGAAACAGATGTCAGCTCTCTGCCCACGGCGGCGGCATTCTTGTTAATCTCTCTTAATGCCTTATCAAGTTTTGTGGTTTCGCCATCAATTACGATGGTGATACCTTTTATCTCTGCCATTTATAACCTCTTGAATTTCTCAAAATCATCTTGCGTTGCCATTCGCTCGCCGCCCTCGTCGATTTGCTTCTCCGCGAACATGTCAACGATTGTTCCTACTGTTAAAAGTTCCATATCAGCGGCAGATATACCCAGTTCAGCACATCTCACTAAAAAGAGTGCTGTTGTTAGTTCTCTGCCGCTTCCACGTTTTTTGACTGTACCGTTGTTTCTAAGTTGGAGTACCAGACCTCCAAGATTTCTTCCGCATGAATAATAAAATCTAATGACCCGAATTTCTCAAGCCACTTTTCAACTGTGCCGTTCGGCATACCTGCCATTATCCACGCAAGGTTTTCGATGAAGTCTGAATTGAAAGCCTCCATCTGTTTTTCTTCCTGGTCGGAGGCTTTGAGTTTTGACGCCTTGGTAAGGATGGTTTCCATTTTCTTGATTTCGGAAAGCATATCTTTCCCGAAGGCATTACGATAAAGCCTCAACGTTGCCGCTGAAGCTTTGAACGTAACTTCGGTATCTCCGACTGTGATTTTTTTCACTACCATTTTTTTAACCCTCTACTTCTAACTCGAATCTGACGGTTGCTCCGTCTGCGTCATAAAGGTCGTAGAAGTACCACCCCTCATCAACCGTATCAAGATACGTTTTCAGAAGAGTAACTGACCCTGACGCTGTTGTATAACTTGCGGTGCTTAATGTTGATGAGTTCTCCTTGATGGAAACCACATCTTTCGAAACGGTTAGCACTACATCTGCCGCAGTGTATGTAGCCTCTTCAGGACTAACCGTTAACCCGGAAAAGACGGTAACGCGACTGTGGTATACCACGCGTTGTATTTATCGCTGTCGGTGCTCGCGCAAGAAAAAATCTTAACTACGCCTGTTGTCTCTTCGGGAATTGCCTTAAACTCAATTTCGGTTGTTTGCACTTCCTTACCCTCTGCTCTTGTTTCACCCTCAAGTGTCGGTCTTGACGCGATGCAGTTGTACAAGCAATGCCTTATTCCATTTGCGTCTCCTGTAAACTCGAACATCAATGCAAATGGTTTCGGCGCGTCTGTGTTCTTCTCAACGAATACATCGTTATTGTCGAGCGTGAACCCGATAACATCTTCAAAGAACTTGTCGGGAATCAGCGCTATCTCAAGTGTTCCCGTGTATCCGTTGTTGCCTGTCTCATAATCGTATAAAACATCATCTGCATAAAACGAGCTCTCTTCGCCTTCGGGTTCAAGCGATATTGATACCGCCCCCGGAATTGGTACAGGTGTTCCGTATGTCGGCGCCCCTGTGGTTTCTGTTACGGTTGCATAGTATGCTTTTTTAAGACCGTATCTTATTTTATTAGCCATTGTTTAGTCTCCTTCTACCGCATAAGCGGTCATGTGTAGTTTTTCATCGTTGATATATGCTTCTGTCTTTTGCCATATAATCTCGTTGGTATCAAAGGCGCTTTCAAGTGACGCCTCTGTTGCTGTGTCTTTTTTGCTTGTGTAAAGCTCTACTCGTAAATTGGTTTTCGGTTTATAGACTTTGTTGTCTGCGATGAAGTTGTCGCTCCCGTTTTCGTAGTAAACAATAAATGGCGGATTTACGGGAGTTGAAAAAACCCTATACCTAACAGGGATCGTGCTTGATATTGTAATGATTGATAAAAACTCTGATAGTGTCATTTCAGTTTCCCCCTAAACTCCGCTTCTGCTTTTTCTTTTATCGCCTTTTCAACGGGCTTAATATGCGGTATTCCGTCAACTCTTCCGCCATTGACTTTTGCGTGTCCATACTCTAACAGGTGCGTCAGATAGTAGATTTTGTTTTTGATGATGTAGGTCTTGCCTTTTTTTGAATAATGCCACCCCTTGGCATACTCACCTGTTTTTTTGGGGGATTTGTCTTTCAGTTCGTTGACTCCCCATTTTGCAAGTTCTTTGCCTGTTTGGTCGAGCGCCTGGTGTACATCATCACTTAGTGCCTCAATGATTATGCTGACCTCTTTTTCAAAATTCATCGTCTCGCTTCCCTTGCATAAAGTTCCGTGTAGCCGTCTTTCCTCTTGTATGTTCGATATATGTCATAATTTTTGTTTTCAAATGTAGCCCTGTCCTGTCCGTTATAATCAAGCGAATTGATGACAAACTGAACATCTGCCCTTAAGCCTGTGGCGGCGGCTTTGTAGAACTCATCTTTCGATACGCTTTTTAATCCGCAAAAAATCCGCGTTGATGTGGTCGATGATATGTCGTTACCAATGGCGTCTTGCGTTATCGTTTCCGATATCAAATATAAAATGTCATTCATAGTAACCACCACTCATTGATAGTGCATCTCTAAATTTTTGGTATCTTGATAAGTAGCTTTCGCCTTCACCCTCAAAATTGAACATATACTTGCAATATAATTCGCAAGCCGTGAAAACCAATTCGTCTCCAAGGTCAATAGATGCTGATGAAAGCCCTATGCGTTCAAGGTCGAGCTTCGCCGTGTTTATGTTGTCAACGATTTCAGCGTCAACGGCTGTGCTTGCTATCCTTAATCGGTTTCTCATTTTTAATGTTATTTCTTCCATCCCGCATCTCCTTGTAAGATTGATATGTAAGTTCAGTAATGATTTGAGTTCCCACATGCCCGGTCTGTGCTGTCGGGTCGCAGAAGATTTTGTAACCACATTTCTTTGCCCGATAACAAAAGCTTAAATCTTCACCCAACCCCGGAAGCGGCTCAAATAAGTTTCCCATTCTGTCATAAATGTCTTTTAGCACGCTGGTTTTAATCAAGCACATTGCCATTCCGCAAGCGTCAACCTCAAACAGCGTTTCGGGATAGTCGCGAATAACATCTGCGGTCGGGTCGGTTTCATCTCTCGGCTTGATGTTTTTGAACACGGTCGGGTCAAATGGCGGTTTCCTTTTGAACGCCAGTCCGGAGACAATATCTTTATCGTGTGATTTCAGCTTTTCATAGATGTCCGGCATGAATGTCATGTCGCTGTCAACGAATAAAAGATAATCCGCGTTGGTGATCGCCGCGCTTGCTATGTCGTTTCTTGCATTTGCGATTAAAGAATTAGATACAAAATACGCAAAATGCTCATCTTTGATTTTCACACTGAATAAGCTTTTGACCGTTTCAATGGGCATGGTTGACAGTGTGGGTAATCCTATCATTACTTTCATGTTTCTATTTCCTCCGACTTTCTCCGACTTTTAAAATAGACAAGGAGCGACTGTCGGAGATAAGCCGCCCCCCATCAACGCTATAGCCTATTTAGATTTGTGCAGCTTTACAAATGCCTGCTTGGTTACAAGCTCGCCGTCACAAAGTGCATAACCTCTGTAGCACATACCACCGCTTCTGAAAGCAACTGATGCGTCTTTGGTTATCTCTATCGGTTTTGCCCAGTTGAAGTGATATTCGTTCAGGTCGCCAAAGAATGCTGTGTCATCTGCTACCCACTCATCTATGATGACGGGATAACCCATGATGCTACCAACGAAGCCGTCTTCCCTGTCCATTACGAACATAGGCACTCCGCTTGAGCTTGCCTTAACTTTTGCAAGTGTTCCGAACAGAAGCTTTCTGTTCATGATGAAAGTTGCGTTCTGATGATAAGCTTCGGGCAGTCTTGCGATTGTATTCATAACGCAATCCCAGTCAATGCTTCCCGTTGACGCTACTAATTCATAGTTGCTTGTCGTTGCGTAAGTTTCGCTTCCGATGCCTTTAGGTTCGCTTGTGCCGTTGCCTGTGAGCAGTGCCTTTTCAATCGCCTTGAACAGTTTCTTTGAAAGTTTGTCAACAATGAATGCCTCAAATGCGGGGATTGACATGTGTTCTACATCAGCGTCCAATGTTATGGTTTTGATTATCTTGTGGGCTGTGAGCTGAATGTAGTTGTAGGTATCGGCACTGTCAGAGCTGTCAGAACCCATGTTTTTCCATGCCGCGTCTGCATTTGTTGCTTCTACGGGAATATTTACATAATTCGGAAAGCTTGTTACGGTTATTCTTGAATAAAGTACCGAATACTGTTCAAGCTTTTCGCCGACTTTGTTCATGGTCTCTTTAGGAATAACGTATGCGGCCGCTACGACTGACGCTCTTTCTTCGTTGGTCAGCGCTTCGCCCTTAAGGTCTTTGAGCCATGCGTCTCTGTATTCAACGCTGGCAGGTTCAAATATTCTGTTTTCCATTTTTGTCTCCTCGAATGTTTCTACTACTGGTGCTTCCTCAACAACTTTGTTGAGAAGTGCCTGTCTTTTTTCTTCGGCTTCTATAGCCGCTTTGGTCTCAAGTTCCGCCTGTCTTTCGTCAAGCTCCTTGAGTTCCTTGTCCAGTGCCTCAACATCACATTTTTCGTTTTTCAACTCTTCGTGAATTTCAGCCCTGCGTTTTTCTATGCTGTCCATTTTTACCTCCGTGTCTTGAGCAACAATAATGCTCTTAAGTTTTGTTTTACAAGTTCTTCCCGCCTGCACAACTCCTGTGCTTCCTGTTCGATGACTCCCTCGAAATAGGAACGCGCGGATATATCAGTCGATGGATTGGCTGGTGTTGAAACCGCCGAAACATCGTAAACCTTGTCTACTCTTTTGATTATTCTTGTATGGTTGTCACTGTCGTATTCGTCTTCGCTTACCGTGAAAGCCCACGACATTTGAAAAATAAGCCCTTCATTAATGTCCTCGTAAAGCGACCTTGCCTCCGCCGTTTTTGATAAGTCGGCGGCAATAAAAAAACCGCTGTCCTGCGGCTCTGCTATGAGTGTTGGCGTCTTACTCTTCCCCATTTTGTTCCGGGCAAACACTCTTCCGGAGTGGTTGTACTGCATTATGATGTCTGACATGTCGGCGGTGTCGAGTGCTTTCTTGTCTATGATTTCCTTGTACTCGATTTCGCCGTTTCGCCATAACACGTAAGGGTCGTTAAATGTGGTTGCAAACCCCTCAACATAATAGTCGCTGTCAAATCTCTTTTCTTCCGCCGGTTGTAATAGCGGCATTATTCGATATTCCCTATTCGTCTTTATTGGCATCTTCTCTCCCCTTTTCCATGTATTCTTTTCTGATATAGTATTTGTCGCCGCCTTTTACTTTCGGCATGTTGAAAACTTCGTTTGCTTGGTTTTGTGTGATTAAGCCTCTATCGAACATTGACGTTACATACTCAACTTTGGTTTTGGTCGGTGCAATTTGTAGCCTATTACTTGAAAACATTATCTCGTTGTCCTTGTTGGCCTTATCGCCGTAAACCATGTTTGTCATCACAAGGGACAGCTGAAGTGCAAATGGTTCAATCTTTCCTTCGTAATAACCTTCCCATTTGTTATCATCATCACTTCCAAATTCGTTTCGGATTATATTTTCATTAACTCCGAAATAATCAAACACGTTTCCTCTTATCATTTCCGCTTGGTTCGGCGGTACAAAATACGGCGTTGAATTTATCGGTTTGACGTCTGAATATTTCGTGTCGAATAAAAGGACTCCGCCGTTGTTTGAGGCTGATAAGTTTTCGCTTATAAACCTTGTTCGTTCTGCCGCTATGTCACTCGATTTTAAAGTCTTGTTTATTTGGGCTATAAATCTTATTACCGCACTATTTTTCGCACCCTCTTCAATCGCCTGATTTTGTGTGTTCATTAGGCTTATTGTTGGCATTAAGGCGTTGTTTGTTTCACCGACAAAATCATCGCGATAAAAAAACTTGTTCATTATACCGACTTTACTTAATTCTTCGGCTCGCTTTTCATTGTAGTACTTGTATGCGAGATATCGCTTGCCCTCGTATGCTTTGATTTCTGCGTTGATTGGCGAGACAGGGAAAAATCCTGTAATGTTGCCCCGTTGGTCATTAAGCGGAATTATGAAACATGTATTTTCAGCCTCTAAAATTGTTGCGGCTTTATACAAAAACTTTGTTGTGTCCATATAAAAGTTCGGTCGGTACAGCAGTTTGTATTGGAGGCTCTTTTTAGATCCGCTGATTTCCGGTTTGAGCTTTGAACAGTGCGTTGCAAATGTATGGATCGCCGCCCTGCAAAGTTCCGCCTCGTAAACACCTCCCGCAAAACTTGTGAACACAGGAGAGTAGGCGGTAACAGTTTGCAGATATCCCGCAGTTGCCTCCGCCACAGCAGGCTCCGCTGTCCGCCTTAATATTTTATCTATAAATCCCATTTACGCCTCCTTGTTCATGTTGATGTAATGGTCTTTTTGGTCGTGCAAAACTTTATATGCACACAGAAGAGCGACTGTTCCATCGATTCTTTGTCTTCGATCTAAACCCTTTACGGGCTGGATGTTTCCGTTTACGTCTGTTTTCGTATTCGTGTTAGCGAAATTCCATTTGTCTATCGGGTTGCCACTGTAAATTATTTTCCTTGCCTGTAAGTCGGCTTTCATACTTTTCATCGGCTCTGATAAACTTATTGTTCCCTGTCTGACGGGTATCATTGCGTTTTCTCCAAAGTCCGCTTTGAATTCCCGAAGCAGTGTGTCATCAATATGCCAAGGGTCATACCCGATAAATAATGTGTAAAGCCCTTGCTCCTGTAGCTCCCTGAACCAGTCAAGGAATATTCGTTTATCGCATTTGTTTCCGTCGCAAGTTCTGAGAAAGCCTTGCGTCTCCCAAAGCTTGTATGGCACGTTGTCTCTGCCTTGCCGCTTGCCTTCATCTTCCCATTTGTTTATAGCTTCTTCGGGAAGCCAGTACATCGACTTTACGTATATCTTGTCATCGTTCGGCCGCATACAGATTGCTTTTGCGGCATTTAGGTCTATGCTGTCGGCGGCGTCAAATCCGCCTATACAATAATCAAACTGGCTTATATCAAATGTGGAGTTATAATCAAAGTCTTCCCACGCAAGGAAAGCACTTTCATTTGTCTGTTTTAAATTAAAATCTTTGACTAAAACTGTCGGCTTGAATGCGGGATCTTTTTTCGCCCGCTCAACACACTCCGATAAGTATGATTTGCTCTTTATAGTGTCCAGTCCGGGATTTGCCTTTATCCATTTGTCGGGCTCATCCCACTCCTCTATGTGATCTAACTCATAAACGAACGGCAGAAACTTCTCGTCTTCAATCGTGCCGTTTATAACTTTCGCGGCGTATTCGTATTGGCTGTCAAATATTCCGTTCCGCAAAAACCCATTTGTCGTTATGCAAAAAAGCAAGGGTTGCGCTCTACTTCCCATGCTCTGTTTCATAAGGTCATATATGTCGCGGTTCTTGATTGCCGCAAGTTCATCTATGATAATGCAATGCCCGTTTAAGCCATCGAGAGTGTTTGTGTTGCTTGCCAGAGGTGCAATTGTTCCCATGTTGTATGGGAAATATAAATCGCTTTTTCTTCGCTTTGTTATTTGCGAGATGTCCTTTGACTGCCGAGCCATCGCCGTTACTGCCGCAAATGCCCGGTTGGCTTGGTCTTTGGCTGTCGCTATGTTATAAACTCCCGGAGCTCCCTCATCATCGTTTATCAGCATTGCCAGTGCCACCGCCGCCATCTCTGTTGTCTTGCCGTTTTTTCTGCCTTCAATTGTTAGAACTTCATTGTACCGCCTCAGGCCGTTGTCATCAACGAAACCGAACACCGCCTGAAACTTTGCTTTTTGGAATGGCTCTAATTTCAACGGAGCGCCCATTTTGCCCTCGGCCTGTTTGCAAAATTCCTCTATGAAGCCAATGTGTTTGTTTGCCAGTTCTTCATCGAAATGGTACTTGCCCGGATTATCTATATCATATAAAAGTTTTTCATACACTCTGCGGATTTTTTCACATGCTACGATTTTTCCGTCAAGAACCGCTTCGCCGTATTCTTTTAATATCATCTCGTTTTCAACTTCTTGATTATCGGGTTTTCAACCTGTGCGTTTTCCGGGAATAATCCTATAAGCCCTTTAAATGTTGTGTTGTAATTTTTTATCATTGTGTTGTAGGACTTCTGTGCAGGATTTTCCATTACCACATCAAACCCGTTTCCGTTCTTGCTTTTAAGCGTTGCCCCTTCTTGGTCTATCTGTGCTTTCAGTCTGTCAAGCGTTGCCGCCATAAATGCCGCCTCTTCGCACAGTCGTTCCGCTATGGTCTTTTTATCATCGCTAACAAGTTCTACCATTTCCATAAATGACGTCTTGTATTCTTCTTTAGTCATTTTTACCCCTTTCATGGATTTTTGCCGCCCGGGAAAATTGTGG
>Ga0302252_1000938_pt1 | contig 19739 bp, 19 predicted proteins | sample AAG_RA_Leu_MG_FD_193511 | JGI IMG/M metagenome (GOLD analysis project Ga0302252, IMG submission 193511) | Enriched activated sludge microbial communities from anaerobic digester in WTTP, New Holstein, Wisconsin, United States - AAG_RA_Leu | ecosystem: Engineered > Bioreactor > Anaerobic >...
CCAGCTTAAAGAAGATAAGCTGAATGAAATAAGGACAAAATTTGGTATGCTTTTTCAGGAATCTGCCCTTTTTGACTCTCTAACTGTATGGGAAAATGTGGGTTTTCACTTGGTGGAAAATAAAAATGCTAAACAAGAACTTGTGATGACGCGGGTTAAAGAATGTTTAGAATTGGTTGGTTTAAAAGACATAGAGTATCTTAAACCTTCTGAACTGTCCGGAGGTATGAAAAAACGGGTTGCGTTAGCAAGGGCATTATTTCTTAAACCAGAAGTTATATTGTATGACGAGCCCACAACAGGCGTCGATCCCATTATGGCTGATGTTATAAATGAACTTATAATAGAATTAAATCAAAAGTTAAACGTTACTTCTGTTGCTGTTACACACGATATGAAAAGCGCATATAAAATTGCCGATAGAATTGCCATGCTTTACAACGGCAAAATTATTGAAATAGGAACTCCTGAAGAAATTCGCAATATCAAAAATCCAGTAGTGCAGCAATTTATTACAGGTTCTTCAAAAGGACCTATTAGTCAATTTTAAATATATACGAAAGTAGAGGTGTAAAGTGGAAGAAAGAAGTTTTGAAATAAAGGTTGGGATATTTATTCTTGTTGGTATAATTTTACTTTTCATAATTATTTTTTCTATAGGCAACGTGTATATTTTTGAAAAGGTTTACAGGATAAAGGTAGTATTTAATTATGTTAGCGGCTTGGGCGAAAGTGCTCCTGTAAGATTTGCCGGTGTAGGGGTAGGGAACATAGAAGATATACATATTTTTTATGATTTAGACGAAAAGAGAACAAAAATAAAAGTTATTGCTAAAGTAAAACAATTTGTCAGGATAGAAAAAGATTCAAGGGCAGTAATCAATACCTTAGGGCTTTTAGGCGAAAAATATCTGGAAATTTTTCCGGGAACAAACACCAGCGAATTCTTAAAAGATGGAGATACGATCATAGGCCAAGACCCGATTGCGATGGAAGATGTGACAAGCCAATTAACAGGCATGATAGGAGATATGAAAGGAATAATAGGCAGGATAAACGCTGGCGAAGGAACAGTCGGAAAACTGCTCGTTGAGGAAGAAATATATTGTGACCTTCGCGATTTTGTAAAAGATATAAAAGCCCATCCATGGAAGCTGTTGCACAGGCCCAAGTCAGGTGAATAGAGCATGACTGTTTAAGGAGACAAAATGACAATTTTTACAATAAGATTATTTTTTATTATAATTGGTGCTGTTGTTAGCTATAACATTGGTCTTTGGTTTGGTGAATACAACAGGATGGTAGCTTTCAAGTTTGCATTAGGCGGAATTATTTTTACATTTTTAATAATAGCAATTGAATCATTAATGAAAAAAGCCTCTGCTCGGAACCTTTCTGCTGCAGTATTCGGCCTAATTTTTGGTGTTTTTATGGCATGGGTCGTTACAGGTGTTATAAAGCTTATTCCGATGGACGAAACTCTTTTTGCTTCCATACAGGTTGGCCTTACGATAGTTTTTTCTTACCTTGGTATGGTTATAGCCATAAGGGGGAAAGATGAATTTAATATAGTTATACCGTACATAAAGTTTGCAAGACAGGACGAAGCAAAAGAAATCGTACTTGTAGATACGTCCGTAATAATAGACGGAAGAATAGCCGATATATTTAAAACACGTTTTGTCGAAGGCAGAATACTTATCCCAAAATTTGTTCTAAGAGAGTTACAGCAAATTGCAGATTCAAAAGATTCTCTTAAACGAAACAGGGGCAGGCGAGGCCTTGATGTTTTAAACGCAATACAAAAAGATACAAAGATAGAGGTTAAAATACATGATGAAGACTTTCCGGAACTAACCGAAGTCGATGCTAAGCTTGTTAAATTGGCCCAAATGTTAGGAGCAAAAATACTGACAAACGATTATAACCTCAATAAAGTTGCCGAGCTGCAAAAAGTTAAAGTTTTAAATATAAATGATTTGGCCAATGCGTTAAAACCTGTCGTGCTTCCCGGTGAGGAATTAGAAGTCAGAATTATAAAGGAAGGTAAAGAACAAAAACAAGGAATTGCCTATTTAGATGACGGTACAATGGTTGTAGTGGAGAATACAAAACATCTTTTAGGTGAAGATGTAAAAGTAGTCGTTACAAGTGTTTTGCAGACATCCGCGGGAAAAATGATTTTTGGAAAATTAGGGAGTATTGTAAATAAAGAAAATCATAAATGAAAATTGCCGCAATAGTAGCTGCTGCCGGGAAAGGCAAAAGATTTGGTTCCATCAGAAATAAGATTCTTGAAAAGATAGATCAAAAGCCGATTTTATATTATAGCCTTCATGCTTTGGATGAGCCAGATCTTATAAATTTAATCGTAGTTGCTCTTAATAAAGAAGATATTTTTTGTTTCAAAAAAGAAATAATACAAAAAAATAAATTTAAAACTCCCATAGCTTTTGTAGAAGGCGGGACCGAAAGATATTATTCTGTAAAAAAAGCGCTCAACGTAATTAAAAATGATTTTGATTATATTTTAATTCACGATGGAGCTCGGCCGTTTCTTACGCGCCGAATGATAGAAACATGCTTAAAGTATGCTAAAAAACACGGTGCGGCGTGTCTGGGTTCAAAAATTACATCAACAATCAAAGCGGTGGACGACAAAGGGATTATTTATAAAACAGTTTCCAGAAATAACCTTTTTGAAGCGCAAACCCCGCAGATTTTTAAAGCATCAGTAATAAAACAAGCTTATTTAAAAACAAGATATTCAAAAGCAATTACAGATGATTCGAGCATTATTGAGCGGCGGGGGTGCAAAGTGGCGCTAGCGCCAACTAGTGAATTAAATATGAAAATAACGTTTCCGGACGATATAAGAATAGCAGAAGACATTTTCAAAAAACAAAAATGCAGGAGTAAAAAGTAAAATGAAAATTGGTATAGGATATGATATCCATAGGTTAGTTGAAGATCGGCCCTTGGTACTGGGCGGGGAAGAAATCCCCTATATCAAAGGACTTTTTGGCCATTCAGATGGCGATGTATTAGCACATGCAGTAATTGACGCAATTCTTGGAGCTGCATCGTTACAAGATATCGGGGAAATGTTTCCTGATTACGAGCCGGATTACAAAGACATATCGAGTTTAAAACTTTTATCTAAGGTAGCAGATCTTTTAAATGAAAAATCTTTTAAAATACAGAATATTGATAGCGTTGTTATATGTGAGGATCCTATGTTAGCACCTTTTAAATCAAAAATGAAAAAAAATATTGCAGAAGCACTACGTATTAAGATAGATCAGATCAATATTAAAGCAAAAACAAATGAAAAGATAGGGCCGTTGGGGGCAAATGAAGCCATAGCGGCTTATGCCGTTGTTTTGTTGCAATAGGCCTTTTTGCTTTAGAAAACCTTACAGATACATCTGCATTAAGCTGGTGTGATATAAAATTTACAGGAGGAAGAAATGTTTTTTTTAATACTATTTACTATTTTGACACTGCTGTTGATATATATACTTGTTAGTATGGTATTTTTTAGAGACGAGATAAGTGCAATTTTTGACAGAGATCCCGCAGCTGTAAGCATCTTAGAAGTTCTTTTTCTTTACCCAAGTTTGCATGCTATGATACATTATCGTATTTCCCACGCTTTATGGATCTTAAAAATTCCGTTTCTGCCGAGATTATTATCACAACTCTCAAGATTTTTTACAGGTATCGAAATTCATCCCGGGGCCAAAATCGGAAAAAGTTTTTTTATAGACCATGGTATGGGTGTTGTTATAGGAGAAACTACAATTGTTGGGAATAATGTTACATTATATCAAGGTGTTACATTGGGTGGTACAGGCAAAGAAAGAGGAAAGCGCCATCCGACCATAGGTGACAATACAGTTGTAGGAACCGGTGCTAAGGTGTTGGGTAATGTTAATATCGGAAGCAATGTTGCAATAGGCGCAAATGCCGTTGTAATAAAAGATGTTCCTGATAATTGCACCGTGGTAGGTATTCCAGGAAAGGTTGTGCGAAAAGAAGGCAAGCGTATTCCTTCCATAACGTTAGACCACACTAATCTTCCGGATCCCATAGCCAATTCTTTAGCATCTTTACAGGAAGAAATAGAAAAAATTGAAAAACATTTGCAGAACTTTCAATAAAAATGTCGATTTCCATTTACAACACACTTTCACGCAAAAAAGAAGAATTTCAACCTCTTAAGCGCAATACAGTGGGTATGTATGTTTGCGGTCCTACCGTTTATGATGACCCGCACATAGGTCACGCAAGAGCTGCTTATGCCTTTGAGATAGTGAGAAATTACTTTCAATATAAAGGCTTCAAAACAAAATTTGTCAAAAATATAACCGATGTTGACGATAAAATAATACAAAAAGCAGTATTTTTGAGCGAAAAAGATAAAAAATTATCAAACATGGGTTTAAAAGCTGCTACAAGTTTTATTGCAGAAAAATATTTGCGTGAGTATAAGGAAGCAATGCGACTTTTAGGCATAAAAGCCGCGACCAAAGAGCCTAAGGCGACTGCCCATATAAAAGATATCCTGATTGCCATAGATATTTTGATCAGAAAAAAATATGCTTATGTTTCGGGTAAAAGCGTGTATTTCGATGTATCGAAACTTAAAGATTATGGAAAGCTTTCAGAACAGAATACTGAAAAAATGCTTGAGGCGATACGTATCGAGAAGGACGAGAACAAAAAAAATCCTCTAGATTTTGCTTTGTGGAAAAGTTCCAAATTGGGTGAGCCTTCATGGGACAGCAAGTGGGGTAGCGGAAGACCAGGCTGGCACATAGAATGTACCTGCATGAGCATGAAATATCTGGGTTCGCCGTTTGACATACACGGAGGAGGCTTAGATCTAATTTTTCCGCATCATGAAAACGAAATTGCACAGGCAGAAGGCTTAACCGGCAAACAATTTGCAAAGTTTTGGATGCACAATGGTCTGATAACAATTGATGGAAAAAAAATGGCAAAATCTTTAGGCAATTTTATATCGGTTAAAGATTCTATAGCTCAATTTGGTGCAGAGACAATAAAAATGTTTTTTTTGACTGCTCACTACAGACATAATTTAGATTATACTGAAAAAAATATTTTGGCATCAAGAGAAGCGCTTTCAAGATTTTTAATTTTATTCGATAAGATCGAAAAATTAAACCAGCGTAATAAGTTTGTATTTTTCAGAAAAATCCCACAAAATATTCAGAACTCTTTCAATGAATATAAAAAACTATTTCATGATTCTATGGACGATGATTTTAATTCACCCAAAGCTTTATCGGTTATGTTTGATATTGTTAATTTATGCAATAAGGTTTTAGATGATAATTCGATTAATGAAAAAACCAAAACCAAATTTTTATTAATAGCAAAATATTTTCTTATAAAAATAGGTAAAAATATTTTTGTGATTTTTAAGGAACGCGAAAATATCGATTCCAAAACTGTAAAAATGATCCAAAAAGAAATCGAACGGCGAGACATTGCAAGAAAAGCTAAAAATTATTCTCTTGCAGATTCGATACGAACAGATCTTTGCAAAAAAGGTATAGTATTAGAGGATACTAATGACGGAACGAGTTGGCGCAAAATTTAAGCAAAAAGGATTTTTTATTACGTTTGAAGGTCCGGAGGGAAGCGGAAAAAGCACCCAGGCAAATCTGTTGTATCATTTTTTAAAAAGAAAATGGAATTGTATATACACGCGTGAGCCCGGCGGAACAAAAGTCGGAGAGGCCGTCAGAAAAATTTTGCTGAATCCTTGTTTGTCTGGGATGGATGCTGTTTGTGAGCTGTTTCTTTTTGAAGCAAGCAGAGCCCAGTTAGTGCGGGAAATAATTTTACCAGCGCTCGCTAAAGGTAAAATCGTAATATGCGACCGTTTTACGGATGCGACAACCGCATATCAGGGATATGGTGAAAAAATTAGCATGGATTTTATTGCGTACATCAATAAATTTGCAACCTGCTCTCTTACTCCTGATTTGACAATATTGATGGATATTAACTCAAAAGCCGGGCTTAAAAAAGCACGCTTGAGAAAACAAAAACAGTTGGATAGAATTGAAAAAAAACATTTAAGAGTGCATAATTTGATTAGGAAAGGATATTTAGAAATAGCAAAGCAAAACCCGGAAAGAATAAAAGTTTTTAATTCGAAGGTTAGCATCCAGGATAATCAAAGAAATATAAGAAATTTCGTAGAGTCTAAACTTATAAAACATTAGATAAAACATAATTGCAAAATGGCATTTAAAGAAATAATAGGGCAAGATGCTGCAATAAGAACTTTGTTAGCGGCAAAGCGAAAAGGGAAAATTGCGCCTGTTTACTTATTTTATGGTCCGGATGGAGTCGGGAAATTTCTGGCGGCAAAGAATTTTGCCAAATTGCTTAACTGTACAAATCATTCTGTTGAAAAAGATTGCTGCGATGTTTGTAATCACTGTAAACAGATTGAGAACGAAAACTATCCTGATGTTTTTTTTATCAAAGATGACGATACTATCAAAATCGAACAGGTGAGAGACATGAAATGGCAGTTAGCGTTAAAACCTGTTTCATCCAGTTTTAAAGTTATCATTATTAAAAACGCTTCTTTTCTCTCTCATCAGGCGCAAAGCGCACTTTTAAAAACTCTTGAAGATATGCAATTTAATGCCGTATGCGTACTTGTTACTTCAAATATTTCAACGATGTTGCCGACTATAATTTCGAGGGCGGAATTAATAAGATTTTTTCAAATTAAAAGTGAAGATATAAAAAATTTTTTACAAGACAAGCTGAGTTTTACAGACAACCAAGCCGAAGCTATGAGTCATATATTTGACGGATCGATACGAGCGAGTAAAACAACTGATATAGAATCTTATATGGATTCAAGAGAGCGTGTTTTTGATTTCATAATTAATAAAAATGATATTTCACGTAGGAAAAAAGATTTTTTTGACTTCAAAAATTTGAATGATATGTTGAATATAATGATAACTTGGTATAGGGATGTATTGTTATACAAAGCAGGAATTTCCAAGAATTTTTTTATTAATTATGATAGAATTGTAGACATTGAGAAATGCGGCGTTAACATTGAGGCTGAAACCTTAGTCAACCATTTAGGCTTTCTTTTAAATAGCAAAATAATGCTGGAAGAAAATGTAAGTCCAAAACTTATTTATAATTCGTTATTTATTGAAACTAACCAAAGCTAAAAAAAATATGAATGAAATTATTCAAGTTCGTTTGCGAGAAACAGGAAAAGTTTCGTATTATCTTACCGGCGGTTTGCCGCTTGTTATTGGGGATTATGTAATAGTTGAGGAAGACCGCAGCCTTGAATATGGACAGGTGATGTCTGACATAGAAAAAGTTGTTGATGCAAATCTGACGGATCCGTTAAAACAAATAGTACGAAAGGCAGCACAGGGCGATATACACCAAATTGAAAAAAACCGTAAAAAAATAAAAGAAGTAATAAGCACTTGCCAGAGGAAAATAATTGAACATCGTCTTCCCATGAAGCTTGTAGATGCAGAGTTTTCTTTTGACCGCTCAAAAATTTTATTTTATTTTACATCCGAAGGAAGGGTAGATTTCAGAGAGCTCGTAAAAGATCTTGCACGCATTTTTAAAGCAAGAATAGAATTGAAACAAATAGGCGTAAGAGATGAAGCAAAAATATTGGGAGGTATAGGGCCGTGCGGAATGAACTTATGTTGCGCAAGTTTTTTGAAAGATTTTGAGCCGGTAACTATAAAAATGGCTAAAGACCAAAACATGCCGCTCAACCCCAATAAAATTTCTGGTTTATGCGGAAGATTAATGTGCTGTTTATCGTATGAGCACGAGGTATATAAAGAGTTGCTGAAGAATTTGCCGAAGGTTGGACAGCATGTAAAAACACATAATGGTTTAGGCAAAGTTATAGAAGTGACACCCCTGAAGCGTGCAATCAGGGTTGAGCTTGAGGATGGAAGGCAAATAGAAATTTTTTATGATGAAAAAGGGCAACAAATAGTAGCAGACAAAAAACACGAATGAAAACAAAATATATTACAACGCCGCTTTATTATGTCAATGGCGATCCCCATATAGGTCATTCCTATACGAATGTTGTGACTGATACATTAGCCAGATTTTACCGTCTGGACGGCAACAAGGTTTTTTTTCTTACCGGTACCGACGAACATGGCCAAAAAATCAAAAAAGAAGCTGAAAACGCTGGTCTTGAACCTGGTGATTATGCAGATAAGGTAGCGGTAAAATTTAAAAACCTATGGAAAGAGCTCAATATACAATATGATGATTTTATAAGAACTACTGAAGCCCGACACATAGTGACAGTCAAAAAAGCATTAATAAAACTTTATAAGCAGGGTGATTTATATGTCGGGAAATATGAAGGATGGTATTGCACGCCGTGTGAAACATTCTGGCAGGCGAAGGAGATAAATGACGGACTTTGTCCGGATTGCCATAGAAAAGTTGATCACATAGAAGAGCAAAATTATTTTTTCCGTCTTTCCAAATATCAAAAATGGTTGCTAGATTTTTTAAAAAGTAACCCTTCTTTTATACAACCTTCAATCCGATACAATGAAACCATATCTTTTTTAGAAAACAATATGCTGCAGGACTTGTGTATTACCAGGCCCAAGGCTAGGCTTTCCTGGGGGATAGAAGTTCCTTTTAGCAAAGAGCATGTTGTATATGTTTGGTTTGACGCTCTTCTTAATTATATTTCTGCTTGTTCGTGGGGGAGAAACACATTTAGATTTCGTTCACTTTGGCCTGCTGATATTCACCTCCTTGGTAAGGATATATTAAGGCAGCATGCAGTTTATTGGCCTATTATGCTGCGGGCGCTTGGAGTGGCAATGCCAAGAATGGTGTTTGCACACGGTTGGTGGCTCGTAAAGGGCGAAAAAATGTCAAAGTCTAAAGGGAATATACTAGACCCTTATTATTTAATAAACAAATATGGATTGGATTCATACAGATATTTTCTTTTGAGAGAAGTTCCTTTTGGATTAGATGGTAGTTTTAGCGAAGATACGTTTATTTTCCGCTTCAATAGTGACCTTGCAAATGATTTAGGAAATTTGGTTAACAGAACGATTAATATGATTCAGAAATATTTTAACGGCACAATTCCTATAAAAAATAAAGTCAGCGATCCTTTGCTAAAAGATCTAGAAGAGCAGTCAAAATTACTTTTTGAAAAAGTAAGATTACACATGTATAAACTTGAGTTTAGCGATGCCCTCTCTGAAATATGGAAAGTTATAAATAAGGCGAATAAATTAATTGAATTACAAGCCCCTTGGAGCATGTTTAAAAATAATGAAACAGACAAGCTAGGGGAACTTATGTATGCGCTGGCAGAAAGTTTAAGGATAGTTACGGTTGCCATTTTTCCATTTATGCCCAATGCGGCGTCAAAAATTTGGGATCAGCTTGGTATACCGTACGATTTGCAAAAAACGCGGCTTAACAGTATAAAAAAATTTTTCTTCCTGAAAAAAAAGATTCATGTAAAACAACCTCAACCCATTTTTCCACGTATCAAAGTTTAACACTAAAATGATAATTGACACACACTGCCACCTAGACTTTCCGGAATTTGATTGTGATAGGCGCGAAGTTATAGAGCGCGCCAAAAATTTCGGAGTAAATTATATAATAAACGTAAGTTCAAGCATAGATGGCTGTTTTAAAACATTAGAGTTGATTGATTCTTATAGAAATGTTTTTGGGACGTTGGGTATCCATCCTCATTATGCCGATGACATTGATAATAAATGTTTTGATAAAATAAAAGATGCCTTAAGTCTTAAAAATAAAAAAATTGTTGCGATCGGAGAGATAGGGCTGGATTATTATAAAAATTTCTCCTCAAAAGAAGGACAAAAAAAACTGTTTCGTAATTTTCTTGATATGGCAAAAGAATTTGATTTGCCGATAATGGTGCATTCGCGTGATGCCTTCGAAGATACCTTAAATATTTTAAAAGAAAAAGAAATAAAGAATGCAGTATTTCATTGCTTTTCTGGAGCACAAGATGATTTAAAAGCAGTTTTGGAAAATGGTTTTTTTGTATCTTATACGGCTAACATTACATTTAAAAAAGCCGATATCTTGCGCAAAATAGTAAAAGAGACGCCATTGGATAAATTTTTTGTTGAAACAGATGCGCCATTTTTGGCACCACAGGCAAAAAGAGGCGAAAGAAACGAGCCTGCCTATCTTTCTTATTTAGTTGAGGAGTTATCAAATATTTTTGGGATTGAAAAACAGAAGATAGAAGAAGCTACAAGCAAAAACGCCGTTAATTTTTTCAAATTAAAAATATGAGTTTTTTATGAAAGCTATGACAAAATTTTTTTTAAAAGAAAAACTATATATAGCAATGTTCTTGCTAATCCTTTTTTTATACATGGGGTCATTTGCTACAGGAGGGGCAAAAGAATACAAACACAACGGGCATAAAGTAAGCGTTTCAAAAGAAAATGTTATCGACAATTCTAAAGATATTCCGTCTGAAAAAATAGAAGAGATTGCAAAAACAAAACCTCTCGTTATTTTGATTTCCGGGCTTATGTTTTTATTGTTTTTATTATTTTTCGTACTTGGCGTAGCTGTAGATTTGAGCTGGTTTTATAATAGCATTAGAAGAAAAGATTTTTTCAGTAAGTTTGGCGAATTCGCAAGATTAAAAACTGTTTCCTGGTCTTTGGGCGACATAATAAGAGTAGCAGTCACTTTTGTATTCTGGAGTTTTATTGGTATGGTATTTTTAAGTACCATATATGTGGTGATTAATCTTTTTGCAAACATTAAAGATACAACACTGCTTTTTCACTCACTTTTAAACGATTTTATAATGATTGCAATACTGATATACTTTATAAAATACCGTTATAAAACTAAGTTTTCGGAAATAGGTTTTCATTTTGAAAACAAATTTGACAATATTTCGACAGGTTTTTTAGGCTATATTGCTTTTGTACCGTTCATAATTTTTTCTATTATGTTGGTTAACTGGCTTTGCAGGATTTTTGAATATGCACCTAAAATGCAGCCAATAGTGAATATAATACTTAGGGAAGAAAAACAATATATTTTGTTTACAACTAGTTTTTTTGCCGCTATTATCGGACCGGTTGCAGAAGAATTGTTTTTTAGAGGATTTATGTATAATGCACTTAAAAAAAAACTAGGAATTTTTATTGCTGTGTTTTTTACAGCAGCGCTTTTTAGTTTACTACATACAAATATTGCAGGCTTTTTACCGATATTTATTCTCGGCATACTCTTGGCATATATTTATGAAAAGACCGGCAACCTGTTATGTTCGATATCCGTGCATATGTTTCATAATATTATCATGCTTATTCTTACTTTTTTATTTAGACAATTTATTACTTAGGAAATATTCAAAATGAAAGAACTTAAATTAATAGAGTTAATATCAAAAAAGGTAATATATGACAGCACTGTTATAAAAGGGATAGGTGATGACTGTGCGGTTTTGGAATATAATGAAAATAAAAACTTATTATTTGCTTGTGATATGATAGTTGACAGAGTGCATTTTGATGTAAGAAAACATACGCCATTTCAAATAGGCTGGAAGGCGATAGCTGTAAATATAAGTGATATTGCAGCAATGGCAGGACATCCTAGGTATGTGGCGGTTGCTATAGGAATGCCTGTTAAAACCACAACAAAATTTGTTAAGGGTCTCTATAAAGGGATGACAGCGTTGGCCAAAAAGTTTGACTTAAATATTGTCGGTGGAGATATAGTTCGTGCTGACAGGTTGTCTATAAGCATTTCGATCATAGGTGATGTGGACAAAAAATATTTAGTCACGCGTATCGGCGCTAAAGAAAAAGACGCTATTTTTGTTACAGGCAGACTGGGGGGAAGCTATAAAAACGATAAGCATGTAAAATTTTGCCCTCGCGTTAAAGAAGCTCGATTTTTATCCAGCAATTTTAAAATAACTTCCATGATTGATTTATCCGATGGTTTAGCGTTGGATTTATACCGCATTATATCTTTAAATAAAAAGGGAGCCGTTGTTTATAAAGAGCTAATTCCGCTTTCAAAATCTTCAAATTTTAAAAATGCGCTATACGACGGAGAGGATTTTGAGCTTTTATTTACAGTGGAACCTGAATCAGAAAAAAAACTTATACAGCAGCAGAAAATTGTAGGAACAGGTATCGCAAGAATAGGTCATATAACCGATATAAAATTCGGTTACAAATATGCAGATGCAAATGGTAATTTAAACAATATTGATATAGAAAAAGCCTTCGCGCACTTCTAAAATATGCAAAAAGTCAACTTACATCTACTTTCACTTAAAAAACGGAGCGTATCTACAATTGATCCCGAACGGTATTCTCGTTCCCGGTCTAAAAGTCGGGGTTTAATGCTGCGAGGAGTAACGATAATTTCGCAAAATGCAGCAGAGACCGTAAGTTTTGCAAAAAAATTTGCGAGAGAACTTAAAAAGGGTGATATTTTAGCTCTTATTGGAGATCTTGGTTCTGGTAAGACTACATTTGTAAAAGGTATAGCCTTAGGACTTGGCGCAAAAAACGCAAAATATATAAATAGCCCGTCTTTTACTATTATCAAAGAATACAATACTAAAATCCCTATTTACCATTTTGATGTGTACAGGTTAAATAATGACAGAGATTTTTTAAACCTTGGTTTTGAGGAATATTTTTTCTCAAATGGTATAACGATTGTTGAATGGGCCGATAAGATAAAGAAATTTTTACCCTCAAAAACAGTTTTTATTAAATTTTTGATTTTGAAAAACAAAAAAAGAAAAATATCAATCCAACAAAAAGGATGAAAGCATAAGTTATGATGTTATTGGGCATGGATACCACAACACCAAATTTAGTATTGGGTTTGCAAAGGGGGCCGCTATTTTTAGATGGTTTTTCAACAAACTTTAACATTTCCCATTCTAAGAATTTATTACTTGAAATAAACAAGATATTGAAACATCATAAATTAAAAATAAAAGATATCGATGCCCTGTGCGTTGGCGTGGGGCCCGGTTCTTTTACCGGATTACGTGTAGGACTCGCGACAGCCAAAGCTTTTAATATTTGTGCCGGCGTGAAGTTAGTGCCTGTGCCAAGCATTGATGTTATTGCACAAAACGCACTTATTGCCAATGTGAACTTTTTGGCAGAAAAAATAAAATACATATGTGTGATAATCGATGCAAAAAAAGAGAAAGTTTATTCTTCAATTTATATTTATAAAAATGGCGAAATAGTCCGGAAAAGCAAATACATGCTTGTTTCAGTTGAAGAATTGAGCAAATACATTGATGACAAAGCAGTAATAATAGGAGATGGCTTAAAGATCTATGGCCAAAAAATCTTTACAAAGATTAGAAACCCTATTATATTAGAAGAAAGCTTTTGGTATCCCCAAGCTTTGTTCTTGATGAAAATGGGTTTTAAATATTTTTCTAAAGGAATTAAAACCAATAGCCTTAATATAAGGCCACTCTATTTGCATCCGGATGAATGTAATGTAAGGAAAAAAAATAAACTTTAAAATGCACTCAAAAACCTACAGACCCACATATTGCGAAATCGATTTGGATGCTATACGGCATAACTGTAAAGAGATTCGTAAGCTTTCTTCGCCTCAAACAAAAATAATGGCCATTGTCAAAGCAAATGCCTATGGACATGGTATTGTCGAAGTGGCAGAGGCACTGGTCGGAGAACAAGTAGATTATTTAGGCGTAGCCACAGTTGAAGAAGCCCTTAAACTTCGCCACAATAATATAAAAATACCCATTCTGATACTAGGCACTCTTTTAACGGATGATGAAATACACGAAGCGGTACAAAATAATATCACAATTACAGTTGCAAATGAGTTTATTATCCAGAAAATTAAAAAAATAACATCAAGAACACAAAAGCCTGCCAAGATACATATTGATATTGATACTGGCATGGGAAGAATCGGTATAAATTGCAAAGAAGCAGTAAATTTTATAAAAGAACACTTTAGCGATACAACGTTATGCATCGAAGGTTTATTTACTCATTTTGCTTCAGCTGCGCGTGACAGATTTTTTACATTGCATCAGCTGAAATTGTTTAGTGACATTGTTACTGAACTTAACGAAAATGGCATACGCATAGAATTTTTGCATTGCACGAACAGTGTTGCTATTGTTGACTACAAATTGGCCCATTTCAATATGGTTAGATCGGGTATTTTATTTTATGGTATATCTCCCAAAAAAGGTTTTGAGCAGAAAATGAAGCTTTGGCCTGCTATGAGTTTGAAAACAAAAATAGTTTTTCTAAAAAGTGTTCCTAGGGGGACGTCGATAAGCTATGGAAGGACGTATATAACCGAACGTGATACCAAGATAGCAACATTACCGATAGGTTATGCAGACGGATATGGCAGAATTTTATCAAATAAAGCAGAGGTGCTTATCAGAGGTCAACAGGCCAAGGTTGTAGGGAAAGTTACTATGGATCAAACAATGATAGATGTTGGCCATATTAATGATGTAAAACTAGGAGACGAAGTGGTTCTAATTGGTTGCCAGGGCAAAGCTCAAATTACTTCCGAAGAACTTGCCAAGCTTTGTGGCACTATTCCGTATGAAATAGTATGTTCCATTTCAGATAGAGTGCCTAGAATTTATAAAAACCTTCATTAACCCACAATTTTTGTAACTTCAATTTTAAGTGTGTGCAGGCTTAATGCTACCTAATGCTATGATTTAAAATAAAATGTGTCGAATTGTTGACAAAAAAAAGGCGTGTGATATAATTATGGCTATATATATTATTCTATTAGTTATAGTATTGGTAGACTACTATAATAAGTGTAAATTGTTGCCTCATCCGCCTTTGTCGAAAGAGATTTCCATGGATGTTATGATTCAGTGGATAGATTGGCATGCATAGAGAGAATTTCATAGATGTTAGGTCGGGGATATACCCCGGGGCTAAGCCTACAAAGCTCTCAAATGAAAATTTTGGAACGAAATAAGATTATTTTTAATGTAAAAACAAGGAGCAAACATGAAAAGTGATATAATCAAAAGAGGTATTGAAAGAGCCGCAAATCGATGCCTTCTTTATGCAACAGGTATTTCAAAATCACAAATGCAAAAACCATTTATTGCAGTAGCTAGCTCTTTTACAGATATTGTTCCTGGCCATATTGGTATGAAAAGATTAGAGCGTTTTATCGAACGAGGAATAGCAGAAGGCGGTGGAGTACCGTTCTTTTTTGGTGTTCCTGCGATATGCGACGGAATTGCCATGGGGCATGAAGGTATGAAATATTCCCTTGCATCAAGAGAGCTCATAGCGGATTGCATTGAAACATTCGTTAAAGCGCATGCATTTGATGGGTTAGTTTGTCTTACAAATTGCGATAAGATTACACCTGGTATGATGATGGCAATCGCAAGGTTGAATATACCTTCAATTGTTGTTACGGCAGGTCCCATGCTCTCGGGAAGATATAAAGGTGCAAGAACATCTCTTGTAAAAGATACCTTTGAAGCTGTAGGGAGATTTAATAAAGGATTAATAACAAAAGAAGAATTAGAGGATCTTGAAATTTCTGCATGTCCGAGTGCAGGTTCTTGCCAAGGACTTTATACCGCAAATACACAGAATTGCTTAGTCGAGGTGCTCGGAATGAGTTTACCCGGATGTGGTACTGCATTGGCGAATTCAGCTAAGAAAGATAGAATTGCTTATGAAAGCGGCAAGGAAATAGTATTGCTAACAAGGCGCAATGTATTGCCAAGATCGATCTTGTCAAAAAATGCTTTTGAAAATGCTATTATGGTAGATATGGCGTTAGGTGGTTCTACAAATACCGTGTTGCATTTGATAGCAATTGCAAAAGAAGCCGGTATTGATTTGAATCTCGATTTATTTGATGCAATTAGCAAAAAAACTCCCAGGATTACCGATATACAGCCAGGCGGTGAATATCTAATGGAAGATATAGAATGGGCAGGTGGAATCCCAGGCGTTTTGAAACGATTAGTGCCTCTCTTAAAAGATGTAACAACTCTTTCTGGAAAAAGAATTGCACAGATTGGTAGAGAAGCGCAAATCTGCGATGAAAATATTATAAGGCCTATTTCAAAGCCATATGCAAAAGAAGGCGGCATAGCAGTTTTACGAGGAAATCTTGCTCCGGACGGTGCCGTGGTAAAACAATCAGCAGTTAATTCAAAAATGCTAAAGATTTTAGGCCGAGCAAAAGTGTTTGATTCGGAAGAGCAGGCAATGAAGGCAATTTTAAATAACACAATAAAGCCAAAAGATATAGTAGTTGTACGTTACGAAGGGCCGAAAGGCGGTCCTGGTATGAGAGAGATGCTTTCGCCTACAGCTGCTATTGTTGGTATGGGATTAAGCGATAAAGTAGCGTTAATTACAGATGGTAGATTTTCAGGGGGTACACGAGGACCATGCATCGGACATATTTCACCCGAAGCATATGTAGGCGGTCCGTTAGCAATAGTTAAAGATGGTGATAAAATATTGTTAGACATACCTAATAAAAAAATAGAATTAAAATTGCAAAAAGGTGAAATTGATAAACGTTTTTCAAACTGGAAAGCACCCGCACCAAAGGTGACCTCAGGATATCTTGCAAGGTATTCTAAAATGGTAGGTCAAGCTTCAAAAGGTGCGGTATTTGGTGAATTTTAATATTTTTGAAGCTCCACGGGTTTAGAAACCTGACTTCTTTTATTTCGGTGTTCCGTTGTGGAGCGGGATCTTGTACCATCCCAAACCCGAATGAAGCGAGTGGTTCTGGGGTTGGCGCGCGGGTAAAATATGGAGTAAATATAATGAAAAGTGGTGCACAAATTTTAATAGAGTCTCTCAAAAAAGAGAATGTAGAAATAATGTTTGGATATCCAGGTGGACAAGTTCTGCCTATTTTTGATGAACTTTATGATTCACCCATAAAGTTTATACTAACGCGCCACGAACAAGGCGCAGCGCATGCCGCGGATGGATATGCAAGAGCTACAGGCAAGCCCGGTGTATGTCTTGCAACAAGCGGACCAGGAGCAACCAACCTTGTTACCGGAATAGCAAACGCGTTTATGGATTCAGTTCCAATGATTGCTATCACCGGCCAGGTTAAAACTTTTCTTATAGGAAATGATGCGTTTCAGGAAGCAGATATTACAGGTATCACAAGGCCTATAACAAAACATAACTATTTGGTTAAAAATGTTGATGATTTGGCAAGGGTTATCAAAGAGGCTTTCTATATTGCAACAACTGGCAGACCGGGTCCCGTGCTTATTGATGTGCCCTCTGATGTGCAGATGGCAAAAACAAAATTTTCTTATCCCGAAAAAGTAGACATTAGAGGATACAATCCTGTATACGAAGGCCACATTAACCAAATTAAAAAAGCAGCGCATCTTATCAGCGAAAGTAAAAAGCCTGTTATTTATGCCGGAGGAGGAGTAGTTATATCAGGAGCGTATAAAGAACTTGCAGAACTGGCTCAAAAAAATAATATACCGGTTACCACAACGCTTTTAGGATTAGGTGTTTTTGATTCTATGAGTCCTTTATCGCTTGGAATGCTTGGAATGCATGGTACGGCCTACGCAAACCATTCTGTTATGGAATCCGATTTGATTATAGCTATAGGCGCGCGTTTTGATGATAGGGTTACTGGAAAATTGGACGAATTTGCCAAACATGCAAAAATTATCCATATTGATATTGATCCTTCAAGCGTCAGCAAAAATGTAAAAGTAGATGTCCCGATAGTAGGAGACGCAAAGCTTATTTTGACACAGCTTAACAAATATGTTGAAAAGCCCGATACAAAAAAATGGCTGGAAAATGTAGAAGAATGGAAAAAGAAGCACCCTTTGCTTTATAAAAACGATAATAAATTAAGGCCTCAATACGTTATTGAAGAAATATACAACGCAACAAAAGGCGAGGCAATAATATGTACAGAAGTGGGCCAAAATCAGATGTGGGCTGCCCAATGGTACAAATATTCCAAACCAAGAACATTTATATCAAGCGGGGGGCTTGGTACTATGGGATTTGGTTTTCCTGCGGCTATAGGCGCGCAGCTTGGCAAACCAAATAAAATTGTTTTTGATATTGCAGGAGACGGTTCTATACAAATGAACATACAGGAGCTGGCTACAGCAGTTGCTAACAAACTTCCAATAAAAGTAGCGATTCTAAACAATTGCTATCTCGGAATGGTGAGGCAGTGGCAGGAGTTATTTTATAAAAAGAGGTACGCGCATACCTTTATAGGAGGGGAATACTGTCCCAATTTAGTAAAAGTTGCTGAAAGCTATGGTGCAGAAGGTATAAGTGTAACAAAAAAAGAAGAAGTAAGGGCTGCAATAAAAAAAGCCCTGTCAATTAACGATAAGCCGGTTTTTATCGACTTTAAAATCGAAAAAGAAGAAAATGTTTTTCCAATGGTGCCTGCAGGAGAAGCTATAAATAAGATGATAGGCGGGTTAGCGTAGTTAGTTGATAGTTTATGGTTTATAGCTTGAAAACCAAAGTTAAGAAAAATAGATAAAAGAGGTATGCATGAAACATATCATAGGGGTTTTGGTAGAAAATAAATTCGGAGTACTTGCTCATATTTCCGGGTTGTTTTCGGCGCGAGGATTTAATATACAGTCTTTAGCAGTCGGAGAGACAGAAGACCCATCTATGTCGCGTATGACAATAGTTGTAGAGGGTGATGACAGAATCCTTGAGCAGGTAAAGAAACAACTAAACAAACTTATAGATGTTATTAAGGTTCTAGATTTGACTAAAAGTAAATATCTTGCAAGAGAACTTGCTTTAATAAAAGTTGCTGTGACGAGCAAAACCAAACAAAATGTCATTCAAGTTGTCGATTCAGTAAAAGGCAAGATATTGCATGCATCCGATCAGCTTGTTGTGATTGAAATATCAGACGAGAAGGATACGATTAACTCGCTAATAGAGCTTTTAAAACCTTTTGGTATAAAAGAAATAAGCCGTACTGGAAAAATAGCATTAGGCCTAGATTGAGCACATCTGCCTTCGCCAGTAGAGGAAGTCTCATGGTAGATAAACTAAGGCGAATTTCGTGTGTAACAAGTAATAGAGGAACCATGGTTTCTAGTTGCGCTCGATATGAATCGAAGCAGATAAACCTATAGGATTCCATAAATTTTTCACCAAAAAGGAGGAAGTAAAATGGCAAAAGTATATTACGATAAAGATGCAAAATTAGAAATTTTATTAAAGAAAAAGGTGGCTGTAATTGGGTATGGTTCGCAAGGCAGAGCTCAATCACTAAACCTTAGAGATAGCGGTATAAATGTTATAGTATCAGAGTTATCGGCAACCCCGAATTATGAAATGGCTAAAAAAGACGGGTTTGAACCTGTGTCTGCAGACGAAGCAGCTACCAATGCTGATATCATTCAAATTTTAACTCAAGACCACATTCAGGCAAAACTTTATCGCCTTGCAATAGAAAAACATTTAAAAGAAGGAAAGGCCTTAGTTTTTTCTCACGGATTTAATATACACTTTAAGCAAATTGTGCCTCCACAGTTTGTAGATGTTTTTATGGTTGCACCGAAGGGGCCAGGTCCGTTAGTAAGAGAAATG
>Ga0302252_1000943_pt1 | contig 19648 bp, 17 predicted proteins | sample AAG_RA_Leu_MG_FD_193511 | JGI IMG/M metagenome (GOLD analysis project Ga0302252, IMG submission 193511) | Enriched activated sludge microbial communities from anaerobic digester in WTTP, New Holstein, Wisconsin, United States - AAG_RA_Leu | ecosystem: Engineered > Bioreactor > Anaerobic >...
TAAACAATGCCTGCAACCTCTGCTCCCAGGAACTGGGCATGCTCCCTGCCCAATAGCTCCATCTGATAGGTGATGTCCCTATTGAACTCCGAGACGATGAAACCAAGTCTTGCCATAAGCTCCAAACCCCGTAAGAGTAGGCAACTTCCTTCCTTGCCAGACTAATAAACCCATCGATCTCAAGGCCGGTCCCAAAACATTCAGGACATTTACAGATTTAATCTGACCATCAAAAGCCATTTATCCTCGGCAATTATCAGAATTTGAGATGCTCTATGAAACTGATTTATCTTAACGGAAAGTTTGTTCCGGAGGAACAGGCTACAGTCTCCGTCTTCGACCACGGATTTCTCTATGGAGACGGTGTCTTTGAGGGAATCAGAGCCTACGATGGAAGGGTCTTCCGCCTGGAGGATCATGTCCAAAGGCTCTTCGACTCGGCCAAGGCCATCATGCTCAACATCCCTCTCACAGAGGAGGAGATGTGCCAGGCCATCCTCGAGACCTTGAGGAAGAACAACCTGCGCAATGCCTATATCCGGCCCATAGTCAGTCGAGGCTACGGCGACCTGGGCCTCGATCCCAATAAATGCCCCAAACCCTCGGTCATCATCATTGCCGTGGAATGGGGAGCGATGTACGGAGACCTCTACGAGGTCGGCCTTACCGCAGTCAGCGTCTCTGTGCGGAGAAACTCACCGGACAGCCTGCCGCCCAACATCAAGAGCCTCAACTATCTGAATAACATCCTGGCAAAGATCGAGGCTAATATCAAGGGAGGCAATGAGGCCATCATCCTCGACTCCAGAGGGCTGGTCTCTGAAGGGAGCGGAGACAACATCTTTGTGATCAAGGATGGACAGATCTCGACGCCTCATACCATCAACAACCTCAAAGGCATAACCAGAGCTGCGGTCATGGATCTGGCGGAGATTAGGGGCAATCCCATACAGGAGAAGGAACTGGGCCTCTTCGATCTCTACACTGCGGATGAGGTCTTCGTCACCGGAACTGCGGCGGAGGTTGCCCCGGTCACCAAGGTGGACGGAAGAGTTATAGGAACGGGCAAGCCAGGGCCGATCACAAAGGAGCTCATGGCCGCGTTCAAGGAGCTGGCCATGACCACGGGAACAGCCATATTTGAGTGAACAGATATGGCGGCCGGGCGAAAGAGGGCATCTCTCTTCTTCTGCTCCCTTTCTGCCCCCTTTCTGATCTTTATAGGTTTGGGGCGTCTCTCGAATTTTCCAGACAAATCAATTATCTTTAAGCTTCCCTTATAACCCGGATAGAGATTCTTCTCTTTCTCGGTCCATCCAATTCCATAAACAATACCCTCTGCCATGTTCCCAGAGCCAATCTGCCTTTCTCCACGGGAATTACGACGCTGCTGCCCAGCAATGCCGCCCGGAGATGAGCATGGGCATTGCCGTCTCCCCGATCGTGCTCATAGCCGGCGCCCCGGGGCACTATTCTTTCCATGAGATCTAATATATCATTGAGCAAGGCATCATCCGCCTCGTTAATTATCAGCGCAGTGGTGGTATGAAGGGAATATACCAGACAGATGCCATTTGCTATGCCGCTCTCCTGGACATGCCGTTCAACACCGGCAGTGATATCGACAATCTCACTCTGATTTGCGGTTTCAATCTCCATCATAATCTAACACCCGGATTGATGCTACGTTTATAATGGATTGGCAGATATAAGAGCCATCTCTTTTGAGATTCTCGGGGGGATTTCCAAGGGAGGACCCGGGCTTTTTGATTGATCAGAGGGGATGGATGATTTAGAGAAGCTTTTCCCGGATCCATGGGCAGAGGCGGCCTCAGGCTCCATTCATGAATTATCATGAAATAAGATTATGATGATATTTTATATTTATCTATTGTAGAGTAATTTCACTATTATTAGTTTATATTTTAAGGAGAACAATTTAATATCAAGAGCCCATAGACCGGAGGCGGAGGGAAATTGCTATATGCAAGACGCCAAAAAGCAAACCATAGATGCTCTGATAATCAGAGATACAACCGCTAATCCGGCTCCGCTCGGCCTTTTGGGCTTTGGATTGACCACCGTGCTGCTGAACATACACAATGCAGGATATTATGAACTGAATTCCATGATACTGGCCATGGGAATATTTTACGGTGGACTGGCCCAGATCATTGCCGGGATAATGGAGTGGAAGAAGAATAACACCTTCGGGACAACCGCCTTCACCTCTTACGGCCTCTTCTGGCTCACACTGGTTGGCCTCTTATTCCTGCCCAAGCTTGGGCTTGCCGATGCCACCTCCAAGACCGCCTTTGCCGCTTACTTCTTTATGTGGGGGCTATTCACCTTCTTCATGTTCCTGGGCACGCTTCGCATCAATCGCGCTCTGCAGTTCGTATTCCTCTCGCTGACCATCCTGTTCTTTCTCTTGGCGGCAAGGGACTATCTGGGAAGTGCGGCCATAGGAACCCTGGCGGGATATGAGGGAATCATCTGCGGACTTTCCGCGGTTTATGCCGCCCTGGCTCAGGTCTTGAATGAGGTCTACAAGAAGGTTGTCGCCCCGCTTGGGCCGATGTAATAAGATATCTGAGAGGCTTTGTCTTCTCTTTTAGGCTTCTGCTCGCATCATAAGGCCCATGCAGAAGCCTTAAAACCAAACTGTTAAGCTGTTGAAATCAAACTGCGCGCGGCCACCCCACCCTAAAGGTTGGGGTATTTGTGACCCTCCGCGCTCCCGATGTAATAAAATGGCCGAAATTTAAGGATGCTGCCCTCCATCTCGGCCGCTATTGGGAGTCGTAGTTGGCCTTAATTATCCAAGCTCCGTTTTCCTACTCTACCCTAAGTCTTCGGATCAAACTTTATGGCTCTATCATACACTATCTCCGAGTAAGATGGCCCGGTCTTTGTAGCCTTTTCCAGGTACATCCTCCAGAAAATCATAAGAGGCTGATCCAGAGCTATGCCGTAGGCCCCAGGACCGGTGGGAACCTCAAAGCAATTTAGATCGCCATTACAGTTCCTGGCAATCTTGTAGGCATAGAGGTATTTCGCGTCGGGATTGTTAGGGAGGTACTCCTCAGCAGTTCCATTGAAATTCGCATCGTGGACTGTTCCAACACCATTCCAACCAGCCGCGCCGTATACGGTAGCACTTGAGTATGTTGCCTTTTCTGTGGCAACATGGTTGACACCATAGACAATTATGAACTCATTGGTGTCGTTGCCCAAAGTAACCGTAGGATGCGGTTGGAAATCGTAATACTTCGAGAGATCAGGGAATGAAGGTGTCGGCGAATAGATAGTTAGGTTTGATGTCCATAGGGAGCATGCATCATTGGCTGGCCCCATGGCATTGATTCCCCTCTGAATTCCATCTAATGGGACTATCATACTTATTGGAAGTTCTGTAGCACTCAAATTACTATATGTATCGAGAATCGCCATCCTCAGCTGTTCTAGATCATCCATAAGGTCAAACTCTGTAGTTCCCGTCCCGCGGACTCTTAGGTTTGGGAATTCATACGGATCTAGTTTCGTAGTTTGGTTGGGAGTGACTCGGAAAACAGTCGCAGGTGTGTTGTTGAGGTAGTCATCGCCCGCCTGTTTGTCTTTGTAGAAAGCTGGACGCATGGCGATAAGAAATTTGTCTGAGTTACTTTCTACACCCAAATTCAGCATTGATGATGGAAGCACCTTGGTGTTGAATATGTTGTCTGGATATCCTGCTGATAATGCAGCGGCCTGGATGCGTTGATCTATTCCTCTGTCGGCCGTAGCGACTATCACTGTGGTTTGATTGAATGGATTTCCTGCCGCACCATTTGGCGTTCCTTCAGTATTAATAACTAGATTATTCACTGTATCGCCTATGTTGGATAAAATCCATCTGGCCTCATTTCCATACGTCCTTTCCACTAGTTGTAGATCAAAGCTGAAGTATCTGCACTCTGGGGGTGTCCTTCCTACGAATACAACGGCTTCATCAGGACCAAGATTCCAGAACGCAGCTGCTTCCAGGTTTATTCCAAGAGTTGCGGCAATTTTTGCAATCTCTTCAGGTACCTTCTGGCCGGGTGCTGGTGGGACAAAATATGTCAGATATTTTGTGCTGGGATTGTTTCCAAGTGCATTAGGCAGTACTCGCAAGTCATATAACTTGATGACATCAAAAAAACCTACAGCACCTTGTTGTACAGTAAACCCATCCTTTTCTAAGGCTTGCTTAAAAGCATTTACGTCACTTATTGTCGGATCTTGTGCGAGGCCAGGTCCTATTAACAAGGCCAAAATGAATCCGAATAGTATGTAAAATTTCATATGCGATTCCTCCTTTCCTTACAGTTTATTTGTCAGGTATTATCACGGATTATACAAAAAGGCTTTGGCTATATGCGGATCAATTGAGCAATTCATTGAAGAAGCCAGAGCAAGCAAGATAACTCTTCGTGCGGGGATCTCATCCCCCGCACTAAACAGATCTCTCGGCTTCCAGCCGCCGGACTGGAATCTGAAGGCATTAGAACAGGGATAAACGTGGATTTATCTCCGGAGAAGGATCTGGTGGAATAAGGGAAGGAGGCAGGTAGAGCAGCTTTAAAGGGCAGAGATTAGAGCATCAGAAACAAAAAGAGAATGCAAAAAATATCTTCAGGTGAAGACCTCTCCCGTCCTCACCTTGCCCGACTTCTCCACCGAGGAGACGAATATCCTGCCGTCCCCGAACTTTCCCGTCCGGGCGGCGTCGCATATGGTCTTCATAACGCAATCCACCTCGCCGTCCTCCACATATATCTCTATCTTGAGCTTTGGCAGCAGGTCCACATCCATGGTCCCGCCCCGGTACTGCAGCTTGATCCCCTTCTGCTCGCCCCGGCCCAGGACCTCGATCACAGTCATGGCCACAACCCCTTTCTCTTCCAGGGCTCTTTTAACCTGCTCCAGCCTCTCCGGCCGGATGATGGCCTCGATCTTTTTCATCTCCTATCACCCTGCGGCATCTCTTTTTCGCCCCTTAAACAGCCTTCAAGCATAAGCCTTCTCCCCGTGCTGGGAGATATCCAGTCCCACATATTCCTCTTCCTCGCTGACCCGAAGGCCCATGACCCTATCCACCAGCTTGGCCAGGATCAGAGTCATGACGAAGGCGTACACTACGGATGCGCCGGCGGCCATTATCTGCACCGTGAGCTGATGGAAGCTGCCCTCGATCAGGCCGGCATAGCTACTAACGGAGGTGGTGGCGAATATGCCCGTGGCAATAGCGCCCCACAGCCCGCCCATGCCGTGCACTGCCCAGGCGTCGCAGCTCTCGTCCAGCCCCCGGCCCACCCGGAAGAGCAGAGCCATATAGCAGAGCACACCGGATACCGCTCCAATGGCAATGGCCCCGGGCACGTCCACATATCCCGCCGCCGGGGTTATGGCCACCAGGCCGGCTATGCCCCCGCTCACCATTCCGAGAGCAGAGGGCTTTCCTTTCAGCCAGCTGGCGAACAGCCAGGTGAGGGCCCCGGCAGCGGCGGAGGTGTTGGTCACCACCAAGGCGTTGGCGGCCAGAGCATTGGCCCCCAGAGCGGAGCCGGCATTGAAGCCGAACCATCCGAACCAGAGCAGCCCCGCTCCGATCATGGCCATGGGTATGTTGTGCGGCTCCATGACATAGGAGCCGTAGCCCATCCTCTTGCCTATGACCAGGGCGATGGCCAGAGCGGAGAAGCCGGAGCTGATGTGCACAACAGTGCCCCCGGCAAAGTCCAGAGCCCCCATCTGGGCCAGCCAGCCTCCCGCCCAGACCCAGTGGGCCAGTGGATCATAGACCAGGGTGGTCCAGAGCAGGGCCAGCACGATGAAGGAGCTGATCTTGACCCTCTCCGCCACCGCCGATGTTAGGATGGCCAGGGTCACGGCAGCGAAGACCAGTTGGAAGGCCACATAGAGCAGGTGGGGCAGATTTGCCGCCAATGGAGCCGCTCCCAGGCCCACGCCGCCGAGGGCAAAGTAATTCAGGCCTCCTATGATCCCGGCCACATCGCTGCCGAAGGAGAGGCTGTAGCCGAATAGGACCCACTGGATGCTGGCCAAAGCAAAGGCCAGGAAAGACAGGCCGATCATGGATACCACGGTCTTGCTTCGGACAAGGCCGCCGTAGAATAGGCCCACGCCCGGGGTCATGAGCATGACCATGGCCACTGATACCAAAACCCATGCTGTGTCACCGCTGTTAATTTCCAACTGCATCACCCTTGAATTTATATGAAAGCCAAATTACTCGATTTTTATTTCACTGTTAATGCGCTGCCTTTATCGGATCATGCCCGTCTGGCCGTCCGGCATCGGCTGAGATAAGGCTGTGGCCGGGAATTTAAAAGGGTATTTGATATAAATTGAGAAGGGATGTGAATGGTTCACAACAGTTCATAGATGCGCTTAGAGAGCAGATAATGCGGGATGCCCGCCTGGGCTAGTTCTGAAACCGAGGGCCAGGTGAAAAATTCGTGCCTGGCTAGAGGGCGAGAGGCCAGGGCTCCTGGTTTGCCTCCTTCTGTCCTGCCCGCTAGAGCACGTCGCTCTTGGAGACGGAGACCAGCCTCTCCACCCCGCACATCTCCCGGATGATCTCCGCCACCGCACTCGGCACCAGCCTCTCCCAGTCTCCTCCCTCTCTCATCAGCCTTCTTATGGCCGTGCCGGAGTAAACCTCCCTCTGATACATGGGCGGCTTTCGCACGGCAATTCCCGCCTCGGATATGAGCTGGACCACCAGAGGATTGTTGGAGTAAGCCACATCGAACCTGGGGACCATGGAGCGCAGATGAGAGACCCAGACCGAGTTACGCTCTACATCCTGCAGAGGAGCGACATAGCAGCGATGGCAGAGGGAGCACTCTCGCAGGGAGGCATAGATCATCTCCATCCTCTCCCCCCCGGTGAAGGGATTCTCAGGGGTGTGGCTGTCCTGGGCGCTTCCGATCACTATGACTATCTCCTCCACCTCCTCTGCGATCTTCTCTATCACCGCCTGATGGCCAAGATGATAGGGCTGGAAGCGCCCGATGTACAGTGCTCGCATGGCTTTCGCTTCACCTGGCTATGATCTGCTTTCCGATGAGCTTGATGGCATTCTCCTTGTTGGGGCCGATGGGTGAGCCGACGACAATCTGGGTGACGCCCGTCGCAAGCAGCTCATCCACCCTCGACCGGCAGTCCGCCGGTGCTCCGGAGACGGAGAAGGCCTCGGTCATCTTTGCCGTCACAGCATCCATGGCCGCCTTAAAGTCATACCTGGCTATGGCCTCGGAGATAGCCCGGGCCTGGTCCATGCCTATGCCGTGCCGCTCCAGCACATTTTCCGGCGAGCCGGCCACAATGAAGGCCACCACGATCTTGGAGGCATTGACTGCCTTGGCCGGATCCTTGTCTGCGCTGAAGCTGGCATAGGCGGATATCTGGACAGACTCGGGCTTTCTGCCTGCCTTCTCCGCTCCCTGCCGGATCACAGGCACGGCGAACTTGAAGTCCTCGGGGTGGGAAGCATTGATCAGGACCCCATCAGCTATGGCCCCGGCCAGCTCCAGCATCTTGGGCCCCTGGGCTCCGATGTAGATGGGAATCTTTCCCGCGGCAAAGGACATCTGGGCCCCCTTGAATCCGGCCTGGTTGACCTTCTCCCGGGCCAAAAAAGCCCGGATGGCCTGCACCGACTCGCGCACCTTGGTCAGAGGCTTGTCCCAGTCTATTCCCATCTTGTCGAAGGTGGCCTTGTCTCCCGGACCGATTCCCAGGATGGCTCTCCCCCCGGAGAGCTCATTGATCGAGGCTATGGATGAGGCGATGATGGCCGCATTTCTGGTGTAGGGATTGGTGACACCTGTCCCCAGGCTGATTTTGTTGGTCATCATGGAGAGGGCGGCCAGGGTGGTCCAGACATCGCGGTTATTGTAATGATCAGTGATCCAGACATTGGAAAATCCGCTATCTTCCGCCAGCTTTGCCATGTAGCCTATCTTGTATACCGGCTCATCGGGTACGAACTCAATTCCGAACAATTATGATCTCCTCCAGATTGGGCGCAGCCGTCCGGCTTTGATGCCGGAATTGCCGGCGCCGCTTTTGTCCTGTCGACTGCAATTTCTCAAGCCTCATATCTGCCATGAGTTATAAGCGGTTCGATCCCAGAGACCATTGCCGCAGGCTGCATAGTCAGCTGAGGCAAATGAGGAAATGATGACGAAACCTTTTTTGCCCTCCAGCCTTCCATCCTTTCACTTCCGGCAGAATGAAAATGAGGAGATATATGTCGAGGATATGGAAAGCGGCAGCATTTAGGATGGAGAGCTGCAGAGGCAATGCCCCCAGGAGGAGATAGCATATGGCCCCCATCAAAGCCCTGGCTGTGGACATCGACGGCACCCTCAGCGACAGGAACAGGGTGCTCTGCCCCAGAGCAGTGCAGGCTCTGCGACGCCTAAATGTGCCCGTGGTGCTCAGCACCGGAAACACCCATTGCTTTACCAGAACGGTCTCCGTTCTGCTGGGAACGCCGCGCCTGCTCATCTGCGAGAACGGAGGAGTCATATCCCTATCCGAGGAGGAGATGGAGATCCTGGCGGACATCAAAATTTGCGAGGAAGCCTTTGTTAAGCTGTCCAGGGAGTTTTCCCTCAGCAGGTACAACTCCTCCCGGTACAGATTCTCCGATATCGCCCTGCTGCGCAACTTCGATGCCGCCGCCGCCTCCCGCCGGGCCCAGGATCTGGGCCTGCCTGTTGAGTTCATAGACACCAGCTTTGCCGTGCACATCAAAGACCGGAGGGTGAACAAGGGAACGGGCCTCTCCCGCATTGCGAAAAGGATGAAGATCGATCTATCCTCCTTTGCTGCCATCGGCGACAGCAAAAGCGATCTGCCCATGTTCCGACTGGCGGGATACTCTGCCAGCGTGGGCAATGCCAGTCCCGAGCTCAAGGAGATATCAGACTATGTGGCAGAGGCCCGGTATGGAGACGGCTTTGCCGAGATCATAGAGCACATGATAAAAGAAAAGCTGATCTGAGGCCGGGGGCAGTCTTGCCATCCCATTCATCTCTGCTTTTTAGCCTGATCACCCTCCAGCCTGCCTAAGAGCTCTGCCCAGTGATTCTCGCATATGATCCACCAACCCAGGGTCCGCTTGGCCAACTGACGTGCTGCCGGGCAGAAGGCATCGACCGCCAGGTGATAAGGCATATCCGGCGAGGGAGGATGGAGGGGATACTTGGTGCAGGTCATCGGCCGGATCTGGTAGATCTCGCAGCCATTCTCCCGGTCATAGAATGGGCAGGGCTGGCGTAAAATCCAGGCCTGAAGAGTCTTGTCATAACGGCATAATGAGATGAGCCTCTTCTTTCCCACATGCCCGGCGATCCTCTCGAAATCCTCCTTCTCCAGGTACAGCCCGGCCCCGGGAGTAAAGCAGCATCTTCCGCACCTCTGGCAGGAGAATAGCTCCCAGAATAGATTGATCCCGGCATCGGAGCCGCTTCTCTCATCTCGGGCAGGCAGGGGCAGGGTGATGTCGAAGGGGATTCTCTCACCCCGGTCTATCTTCTCCATCTGCTCCTCTTTTTTTAATACCGACCAGTGAGGGCGCTGGCGGAGAAGAGCCTCGTGGCAGCCCTGCCTCTTCTCTTCCACACAGGAGGAGAAGAAGAGCTGGCGGCAGAGGCGGCGGGCCTGGAGGATCTTGCTTTCCATGCGGCTCATGTGCTTCTCATGTCCTTTTCATGGCTCCGTCCTATGCTCTGAGGCCTGCCTAAATTAACTCAGCTTATATTGCTGACCGCCCACTCTGTCTCCTTCCACCAATCACCCTGGATCAGGGTGGCATTGCTGCCCATAAGCCGGAGGCTGTAGAAGAGGTAGTAGGCCTGGGGTGTTCCATAGACGATGACGGTGTCATCAGGATTCGTCCTTCTTTCAAAGAGGTTTTTTAAAGTTCCGGGGGGCTTTATCCGGGATCCATCATTGTAGATTTTGTCGTGAGACAGGCAGATAGATCCATTGCCCAGCCTGCTTTGGCCGTATTCAGAGAAGTCCCGGGCATCCAGGATGCGAAGGCTGGACCGGGCCAGCATTCCTTTTAGGCTGGCTGGCTCGACCAGCATCCAGGGACGGATGCTATCGCTGTAGTTGGTCGGCTCTACGGCGGCTGGGTTAGTGCTGAGAAAAGCTCCCGATTCCTGGGCCGCCTCCACTCCCCCGTCCAGGAGGCTGATGTTCTCATGCCCCAGGTAGCTCAAAGCCCAGAAGAAAAAGGGACCCCCCTCATCATCAGAGCTGCCGTAGATTATGATCCTCTGGCTCTCATCTATTCCCTCTTCCCCCAGGGCCTTTTCCAGCAGCGATGGCTCCAGATCGCCATTCTTTTGCAGATCCTTCCAGTAGATGTTTCTGGCTCCGGAGATATGCCCGGCCAGATATTCATCCTTGGACCGGACATCCAGGATTATTCCCTTTTCATCCAGGCCCTCGGGCATGGTGATGAGATCAGGCCGGACATAGCTTTCCGGGGCTTTTTCAGGCACTGCGGCCGGCGGCATTGCTGCCTGGCCGCTCTCCTGCGGGCCGTTTTGCTGGTTCATTTGATCCCTTTCATAGGCATCCCTCTGGGCCAGCCAGCCATCGAGGTTGGTCCAGTCGGGACAGGTGGGACAGAACTCGCCGGTCTCCGTGCCCGCTGTGGCTATCATGGCCAGGATGCCTAAAGAAAGAACGCAAACCAGACTGAATAGCAATGCCGCCGCCTTGACTTTTTCCAGGCTAATAGATAGGGATACACTGCCGCCCATAGCAAAAATCACTCACTGGGTAAGGAATCCTGCCACTATTTCAGGCTTGCTCAGATATGGGGAAGATATATATACACCTAAAATGTTCATCAATGTAATAAAAAGAACTATGATGCATTAAAAGATACATTAGGGAGGACGGAAATTTGAGAGGCACATCTATTCGCCTGGAGAGGATATTCAATCGAGACACAGGAAACGCAGTCATAATCCCCATGGATCACGGGGTGACCGTAGGCCCCATAAGGGGCATAAAGAGCGTCAAATCCATAGCCGATGCCGTGGCTTCCGGTGGAGCAGATGCGGCCATAGTACACAAGGGAGCGGCCTCATTCGGCCATCGCGGATATGGCCGGGACCTGGGTCTGATTGTACATCTTTCTGCCTCTACCGCTCTGGGGCCGGATCCCAACAACAAGGTCCTGGTGGCAACAGTAGAGGAGGCTCTCAAGATGGGAGCGGACGGCGTGAGCATTCATGTCAATGTGGGAGCGGAAGACGAGAGCCATATGCTCTACACTCTGGGAGAGGTCTCCCGCCACTGTCAGGAGTGGGGCATGCCCCTTCTGGCCATGATGTACCCCCGGGGCAAGAAGATCAAGGACGAATACTCGGAGGAGTACATCGCTCATGCCGCCCGGGTGGGGGCGGAGCTGGGAGCGGATATAGTCAAGACCAATTACACAGGCGATCCTGACAGCTTTTCCCGGGTGGTGGAGGGCTGTCCCGTGCCGGTGGTCATTGCCGGAGGGCCCAAGGTGGAATCTGAGCTCGATCTGCTCAGAATGGTAGAGGGAGCTATATCGTCCGGGGCACGGGGCGTAGCCATAGGCCGAAATGTCTTCCAGCATGACAGCCCCGCCCTCATCACCCGACGCATCTGCGGGGTGGTGCATAAGAAGCTGGAAGCGGAGGAGGCATTGGCCATATCCTCAGCGGCAGACTGATGCCCTATCCGTCATTTCCCAACGCCTGGGGCAGCAGAGATAAAAGGGTGCAAGGTCCTTAATGAGTTTGTGATGAATTCCGGCCCACCTTCCTGCCTCTGCAGCCTTGCTTTTATTATGCTCATCTATCTGGTCTCTCTTTCCGGGCTGGCCCTGGGAGAGGATTTCAGGGGAGAGGAGAGCCATGCCGGAGGGGGGCCGGATCTGGCAATCGCTTCGGTCTACGGCAACCTGGAGCTGGGCCGTCCCAGCAGCATCTTTGTGGTCCTGGAGAACAGGGCTGTGCGGGCAACAGACGAAAATGATATGGATCTGAGGCGAGAGGCGGCTCGCAGCATCTCCGCCCAGCTGATCAGCTCTGATGACAGGATCAGAATTCTATCCCGGCCGCAATATGGCGGCCTTTTGGAAGGGGGAGCGAATACCACCCTGCAGCTCACCGCCCTGGCAGAGGGTATAGCTCTGGGCCTCTATCCCTTAGAGCTGCGCTGCAATTTCTCCTGGCTCTCCGGAGTGACCGCCACGGGCAGTGAGACCGCGCCGAGCCTGTTCTTCGAATACGCTGCCGCCTCCCAGGATATCCCATTGCAGATTGAGGTAGTCATGGGGCCCAGGGTAGAGATAGAGGTCCAGGATGAATGGCTCAATTATGTGGCCCCGGGAAAGGAGAGTCTTCTCCGGCTGACACTGACAAACCGGGGGGATGAGCCGGCCCGGGATCTGGAGCTGCAGGTGCGCCCCCTACCACCGATAATGATGGTGGAGAGCGCCTGGGTCCAGGCCAGCCTCTCTCCGGGAGAGAGTGCAGAGGCGAGGCTTTCTTTATTTGCCGAGGAGAATGCATCCCCAGGCTACTATGCTCTGCCCTGCCTGGTCACCTATAAGGACGGCCTGGAGGAAGGGAAAAGGAGAGAAGAGAAGGCAGCTGTGATTTATGTGGGCCAGAGGTTCAGTTCCGCCTGGATTTATCTGGCAGGCGCTGCCCTGGCCATTATTCTTTTGCTCTCGGCCCGGCTGGCGCTCGAAAAGATTCGCCGAAGCAGGAGACGCTTTCGCATAGTGAAAAGCTGAGAGGTCTCCAAGGGCTGAGAGGTCAGGGATAGAGGGCTCAAGGGCTGAAAAAAAGCTGAGAGAGATCAAGGCTAGCTGGTTAGATGCAGGAAGCGCTCCTGAGCCCGCTCCAGTATCTCCTTTTCTCCGGGAATGATGCCACCATTCATCAGCACCTTGCCGTTGACTATGGTGCTGTCCACCCCGCCGCTCATGCTGTAGACCAGATGGGAGACCATATTGCTCTGGGGACAGAGCCAGGGCTTTTTCAAATCTATGAGTGAGAGGTCGGCCAAAGCACCTTGGTGCAAGCCCAGATCCAGACGGAAGGCTTGCCGGGCGTTTTCCGTTGCCATGCCCCAGATCTGATCAGCGGTAAAGGCGGCCGGGGTGTGGTAGGCGTTCTTCTGGGTGATGGCCCCCACCTTCATCTCCTGGAATAAATTGAGGTTATTGTTGCTGGATGCTCCGTCTGTGCCCAGGCATACATTGACTCCAGCCTGGAGCATAACATTGAGCGGGGCTATGCCCGATGTCAGCTTGAGGTTGCTCACCGGGCAGGTTACCGCATTGGCCCCCCTCTCCGCCAGCAGGAAGCAGTCCTCCGGGGAGAGCCAGACGCAGTGCACTGCCGCCAGCCGCGGGCCGAGAAGCCCGAGAGAGTCGAGGTACTCCACCGGGCTCATGCCTTTGCTGAGAAGAAAGCCGTCCACCTCCGATCTGGTCTCGGAGAGGTGGATGTGGATCATACAGTTGTGCCGGTCGGCTATCTCTTTGGCTTTGAGAAGCGTCTCCTCAGAGCAGGTGTAGGCGGCATGGGGGCCCACAGCGGGGGTGATCAGGGGATCGCTTTTCCAGCGGCGAATGAAGGGCTCGACCTGGCCCAGAAGCTCGGGCTTCATGTCGAAGACCACTCCGGAGATGAAGGCGCGCAGGCCCATCTCTCGGGTGGCCTGGGCGGTTGTATCCGGGTGGTAGTACATATCATTGTAGCAGGTGATGCCGTGGCGGATCTGCTCCAGGCAGCCGAGCTTGACCCCCCAGCGGATGTCCTCCTCGGTGAGGCGGGCCTCCAGGGGCCAGATCTTCTCCTGCAGCCATGGCATGAGCTCCATGTCGTCGGCATAGCCGCGCAGCAGGGTCATGGCCAGATGGGTGTGGCAGTTGATCAGTCCGGGAATGGCCAGCTTTCCGTGGCCGTCGATGGCCTCATCGCCGCTCTCATCTTTGAGGCCCCGCCCCACCCGGGCGATCCGGCCCTCTTCTATGAGGATGTCCCGGCCGGATACAAGCTGGCCGGAGTGAAGAAGGGAGACATCTTTTATCAGCATCAGATGGAGGTAGCCCGGAGAGGTGAAAAGACTGTCGAATCGTCAGGCTTAAGATCCACCGGCTCAAAGAAGCCTGCGAGCTGAGGTAGCCAAGCGGCCTACGGCGCTGGTCTTGAGGTACTGCCTTCGTTTTGGGGGCAGGACGGGCAAACCAGTGGTGCATCGCACCTCGTGAGTTCAAATCTCACCCTCAGCGTAAAATTTTAAATGAATTATTTATAGAGATCCTCATCAAGCTCGGCACGATTATCTTCATGACAGGCAAATGCTTCATATTCATCCGCAATTTTTTTCATAACACTGGCTGTGCGTGGCCAACTGTCACTTAGGGTGCGAGCCAAGTTGTGGTAGCGCTCTGATATCGTTCTTTCCTGAATGCCACCTTCACCAATCGAATGCATAACACATCCTCTGCCATTAAAAACACCAGCACAAATTCCATCCTCGATATCCTTGCTTTCCAGATTCTCAAGGAGGTTACGTACCGCTTCATGCGGCCATGCCCCATCAGTCCCTACGGGATAATGCACGAGGACCTGGCCAATATGTCGATCGGCAACCTTTCCTCTTCCACTTGCCCAAGCCAGCTCACGAGCTCGACTTGTCCAAGACTTCAGTTTATCGGGGTCTATGCTTCCATCTTCATTGATGCCCGGTGGGATTCTCCAATCGCGTAGAAGATCTCTGCTAAGGTGAGCACGGATGCGCTGCTCTTCGGTGGGTTCGCTGGGCCCTTCGCCTTCGGCCTTTGGGTATGACCACTTAATCAATTCCACAAAGAACTCAGGATCTTCACATAACGTTTTATTCAGAATTTTTGGTGGGCGCTGATGTCGAAGCAAAGGAAGGAAGTACCATTCTAAGTGGCCTAGCTGAGTCTCCTCGATTCTGCCGGATGCTTCAAGAAGAGTCAGCAACTCACCTATTCCATAGGATAAGAAATCCCAGTCCATCTTTTCGGTAATCTTTCCATGAATAAACTGATCGAGTATGTCAGCCACCAGTTGAGGGCAATGACATAGCTTGCTGCAATAATGACCCATGAACTCCACTGCAGTTCCTAGGCGCCCGTATTCTGACAGTTTTCGTGTTGCGTGCTCGTATTCCGTCGGCTCTAATTCTCTGTATCCATAGATGCCCACCTTTGACCAATATAGATGCTGTGTTTCGGCCTCTTCTGTCTCAAGATCATTCCATGTTTGGCTGGAGAACGGCAAGCGTAAATAGTATCCAGCTCGCTGCTGTTGATTCCATGATTTCCAAAAATCTCTTAAACGCAGACACTCAAGCCACTCTTGCCCTTTAACTGCGGCTCGCCCGGTCAACATGCCAAAAGCTGCATTGCACAGAGCAGTGTCGAATGAACTTAGTCCCTGGCTCAGAAGCTGTTCTTCTTGGCCCTCCAAAACCCTGCTCTTCCCCAGAGCCCAGCCTGCTAGGTAGGGGTCTTCTGACTGATGGATTAATTCAAGTACCATTGGCAGGCCACCCAGGCCAAAAAGCTCCTCTACGACATTTACGCGAGCCTCATTGATTACATTTTCTCGTTCTCGTCCACGAGTGTGCCCGGCCACAAGGAAATCACAATGTCGGGAAAAGAGCCACCCTTTTTTCAATATCGGGTCTTCTGGTTCGAACCGATTGTAGCATTCCTGCAATAACTCAATCGCTGGCTGTGGAAGGGCCCAATCAGCAGAGGAAAATTGCAGATGGCGCGATAGCAGTACACGCAGAGCTTCCCAGATCTGGAGGCGATTGGGCTGAGAGAGTGCTTTGAGGTCCATCGCATGCAAATGATCAATTATGGCATCAAACTCTGTCTTAGTAAGTTGATCAAGTAATTCTATAAGGGTGCCCCAACGCATGCCATCGGTGCCTACATCTTCTAGAAGTCGGCGAACAATTTCGCTGCTAGCTTTAGACAATTCTCCGTCCGTAATAGAAAATTCATCATCGGGTACCCAATTGCGATATTCTGGCTTGGCGGTAGAATGAGCTACATCGTGAGTACTTGGAAGCAACTTCACAAAGAGATCCCACGCTACCTGTGGTTCTTTATGCCTAATAGCGTCTAGAATCCGCATCCGATCTTCAAGGTTAACTGCGGTGCAGGGATGCCAAATGAGGAAAATCTCCCTTAGGCTGTTGATTGGTCGGTTGGTAAGGTTCCCGCCAAGATCCAAATGAGCTAGCTTCGCCAGTAATAGAGATGATTGGTGCAAGTACTCAGGCGACCAGGCGAGCACTTCCAAAGCCCAGAGGAGATATGTATGTGGGGAGGTCTGCCCAAAGTCATATTTAGCATCTCTAAATAGATTGACCAGATTTGGGCTCGGCTTCGATAGATCATATCCTACAATTTCCAAAAATATCTCAGGGGCAGCCTCGGCCAATAGTGGTAAAATGGGGGACATAGACGCCCACAAATGCCAATCCGTAATCCGATCTATTAGCCTCCTTACGATGCGATCCGCCCATGCCTGTCCTTTCATGGTACTTAATGAGTATTGATCGCTGAATGTGGCCATCAATGCCAAGCTCTCAGCTAGGCCAACTCTTAGATAGCCTGAATGTCTAAGAGAAATACCGCGGATGCTTGCACTTAAGCGCTCGCTTACCGAAAGCTCAACCTGTGGATCAAGCTCTCCCAATACTTCTAGTATTGCAGCTTCGAATCGCTCTAAATCATCGTCGGTAATGTAGCGAGCAAGCAAGAGCCATGAGTCCTCCCTGGCGGCCATCATCCAAGTGCGATCTACAAGTCGCACCGGTGGATCTGGCTTATAGCTCCATTGAATAAGACTCTCTTGCAGCTTGGAGTATTCTTGCCCAGCTAAATGTGCTAATGCTTCTCGATCATTAATATTTTCCTTATCCCAGATCCCTGCGAGTAGAACAGGTATCAGAAATCTGGCTATCTCTGGTTTAGACCACTCTGGAACGAGTATGCTAGAATCTCTGGCGATCTTTCGTCTTAAAGCTCCAAGGCTTCCCCTAGCCAGTGCTGCTAAGTCTCTGGCACGAACCTCTGGTAATCCCATTGCTATCAAGGCTTTTTCTATCTCTGCCCGGCGTAATCGAGGGAGAGAAAGAGGTTTTCCTATCTCGGATTCACTTCGATCCAACGGAATGAGAATGTGATGCCCCTTTCTGACCGCCTGGGCAACCATTCTTCTGTCGGGAAATGTTGGAATTAGAATAAGAGAGCTATCGCATAAAGCCAGTTGATCCCAGGCAGCCGCATCCTCTACTACAATTGCCCGTGATAGAGCACATTCTCCCTCATCATCGGGCATCCGGGACAAAGACGCGATGAAATATGCAACACCTTCATCTCGTGTATCAGCTCGTAATCCTATTATAGATGGTTCAGAGCCAAGCCACTTATGAATCTCGGAGACTTTCTCTTCTCTCCCGGCAATCAATAAGTCTAAGCTTAGTTGAGGATCTGTTGCACCTGACCAGACTTCCCAGAATCTATCTACATCCTTAACACCGGTAGGTTGCTTTCCGATTAGAGTAGAGAACCAGATATCTGCTTCAGGCGCTTGTTCCAGCCAAGCATCCAGATCATCTGCATCATACGCTCTAACATCCTTCCAGATGCCTTCCTGTCGTTTCTCTGCGGCCCACTTCTCTTTTTCATCCCCAGTCTTTCCCGGCCAACGTCGGGCTGTGACAAAAACAAATGACGTGCTACCAATAGACAAAGTATGTGGATCGCAGGATCGTTTTTGATAATTATCTTCCGCCCGGCCTTTAACGTCTCCGCTTGTGCTGAGTTCCCAGCCTGAAATCCCGTCAGGTACAAAAGCATTCCCTGTAGGAACCTGGACTATTCCATCCCACCCCCCAAGCTGAACTCCTTCATCTGATCTGAAATGAAGGCGTTCCACTCTATTTATGCTGGCTAACACAAGCCGTCGGATAAGTTTAGGAAGTATGGCCTGAGAATCTCGTTGGTCAGCCCAACGATCGATATCGGTTGCATTTGCACGGATTGGGCTTTTCATATCATGTCATTCTACGTATAGGATGTTAGAGATATTAGGCTTCCGGAGAAAATCAAAGGTAAAATCTTTTTCGCCTCTGGTTACAGATCTGCATTCGTGCAGAAGGTCTTCTAATTACAAATGATAAGGATGTTAAGCCATCGAACATCACGAAAAGAGCGATTCGGTATCTAATCGCTTGTATCGCCATACTGATCTGGTTGGGGCTCTTGGCTGATTATTGGCCTGCTGCTCCTGTAATTGGTTATCTGCGGTGTTAGACAATCAGAAATTGTTAACTTGAAGTTAGCGTATAGACTTAATTTGTCTAAATATACCCTTTTTTGGACGTATCCAAATCCTATTTGGATTCATCCATATTTCTGGACGCCTCCGCATATAGGCTCCTTTCTTGCTGCCATGCATTTCCAGAATGCCTTTTTTCAACCAGTCTACTTAAAAGATCGCGTGCCTGCAGTTGAGGAGATCTTGCATAGGTCTGCTGCCTGCTTGCGTGTGGTCTTCTCATAAGCCTTCACATACTGGAGAGGCCGCCAGCAGTTGAGCGAGAAGGAAAAGGGAAAAATGAAAGGGGCTTTCAGGAGGATGGAGCCGCATTTACCATGACTGAGCAGAATCGCAGGTACGTTACCAAGGAGATCGGCAAGCTCCTGTCGGAGATCTGGCGGGTCAAGGGCCTGGCGGAGCAGGAGTACGGCCCGCAGCACCCCATCGCCAAGAAGCTGGCCAGCATGCACGAGGAGGCACAGAAACTGCTGCGGGAATAACTCAAGAGGGTCCAGTCTGCGAATAATAAAATGGTAGTAGATGAGATACATGCATCTGTATGCAGTTAAACTGGCCAGGCGGGAGGAGACCGCGGACTCTGCGGGGGCGCGGTATATCTGCCCATCTTTTCGCAATCCCTATAGCTCATCAGTGAGAGGTAGCTATCATGGCCGGTACAAGTGAGAATGTGGCTATCCAGGATGAGAATCCCGAACCATCTCAAGAGGATAGCTTTGCCAAGGGCATAATCAAAGGTCTCCAGGACTTCAAGGAAGGCCGGATAACCCGTTTCAAGGATGCTGATGAGCTGGCCGATCATCTCCGCAACCTGTAGATCGTTATGGCTTTCCAGCCTGTAACCACATATTATTTTGAAAGGAAATTTAAGAAGCTAACTAAAAAAGATGGATTATTAAAAGAGAGGATTATAAGAAAACTTCAAGAGGTCCTGAATAATCCTGATATCGGAGAGCCCAAGCGTCATGCTCTCCGAGGGCTTCGCAGCGTGCATATAGACCCGTTTGTTGTTGCTTATGTGATTATTAAAGATACAGTTTTATTTTTAAATGAATACCCAGCAGCTTGCTGCGGCTGGGATGGTCAAGAAACCGACTTAAGGAAGACTGCATATCTTCACTTAGATGATTGAGGTTAGAAAGGCAAGTCATTGTGCCTATAAAATTCGATATCACATGGTATTCAGC
>Ga0302252_1000946_pt1 | contig 19602 bp, 19 predicted proteins | sample AAG_RA_Leu_MG_FD_193511 | JGI IMG/M metagenome (GOLD analysis project Ga0302252, IMG submission 193511) | Enriched activated sludge microbial communities from anaerobic digester in WTTP, New Holstein, Wisconsin, United States - AAG_RA_Leu | ecosystem: Engineered > Bioreactor > Anaerobic >...
CAAACTCCTCTCCTATCACGGAAAAAATGAAGTCAGAGTACTGAGTATCCGGTAAGAATCTCATTTTTGATTGGGTACCTTGCAGAAAACCCTTTCCTCGAGAACCACCTGAACCAATTGCAATTAAAGCCTGCATAATACTCCAACCTTCTCCTGTAGGATCTGCCTCGGGGTGTAAAAAAGTGGTGAAACGTTGAATTTGGTAGTCGTGAATTAAAAACTTTCTGGCAGGAAAAAAAGCCAACACCATACAACTTACGGACAGAATGATATACCCGAATCCAAGCCTTGAGATAAAAGTCATGCTTAAAAAAATAATCAAAATGACCGAAGCGGTACCGAGGTCCGGTTGCATCATAACCAGGAAGAAAGGCAAGGCAGCGTACAATCCACCCTCCAGAAACGCTCTGGCGTTGTTTTTTTTCGGGTCAGAAAAGACTTTGGCCAGCATTAATATTAATGCAATTTTTATGAATTCGGAAGGTTGAAACAGTTTTGCTGAACCGATCTGTATCCAACGGTATACCGATTCGTTCCCGATATGAAAAATCCTATACACTAATAGCACTGTCAATAAAACAATGCATACCCAATAAAAAAAAGAGGTAATATCTTGAAGGCTGTCTCTGGGAAGAAAGATGATCAGAATAAATAAGCCGATTCCGATACCCATGAAAATAAAATGTTTCATCATCAGGATTTGAGAGGTATGCATCGAAAAACTAGCGCTATAAATGGAAATAATCCCAAATACAAGCAAGCTGATTAATGTAATCAAGAAAGGGTAGTGAGGATTATTGTTGATTCTCCGACTGGTTTCGCTCACGCTTTTTCCTTTCTGTTCCGTTATTCCGGTAATCGCTTCCAACCAATTTGATTATAACCACAATCACATTTTTTACACTCGAGTCTGTTTGCTTGCATTACCAAAGCAAAAAAAAAGTAAAATTGTCGCAAAAAAATTTGAGTTTTTTTGAAATCATGATAGTATTTCTTGTCGTTATTACTGTTCGCGTGTTGGTTAAGATCGGTACACGTTCTCCAACATGAAAGATCAAGTGAACAAATTTGTTAGTTGTTGGAGGAAAGAATGAATATTTTCGTTGGGAATTTGTCGTTTGATATGACCGAGGATGAATTACGTGAAGAGTTCAGCCAGTTTGGTCAAATCAGTTCCTTGTCGATTCTGAAAGATAAGATGACAAATAGATCCAGAGGTTTTGCCTTTGTTGAGATGCCAAATGAGGAGGAAGCAAATGCTTCTATCGCCGCATTAAATGGCAAAAACGTGAAAGGCAGACAGATTAACGTAGCCGAAGCAAGACCGAGAGAAGAAAGATCTCGTGACAGCAGACCAAGATCGAATTTTAACCGCAACCGTTCCTGGTAATAACACTTCGCTCTTAATTTAAATTAGTTTGTAACGGACTGAGTTTTATGCTTGGTCCGTTTTTTTTATGATTTTTTTCTGAATCGAAAACAGGCTTCATGACAGGAACCACACTCAATGCAAGAGAATGCATCAATCTGTAATGACGATGGATTAGCGGTCAAGGCATCCGAAAGACAGTTTTTACTGCACGTTACACATTGATCACAATTCACCTTTTTGCCAATCCAACGTATATTGAGTTTTCCCCCCAGCCATGAAGCGGTACCCAGTAGGAAACCCAGTGGGCAAAAAAATCGACAGTATGGTCGGTAGTAGTATATAGAGAGTACTGCGATCAAAATAAAAAGACTCAATAGAAGTGCTGATCCGGTGAGGTGAAAAGGTATCCTAAAAGGGTCGAATTCACATAAAACTGATATTTTCCAGAAATAAGAAACTATAAAAACCAGAAAAAAGGAAAATCCGGGCAAAATCCTGTACAACAACCTAGTTTTGTACTGTTTACTTTGGTGACTGGATGACCGGTAGAGAAATTCTTGCAAAACGCCTTGAGGGCAAACCCATCCGCAAAAAATCCTGCCAAACAGCAAACTAACAACCATTAACAAGGTAATCAATAGGATCGAGAAAACACCCAACGAAGTAGTAAAACCAAAAATGGGTGCTTTTTCTATCAAACCGATAGTACATAAACAACCACCGGTAAAAAAACCAAGATAACCTAGGGAAACAAGATTGACCAGAAACCGGAATCTACTTTGAAAAGTTACATTCAATACAATTGAGAGCATCAGAAGCATGATGAGGATATAAAACTCATATTTTAAAAAGTAATCCGACCATCTCTGCCGTTGAATTGTTAATGGTTCGGTGACGCTTTGTGTTGAGTTGACATTCTTCTTTTCATCTAGTTTATCCGGTGAGATAGATTGAAACGTATCACTTTTTGTTGGGGTGACCGATTCGGTAACCGATTCAGGCGATGAAACGGGTACCGATGGGGTTGTTGTTGGTGCAGCAGAAGGGGATTGAATTACCTCTTTGACATGATAAACTGCCCTGAACGGGCGGATTGGAAATAACTCGCACGAATTGGAAAGAGTGAGATACGCCTCCCCGGCAGCAGGAAAAATAACAGTTAATTCCTTTTTCCAGTTGAAACCTTCTGAAATCCAATCTGATTCAGATTCAATGAGGCAGTTTTCCGGATAGAGTTGTATTCCTGAAACATCCTGTTTGCATTTTTTATGTATAACCTGCTTGCTGACGGTGATCAATTTTTTTTCATTGCGAATCACCTCAATTGCTGTGGGACTGATATACAATTCGCAACAGAAAACAGGATTCCAAAAACTTGGCAAAAGAAGAGCAAGCAACATAAAAAACAGAAATACCCGAGAAGTCAGCTTTAAAAGCCATGTATATTTTTTCATACAAGCACTATACCGATAAGTTATAAAAAAAGTATGAAGTGTTGATAGAAAAACAATGAAACTTACAAACACAAACAAACCTACTCGGTAGGTTAATTGTTCTTTTTGGTGGTATTGCGGGTAATGGTGAACGCGTTTAATTCATCCGGCACCCTGAGTCTGCGTAGTAAATCAATGATCTTTCCGGCATTCTCTTTCATGTAGGCAATCACAGTCGGTTCTTGAACGGCAATTTCCTTACATATTCCGAGAACATTTTTTGAAATATCGTCTGAAGAAAAAATCTGGTTCACGATTCCTTTTTCAAGAGCAAGATTGGCATCAATTATATGCCCCCTAAAGAGTAATTCTTTTGTGAAACGTAATCCGGCAAGATCGATCAGATTAGTCATACCGCCATACACAGGACTGTTTAGGTGTTTGATACCTGGAAACCCAAAACGAGCTTGCGGACTTGCATACACCAAATCTGCCAGCAAAGTAATCTCAAACCCACCATCAAAAGCATCTCCCGATACTTCACAAATGATCGGCTTTCTGATTTCGCTGAGTTTGTTAAACACTTTCCAGCCAAATTCGATATAATCTGCCACTTCAAGGTTTGAATGGTTATCTATCTCTTTTGGATCCAATCCTTTGGAAAAACAGCTCTGATTTCCGCGAATCAGAATGACTTTTACTTCTTTGCTGTGATGAAACACTTTTAGACCATTCTTGAGCTCCCTGAGCATCTTAATCGAGATCAGATTGTCTCCAGAATTGTCTGAAAGAGTGATGATACCGATGTAATCTTCAATGGAAAAAGAAAGATTGAACCATTCTTCTCTCAATTTCTCCTCCTTAGGCTATTTTCTGAAAAAGTATTTGTAATAATGATACCATTATATAGAATTTCTACCAATTGAAAAAATGGATGAAAATAGGAACGAATTAGGAGAAGCAAATGGACCGTAAAGATAATGCGTTGTTTGATGAATACGAAGTACCCGTCGCCTTACAAACCAATATCACTTCTGTACGGGAAGCTTTGGAGAAAGGCTGGTTGAGTGAGGAAGCGATGTTGCCCTACCGGATTCCGAACATCCTTTCTTTTGATCTAGTCTTGTCAACCGGGATGACAGGCGATTATATCGAAAAAAGAGACTTGACAGAGATGATTTCGCTGAGAGAGCTCATACAAAATGCATTGGACGAAACGGAACTTCTCAATGGGAAACCGGAAGCTGCTATTTCCCAGGATGATAGCGGAACTTGGTTGAAAGATACTGGAAAAGGGATATCTATCGAGTCGTTTCAATTAGGAATGAGCGATAAAGCTTCCTGGATGAGAGGTTTTTACGGAGAAGGCATGAAAATCGCTTCATTTTATTTCTCCTTGCATCAGAAACCTGTCTTTATCTTTAGTCATAATAAGGTTTTTTGTTTTTTCCCTCTTCGCTTTCCCGAACAAACACAGACCAATTTATTTGTGTTAATCGGAAAAACTAACCACCATGTCCCTGGTACCCAAGTATTTATAAAAGGCTTTTTTCCGGTCAAAGAGGAAGTGGATCGCATCACCTCTTTCTGGAATCCGGCGTTGCAAGGCAAATTGATCGCTGAAGACTGGGCATTATCGGCTGGTTCAGACAAGAAGATGCCTTCTCGGATCTACGATTATCCGGATCAATTGTATATACGTAATATGTATATCGGACCTATGAGCATCGTTGCGAAAAGAGAAGCGTTGCTCAGTTATGATTTATGGTGGTTCAGGCTTGATATTTCCAGAAAAATCATGACTCATTCCGTTCCGTTATTGTTTAAAGAGATTGCCAACATTCTGGATCGATCTCCTTCTTGTCGAAAAGTCTATGTAAAAAAACTAGTGGAATCAGGGATGCTGCTCAAAAGAAATTACAAAAATTCCTTAATTGTCGAGTTTAATCCAATATTTGCAACGGTAGAGGGTCATCTTTTTGTGTATGCTTGTCCGACAGGTATCATTGAAGACTTTATTCATGAGCTTGGACTTGATGAGAAGGCGCATTTATTGAGACGAATCGATCATTATGAGGAAATCGACGAGGTGGTAGACAGAGGATTTATACCTTTTTATTTTCATTATGAACTAGATGAAGGGTTAAAAAAAGTACCAAAAATGGACAGGGTTTAGTTTTTTTTCTTTCTTGGAAAAGTAACGCTTTGTAAACGGAGAGTTTTCTGTATAATTATCTTTTGCGAATATGAGGTAAAGGAAGGGATAATCAAAATGAATTTGATTGATGAAATGGATAATAGCTTATTGAGAACAGATTTACCTGCTTTTGACGTAGGCGATACCCTGAAAGTATATCAAAGGATCAAAGAAGGAGCGAAAGAACGCTTACAGGTTTTTGAAGGTTTGGTGATCGCAAAAAAAGGTGGCGGGATTCATGAGAGCTTCTGCGTTCGTAAAGTTTCCTACGGCGAAGGAGTGGAGAAAGTATTTCCGATGCACTCTCCCATCATAGGTAAAATTGAGGTAGTTAGCAGAGGAAAAGTCAGAAGAGCAAAACTTTATTATATTAGGGAATCCAACAACCTAATCAATAAAATTGAACGGAAAAACGCAGTAAAAAAAGCTGTCGCTAAATAATGAAGATCTCTCCACAACAAAAAAAAGAAATTTTTGAGTGGATTCAGACCATTTGTATCGCATTAATAGTGGCTTTTGTTGTCAGGCAGTTTTTATTCCAGCCCTACAAAGTGCAGATGGGCTCCATGCTACCCACTCTCAAAGAGAATAATTTGATCATTGTTAACAAATTATTGTATCGTTTCAAAAAGCCCAACCGTGGCGATATAGTAGTTTTTGTTCCACCAGGCGGGGACAAACAAGTCTATTACGTAAAACGCATTATTGGTTTGCCCGGAGAAACAATCGAAGTAAAAGAGGGCTCAGTATACATTAACAATGAAAAATTGAAAGAAAGTTATTTACAGATAGAAACCCCCGGAAAAGCTTCGTTACAGACATTGAAGCCAAATGAATTTTTTGTGATGGGAGATCATAGGAATAATAGTTTAGACAGTCGAGATTTTGGACCCATTGAGTTGAAGAGTATTTCAGGCAGAGCAATTCTCGTTTTCTGGCCTTTACAGTCTGTAAAACTGCTCAGCCATGTTGTTTACTGATTTTCAACACTCATTATGGGACAATGAATCCCAGATTCTTGCTTTTACAGGCAAGAAACGAGTGATCGGCGTTGATGAAGTCGGTAGAGGCTGTCTTGCAGGTCCGGTCATTGCAGTTGCGATATTGTTTCAAATTAGACCCATTATGTTGCAGGTGTATGATTCAAAAATGATTTCTGCGAAAAAAAGAGAGAGTTTGCTTTCAGAGATTATGGCGACGAAACCGCATCTCGGAGTGGCTTTTTGTTCTGCACAAACCATAGACCGCTATAATATTTTGAATGCAACCAAGCAAGCGATGCAATCAGCTGTTTTACGATGTGTCAACACGCTTCCGCAGGATTGGAAAAAAGAGATTGAAGTTTGTATTGACGGTAATTTTGCGATCTCTTTGCCTGAAGGTTTGTCCCAAGTCTCTGTTGTCAAAGGAGATTCCCTGATTGCATCGGTAGCGGCTGCTTCCATTGTCGCAAAAGTTGTCAGGGATCGTTATATGACGAGTTTGAATCGTTTTTTTCCCGATTATTGTTTTTACCAGCATAAAGGATACGGTACGGCAAAACATTATCGAGAAATAGATGAATACGGATTGACTGATTACCACCGCAGGACATTTTTACAAGGAAAAATTAGATGATTGTCATTAATAAGAAAAATTTTGTAAAAGATATGTTGTCATCACTTGAACTACAAACTACCATTGAGATTCTTTTTTTCGCATTAGGTATTCTTTTGATTGTTTTTGGTGTGTTTGATCTGGAAAAATCGGGTTATTTGTTTTATTTTATCGGTTTTATCGTGTTTGTTGTCAGCGGATACCTGTTTCAGGATAAAATCACCACAGCCAGGATTTGGCGTGCTGGATTAAAAGGACAAGAGAGAGTGGAAGAAGTGTTATCCGTTCTACCGGATGAATATGTTCTGATCAATAATCTCTCGCTGCCATTTAAAAATTGTGATATTGACCACTTGTTAATAGGTCCAAATGGCATTTTTTTGATGGAAACAAAACACTACAAAGGGGATATCTCCTGTGTGGTAGATGTTTGGGAATACCAAAAGATCGGTAGGAACGGCGGATTGTATAAAGGTTATATCAATAATCCAAGCAAACAGCTGAAAAGAAATATCTGGGAACTAAAAACCTTCTTTGATAAAAAATCCAAACGTATATTCGGCGTCACTCCTTTTCCGTATTGGATTCAAGGTATTGTCGTTTTTACCAATGAAGAAGCGGAAGTAACAGTGAAAGAAGAGACTGTCAAGATCATGAAAAGCAATCAGCTTCTAAAGCATATTTATTCATCAAGAGATTATAAAATACCAAAAGAAGATTTACAGAAGATTGTACAGATACTAATCGATTTATAATGGTATGAACAAAGAAACTGGTCAGGCTGGAGAAGAGCTTGCTTGCCAATTTTTGCTCCAGCGACATTATCGTATTTTATATAGAAATATCCGATGCACCTATGGTGAAATTGATATTGTGGCTTATTTCGACAGCATTATCCATTTTGTTGAAGTCAAAACCAGGAAATCTCTTCTATTTGGTACGCCGGTGGAGTCCTATACTCCCAGGAAGCGAGCGAGGATCGTGAAAACCGGTTTTTGGATTGTAAATGAATCGAATCTGGTTCTGCCTGCTTACCGTCATTTTCAATTTGATTTTATCGGGTACATTCTCGATCATCAGAATCGGATCAAACAACAAACCTGGCTGGAGAATGCCTGGGATTAAAGCTGAATTTTCATATGGATATCCAAAGGCTGTATACTCTGTGTAATCTGTCCGGTGGAGATAAAATCTGGTTTCAGTTTGGCATAAGATTCAATGTTCTGCAAAGTAATGCCACCCGATACTTCAATCAATGCTTTGCCTCGGATAAACAAAAGTGTTTCCTGCACTTCTTCTTGGGTAAAATTATCAAGCATAATGATATCAGGGCTATAAGTAAGGGCTTCCAATGCTTGCTTTTTGTTAGCGACTTCGATCTCGGTTCTGATATAAGCTTGCCTATTCTGTTCGATGCAAGCGGACAAGGCAGGTTTGATACCGCCCAGGACAGAGACATGATTGTCTTTTAGCATGATCAAATCAGAAAGGCTAAAGCGGTGATTCCAACCACCTCCTGCTCTGACAGCATACTTAGATAATTTACGATAGCCTGGAAGCGTTTTTCTGGTATCCAGTAACCGAACTCCATAAGGCTTTACTATGTTAACGTATTGCTTGGTTTTTGTTGCAATACCACATGAAAAAGCCAATAGGTTCAGCAATACTCTTTCTAGTCGCAAAAGATCACGTACTACTCCTGTGACGGAAGCAATCAACTCGTTTGCAACTACCCAGTCACCGTCTTTTTTTTCAATTTGCCAGGATTGCATGCTCGTAAATTCGCATAGCTCTCGTATGATCAATTCACCACAAAAAATACCCTCTTGTTTACTTTTGATAAGCGATGTAGAGAGGAGATTTTCCGGAATAAGGGATGAGGCGGGGTCTCCGTAATACCCATCTTCCTCGAAAATATCTTGCAGCCACTTTTCTGTGAATAATGTTAGCATCATAGTTTTCCTCTTTTTTCGTTGGTGATTTGCAACTGGTTTTCTTTCCACTGTAGAATTTGAGAATACTGCATACTCCTATTTTTCTCAGGGTAGTCCTCTCGGAAATGAGCACCACGTGATTCCTTTCTGTTTAAGGCAGATAAGCAAACCAGATAAGATAGTAGCCATAAGGACTCATGCGAATAAAGGAGCTTGTTCGCACTCGTTTTTTCCATAATCGATTGGAATCGTTTTTCCAGTGTTTTGAGATAAGATATCATATTTGTGCCGGTACGAATAATCCCGAGATTTTTCCAATTAGAAAGCCGTATCTCTTTCATTTGTTCCTGGATCTCATTATGGCTGATTTGGTTATCCTCTTCATGAATCTGTATTTCTGTTGATGAAGGATTTCTCAAATGGGTGAATGCGTTCATATTATCAGCAGCGCGTTTAGAAAAAACCAATGCTTCAATCAGTGAATTGGATGCAAGGCGGTTCGCTCCGTGAACTCCATTACAGCTCACTTCTCCTACGGCAAAAATGTTGTCGATATTAGTCTTACCAGAAAGATCGGTTTTGATGCCTCCCATCGTATAATGAGCTGCGGGGAAAATTGGAGCCAAATCGACTGTCACATCGATCCCGCGAATTTTGCAGTTTTCTACGATTCCGGGAAATAGATGTAGGATTTTGTCTTTCCCGATCGGTCTTAAGTCAAGGTAGAATGTTTCATCGCCTTGAATCAAGGATTCAAGAAAAATGGATCGGCTGACGATATCGCGGGAAGCCAGTTCTAAATCGGGATGATAACGAGACATGAATCGTTCAAGTTTTTTGTTCAATAAAATCGCTCCTTCTCCCCGAAGCGCCTCTGATAGGAGAAACGGTTCAAAACCTGCTTTGATAAACGTGGTGGGATGAAACTGAATAAATTCCATATCTTCTAATGCCAATCCTGCTGTAAATCCAATGGCTAAAACATCACCGAATATGGTAGAGTCGCTTGTACTTCTCGCAAAAATATTGGAAAATCCTCCGCTAGCAAGCACCAGATAGGAAGAAGTGATATAGGAAAAACCTTCGCTGTTTTGTAAAAGAACACCGGCATATTGACCGTCTGAATTCAGAATGATCTGCTTGAGATTGGTGTCTTCCATAAACTGAAAATTTTCTTTTTCCATGGATTTACGAGACAGGAAATTGAAGATGGACACCCCTATCCTGTCAGAATAACTGTGCAGAATCCTTCTTTTGGAGTGAAATCCCTCCAATCCTAAGATAAGACTTCCATCCAGGTTTCTATCAAACTCAAATCCGATCTTTTCCAGGTCGATGATTCTGTCGACAACTTCATTTGTAAGAATATTCACTGCTTGTATGTTATTTAGATCGCCTCCGGCACGAAGCGTATCCTTTGTATGAAGATCGGGGGAGTCATCAGGTAAGATCGGACAAGCCATTCCGCCTTCGGCGCGTAAAGTATTGCAGTTCTCAAATTTGCTTTTTGTGATTGTCAGCACTTTTAGGCTGGGATCCAAATTTAATGCGGTATGAAGACCGGCTATGCCAGTCCCAATGATAATGACATCATAATGAGAGCTAGATTGGATTTTCATTGGATTGCCAGCATTCTTTCAATAGCGATCAAAGCCTTTTCCTGGTAAACGGAAGGTATTGTAATCAGATTTTGTTTTTCTTGGAGTGCCTTTTTGATTGATATTAAAGTTGTTTTTTTCATATTAGGACAGTATAGCTTTTGGTTGATTAGCGTGAACTTTTTTGCAGGGACTTCCTTTTTGAGCCTGTAAAGCATACCTTCTTCGGTTCCAATAAGGAAGTGCTGAGATGGATGTGATTTTGCCGTACGGATCATACCCCCGGTACCGACGACAAAATCGCTCAAATCCCTAATCTCTTTTGGACATTCCGGGTGCACCATCGTCACGGCATCCGGATAATTTGTTCTTGCCAATAGCATGTCCTCGGGGGTGATTAGCTGGTGAGTCGGGCAGTATCCGGGGAATAATATCAAGTTTTTCCCGCTTTTTTCTTGCAGCCAACTACCAAGGCATCTATCTGGACCGAACAGAATCGAATCGGAAGGGAGGCTGTTAACGACTTTTTCTGCATTGGCAGAAGTGCAACAAACATCAGTTTGGGCTTTGATTTCAACCGAGGAATTGATATAGGTGACCAACGGATAAGATGGGTACTGCTTTCTCCAGGCAAAAAAAGATGCTTCATCCATCATGTCAGCCAAAGGGCAGCCTGCATTTGACTCTGGTAACAAGACTGTTTTTTGTGGAGAGAGCAGTTTTGCGGTTTCAGCCATAAAGCGAACTCCGCAAAAAACGATCAAATTTTCCTTGCCTATTTTTGCTTGTAAACTAAGTTCCAGAGAGTCTCCGACAAAATCAGCAATATCCTGAACCTCAGGCCTTTGATAATTATGGGCGAGAATCACTGCTCCGGTCTGTTTTTTTAAAACTTCTATCTCATCCTGAATACTCATACTTCCCCTTTTTTAATTAAAATTACATGATGTTTTCCGGGAGGCAAGGAAAAATGTATTCCTCCAGAAAAACTCTCAAATGTCACTTCTTTATTGTCTAAAAGAACGCTGGAAATGTCAAAAAGATTCAGGTAAATCCTGTTTGTCAGCGCAAAGGACTCGTACTCCATATAGTAGTCATACAGCGTATTGTTAGCAGAAAAATAGAGATAATCTATGTTTTTTTGTGCATAGAATAGCGGTACGTTTTGAAAATTTAAAAAACTGGATCGAAGCGTGATAAACGAGTCCATCTGTTTTGTTTTCTCATCATTTCTCAGATAGGCCATCGATCCGTTGAAAGATAGCCAATTACCTTGTATGACCTTTTTATCGGGATTTCGGTATAGTATGTCAAGGAAGGAATGACCTTCTTTTTGCAGACGAAAAGCCGTTTCAAATGGATACTGGTTCTGTTTCGGATTTGGAATAGGGACCACCGCTTCCATAGCTGGATTGGTTGTGCTGTGCAATAAGGTGGCAAAAAAAGCTTGTTTTGCTGTATTGGAATAACATAGGTAGGTAGTATCCATTTCTTCTCCCCAGTAGGCAGAGTACAGCCCTTTTTGTATCTCTGCTTTTTGATGGGTAAGTGAGTGAATCAGAATATGGGCGGTTTGGTTAGTTTGCGGGATATTCTTTTGAAATCGAACCGAATTGTCTTTTATTTCAGATAACGTTCCGTTTGGATGAAAAACACAACGGTATTGATGTTCCGTTGTCGAATTCAACTGGTCGTAAACGATACAGTAGTAGGGACTGATTCCTGTTTCCGGAATGTACATTACCGTTCTTTCCCAGTTGGTATCCCGAAAAAGGATATCTCGATTGATCATCATGGTGACGGACTGCAGAGAGATGTTCAGCAAGGTTTCTTTGATGAAGGAGCGATCCGCAGGTCCGATGCTGCCATTATAATAAGCTATTGGGCCTTTTGAATCGATCAGGACTACATTATGTGCAGTACCACTCACATAGTACTGCCTATGTTTTGATGACCAGCCTTCTGGACCATATCCGCTATCAACTAATATAGGTATACGGTTAGCAAAGATTTGAATTTGACCGGTATCATTGTGTTCATGGAGGGATGTGTTCTGCTTGCCTGAAAAGAAGACATAGCTACTGGAAACAGACCAGTCTTTTTTTAAAACGGCTTGGTCCTCTTCAAAAAAGATGTAACTGGGAGGGTTTGTGGGGGGCTCAGTTTCGAAAGTCTCGCCAGCAGTAAACAATAACAGGGGAATATACAGGGGCTTGCTTACATTCCACGGATAGTGTCCTGAAACATTGGATACATCATCGGTCATGCTGATAAAATTCGCACGAGATTTGTTTTCCAGCAATGGATTGATCAGACATATCGGAAAGATCACTTTTGTTTGCCAGGCATCATCAATGGCTGGGAGGAACCCGTTTGGCATCCTGATCGCTTCGGCCCATCGTACCATTGCCTCTAGCTTGGGAGAATAAGAAAAATCTTTTAAAAAATTCCGATGATGCAGATTCCATTCAAAATACCCAAAATAAGAAAGAGTTTCCATCAGATAAAGGTAGTAATGGGAACCTTCGTTCAGCACTCCCTCTTCATCTATTTGAAAAGAAAAAAAATAGGATAATACTTGCTGAGAATACTGGTAGTAGTTGTTTCTGGCAGATCCGGAATGGTAATAAGCCAACATTGCCAGAAACGAAGCAGCTCTTGTTACATGATTATTGCCATGCCCATAGGGGTAGGTATTGATCCAGTATACGCACTGATGATATTCCATATCGGCAAGGTATTCCAATATTCTCCGGAATTGATTCATCAAAGAAGGTCTAGTAAGAAGATCCTCTCTGATCAGATCGTAGGTCAACATAAAAAAGAGTCCATGTTCCTGAATTAAAATGTCATTTTGTTGTAACAGAGAGTCCCAATACTGCTTTTGGAATAGTTTGGCACTTCGGTTCATGAAGGATTCATCAATTGGTTGTTTGTTCAATTTCGTGGAAAGGCATACATAAAACAAGTTTTCCGGGGAGGGTAATGTGGTGGTTACTGCGTTTTTAACGTAAAGAGAGACAGTTTGGAGGGTAGAAGCGATGATGTCTTCATGGCAAGTTTCCAATGAAGAATAAAAAGTGGAAGGGAAAAAAACCGATTTTGTCAAATCATTCGACAACGGAGGAAACGGCTGAGGCTCTTCAGCTTGAGATGCTCGGAGCTCAATTCGTTCAATGGTCAACACCAGATCCTCAATATCAAGGTGTGCTATCGAATGAGATTCAAATGCAAAGAAAGCGATATGTTTCCAGTCAAGCGTATTGGTTCTGCTAAAAGAAGGAAATTGGTTTTTTAATGAAAAAATGAATGTTTTTTCGCCCTGAAAATCAATTTCAACAAAGGTATGAGCGACTACGTTCTTGTTATCACAGATCAGGATGTTAATCCAGGATTGAGTGGCTTTGTTGCTGGATAGGGTGACCGTGACCTGGTTATAGGATTCCCAATCTTTTGGTATCGCGGTTGACTTTAGATAGGCGGAGGGTTTTTGCGGTTGCCAGGATAATACCGGTTCATTGTGGTGATGTTTGGCAGGCTTCGATAGGATCTGTCCGGTACCAGACCAGTTAGCAATACCGAGCGGTATAGTATACATAGGTTGGACAGAGAAAATAGGGTATGCAGCAAATGGGTACCAAACAATAACTATCAACAATATAACAGAGAGGAAAGATTTTCTTAGCATAATTGCTGAATGATCTCTTTCATGGCAGGGAAAATAGCATGATTGGAAGCGATAATGGATGATTTAGCCAAAGGAAGGCTCTCTCCGGAAAATGCAGATACGATTCCTCCAGCTTCTTGAACGAGCAATTGACCGGCTACAAAATCCCAAGGCTGGAGGGAGATCTCCCAGTAACCGTCAAAAATGCCTTCAGCAACATAGCACAAATCAAGCGCAGCGGAACCGAGTCTTCTGACAGCCAATGCGTGAGATGAGAAATAGGAGAATAACGGCATATTGTTATGCTGTTCTGTAGAGTGAAGCGTATAGGGGAATCCTGTTGTCAAGAATGCATCTTGTAGTACCGTCGTGCTTGAGGTATGAATCTGTGAACGATTTCGGAATGCACCAAATCCGAGTTTTGCATAATATAGCTGGTGAATAGCCGGCGCATACACAATCCCAAATTGAGTTTGGTGATCGACCTGATAACCCATTGAAATACAAAAGAATGGCAATCTTCGGGAGTAGTTTGTGGTACCGTCGATAGGATCTAGGATCCATTGATGAGCAGATTGTCCTGCGATGCACCCACACTCTTCTGAAAGAACTGAATGGTGCGGGAATTGGTGTAAAATCCTTTCGAGTAATAAAGATTCACTCGCTTTGTCCGCATCAGTAACCAGGTCTATTATTCCCTTTTTTTCTATGTTTCTTGGCTGTTCGATACTAGTCATGATCAGAGAGCCAGCTTCTTGTATCCAGTTCAGTCCAAGCTGAAAAGTGGATTCAAATGGAAAAGTAGATTTCATCGTATATTATTTCGATATCAGCAATATTTGGAGTTTATTATCCCAGCTGATGCGGAGCAAAAAATAGTCACGTGCCCAATAACCCGGTATGAAGACTTGATTCTTGTTGAATTCCGCTCCTTGAAAGGTCTTAATCAGTTTTCCGTTAATATGCAAGGAGGACTTGGCAGGATTAATTTGGTAAATATTGCCATCCTGCTTACATTCTAAAACTTGTTCTTTTGTGTACCATTTGTAGGGAAATCCGAATGCTTGAAAAAAAGTGGAAGCCGGAATCATGATGCGGTTGTTTTTTAAGTATGGCGTGGCGGACAGGCTGATTCGTTGATGGTTGATCGTGGCTACAGGGAAACCGACTTGAAAAACAACGTTCACATCCGTAGGTCTGATATAGGCAGAATTGATATTGCCTCGAATGATCCATTCTTGATCGATACAAAACAAAAAAACAGTGCCCGTAAAATCACTTGTGTTGGTCCAAGCCCAATCATCAGGAGACAAGTTAGCCAGAATACCATAACGAGTTTGATCAGAAGGTTTGGTAAAATCGAGCAGGGTGACAATTCGCTGCGTAACCACATCAAAAAAGACCAAACTATTCTTTTTCTCGGGATGGGAAAAAAAGATCCTTTTACCATCAGTGCTAATGGAGAAAATGATCGGTTGCGGAAACGAGAAATACTTTTCGGGTAAAGAGCCATCCATTCCAATGGAGAGCAGATCATAACGATCATGATTCATGATTTGGTAGTACAAACGGCTGCCATAGTAATTCGTAATGAAAGGACCGGCTTGTTCCGGTTTTGGTTCTAGTTTTTTGGAAAATGTCAGCTGTCTGATATTGGATCCGTCTGCATTCATTACAAAAATTTCTCCGTTTTTGTCGTTCACGCTGTCGCTTTCGTAAATACTGCCAAAAAAGAAAATTTTATCTCCGCTGTATGATGTGACGGCATGCCTGGGTGATTTGGGATAACTTTTCCAGGTAAAACGGCATTGCGTAGAAGAGAAGTCTGTAGGACCGTAAACGACTGTTTGATTGGATCCGTCGATATTCATGGAGGTGATCACCGAATCAAACACCTGACATTGTTCATTGCTGGTACCCATTTCAAGCGAAGCAATGATTTTTTTACCATTAAAATCTACCGAATAAGGTGTTTCATTATTGTTTTTTTGAAATCGTGCAATGGAACAACCGGGGAATAGCACTTTCAAAGAAACGAGCAGGCTTTTTTTTGTTTTAATGAAGTAAATAAAAAAATAATCACTCTTTTTTTCAACTTGATGCGTGGGGATAACTCCTTGGATCAGTACTTCTCCGTTTCCGCTCAGTAACGGATGTAGCGATTTCATCTCGAGAAAGACGCCATATTTTCTATAAGACCACTCTCCGTCAGTGAAAATATCAGCTAGGCCTGTGCCATTGGCATGAGTGATATAGAGTTTTTTGCCGGAAGTTTGTTTGGATTCTGTTTGAATCGCTATCGTTTCATTGTTTCTAGAAAGGGTATAGAACTCTATCTTATCGGTAAAAGAGTAGAGCGGTGTGTTCTCAAAAAAAGCATAGTCCTCTCCGGAAAAGCTGCTGGCATGGGCATAAGGATTGACAATCATCCAAGCCAGACAGACGACGATGATTCCTTTAAAGTAATTTTTCATTTGATTCATATTTTATATGACTTTGTCTAAATGTCAGAATGATATTCCCGATTTGGATTTGATCTCCATCCAGCAGCTGTTTGTTGGATACACTTTTCTGGTTTACCATGATGCCGGTACGACTGGATAGGTCTGTGACAAAAAAAGACATCCCTTTCTCCTGGATTAAGGCATGGTAATCAGAAATGGAGTTGTCATGAAGGGAAAGGTGGCAATTTGGATTCGATCCGATAGTAAAGTCGCTAGAATGAATTCGTTTGCTAAGTTTCTTGCCGGGAAGTTCGTTCCATTCGAGCCATGCCAAGCAAAATAAGTTTGAAAAATTCTGCTTGCAGGTATCTCTCCTTCTGTGCTTCAGCCAGTAAATCACTATGCCAGAAAGGGTGAAGCATAAGACGGCGAAACCGATCCAGCTCCACCATGGAATCGGATACCATACTACTAGTGTGTCACTAAAATCCTGCATAGTGATTTGAATAGGGATGCGTTGATTAAACTGCAGCCATAACATCGGAACGGAGAAGTGCAGAATGGTTGTCTCCTGCGCAATTGGCAAATGAACACTTTCCATCTCTTCTAGGTCAAGAAATGAGTGTGTTTCTCCGCCGGAAAGTTGTGATAGGGTAACAGCATAGGGCGATTGACGCCCGTTCGATTCTGTCGGGACAAAAAACCAGATTGGACAAACAGGCAATGGATAGCGAATCATATTGACGGTGTTCTGACCGGAGGCGATAATGCATAGAAGGCTGTTTTTGTTTTGTTGCTCGATAATCTGATTGACTCTCTGGATGGAGTCGAACAAAGCTACTTCTGCTTGATCGGATTCTTTCTGTAGTACCGGAATTTTCCAGTCTGTCACTCTTTTTTCAATACTGGCATGGAATAAATAGGTTTCAATCGAACTGGGAGGCAGGTCAATTTTGTCAAGAAGCGTGAGAATAGCAGCATTTTGTTCGATTGGTGAGACCCATTTGCTGGATTCAATCAGAAGAAAAAGAACCCATGGTTGATCCGGACGGAAAGAGATATGTTCGTATTGTTGGTTTTGAAGAATATGTTGCTTGTAAGAAGCTGTGATTGTTGAGCCGGATGTGGTTTCAAACCTGACAAAATAGTCAGGCGCTTGTTTGTCAAAGACTTGGAGATCGGTTTTATGCTGGCTGAAGACCGGAAAGTTTCCGATCATCACAAACAGAAGCAACAGAAGAGAGGCAAATGCTGTTTTTTTTCTATTCATGACAGCTTTAATTGTACTTCAATCGTTGATTATCTCAAATAGACCTGAATAAAAGAGAGCAAGAAGCCTTGGAAGGTAAAATATGCTATACTGTTACGTTGTATTTTGATGCTTTGAGGAGGGCACGATTGCGAATAAAAGATCATCCGATATTAGAATTTCACAAAGGAAAAGCCGTTACCTTTACCGTGGATGGCAGAAAGTATGAAGCCTATGATGATGAGCCGATTGCTGTTGCATTATATGCAAATGGGATCACTACGCTATCTTACAGTTTGAAATATCATAGACCGAGAGGTGTGTTTTGTTGTATCGGTAATTGCTCGTCCTGCTTAATGAAAGTGAATGGCATTCCGAATGTCAGAACCTGTACGCAAAGAGTTCGGCAGGATATGGTCATTGAAACCCAAGACAAAGGAGCAACAAAGTGAGAATAGACTGTGATGTGCTGATCATTGGTGGAGGACCTGCTGGATTATGCGCCGCCAAAACTTTATGCAATACCGGTTTGAAAGTACTCATGTTAGAACGGGATCCATTTTTGGGCGGGCAATTGGTGAAACAAACCCATCTATTTTTTGGTTCCAAAGAGCAATATGCCGGAACAAGAGGATTTGAGATCGGAAAACTGTTAACCGAGGAGGTTACATCTGCTTCAAACGTTACGGTTATGCTTGAAACCACCGCATCAGGTTTTTATCTTGAAGAAAATTTTATCCTGGCGTTAGAGAAAGAAAAAATCCTGCACCAGGTTCATTTTAAGAAGGTCATTGTGGCTACGGGCGCTTCTGAAAAATCATTGTTGTTTGAAGGAAATGATTTGCCGGGTATATATGGTGCCGGAGCGGTACAGACTTTAATGAATCTATATGGCGTATTACCCGGGCAAGACATTGTGATGGTCGGTTCCGGAAATATCGGATTAATCGTATCCTATCAATTGTTGCAAGCCGGAGTGAAAGTGAAAGCGATTATCGAGGCAGCACCAGTGGTGGGAGGTTACTTTGTTCATGCTGCCAAGGTCAGAAGGATGGGTATTCCGATCTATACGCAAACAACAATCAAAAGAGCGATTGGACAGTCAAAACTGGAGAAAATTGAAACGATTTGCTTAGATGCAAATTGGCAGATGGTGCCTGGCACGGAAAAAACAATGACTTGTGACACCTTATGTCTTGCCGTAGGTTTAGCGCCTATGTCAGAATTGTTATGGCAATTCCAATGCGATATGCAATATGTATCAGAACTAGGCGGGTATGTTGCCAAACGAGATTCTCATATGCAAACCACTCATCCCGGCGTGTTTATCGCGGGAGATGTTTCTGGTGTAGAGGAAGCCAGCTCAGCTATGCTGGAAGGTACGATCGCAGGTTTGTCAGCTGCCGCATCTCTTCACCAATCACCTGAATCTGCAGACCAATTGATGAAAGCTTCTTTGGACTTTCTAGAAGGAATGCACCTAGGTCCAATCGGTGAGAAGATTCGGAGTGGATTGTCCAAGGTGGAGGTGAAATCATGTATGTGAAAAACGGATATCTCGAGCTAGAGGAATTAGGCGAAAGAATGCCATCGAAAGAGAGATTGGAACAAGGACCGGTCGCAGTATTGGAATGTATTCAGCCGATTCCGTGCAATCCTTGCCAGGAAGCTTGTGCAAGAAAAGCCATACAACCATTTCAATCTATTAATGATACCCCCGTTATCAATATGGATCTATGCAACGGATGCGGAAACTGCATTTCAGTTTGTCCGGGTCTGGCTATCTTTGTTGTCTGGAAAAACTATCGTGAGCAACACGGACTCATCAAGCTGCCATATGAGCTACTACCGATTCCGGAAGAGGGCGAAACGGTATCGTTGATGGATAGAAAAGGTGAAATGATCGGATCCGGAAAAGTAGTAAAAGTACAACAAACCAAACACAATCCGAAATCAAGAATCATTTGGGTGGAAATCCCCAAAGAACTGGTTATGGAAGTCCGGCATATCATAAGGAGCAAACAAGATGACAAATAAAGACGATATCACCGTCTGTCGATGTGCAGACGTGAAGCTAAGCGAGATTCATTCATTCATCGAGGATGGTTGTAC
>Ga0302252_1000949_pt1 | contig 19551 bp, 11 predicted proteins | sample AAG_RA_Leu_MG_FD_193511 | JGI IMG/M metagenome (GOLD analysis project Ga0302252, IMG submission 193511) | Enriched activated sludge microbial communities from anaerobic digester in WTTP, New Holstein, Wisconsin, United States - AAG_RA_Leu | ecosystem: Engineered > Bioreactor > Anaerobic >...
TAATTGCGTTCGCCCAAAAACAATTCTAATTCTGGGCGAACGCAATTAGCCCCTACACTCAAACTATAAACATGGTTTCACCTTTCCACCTTTTCACCTTTCCACCTTTTCACCTTTCCACCTTTTTCCTTTTCCACCTTTTCACAAATCCTTGTTGCTCCATCTCACATCTCATAACAAGATAAAGCAACAGAGCATCTTGTACGATATAAACGGGAAACAGGAATTAATATTGTATACTTAAGTGTAACAGCTAATTCTACAATAACTTAAATTGCCAAAGGAGGTATTATGAACATAGTGTTACGAGTATTGGCAGCAATTGTGCTGACCGCAGTGTTTCTGCCCTTGGCAGCAGTGAACCACATGGATTTGATCACCAGCATGAACGGTGAGTTCGAAGGTTCGCAGTTTGGGCATCGTGTGCTTGCCATGGATTTCAACGGTGATAGTTACGATGATCTAATCGTTTACTCGTTGTATTGGAACCCCAATGGAGTTTATAGTGACACCCAACGTTGGGGTAAACTCTATTTCTATTGGGGAGGCCCCGGATTTGATAACGTGCCGGATTTTGTAATTGAGGCCCAAACCAACAAGCAATTAGGTGGTTATATAATAGAGAATGGAGGTGACATCAATGGCGATGGAATTGATGATCTGGTAATGCCCAAGTATGATGCTCCAGACAATTATATTGCAGTATATTTTGGAAGCGCGAACCCATCACCAACACCCGATCTGCAAATACCCATTCTATTACCGGATGACGGCATTACTTATCCATACCCGTTGGGAGATATCAATGGCGATGGCCATGCAGATATGGCTCTCAGGATACCGGAATATGAAAACCGTCCGCGGAGCCTGTGGATATGGACCGGTGATAACAACAATCTTACTTTTATGGGAGAATATACTAACGAACAGGTAATAAATAGTTTATCAGGAGTAGGTGATGTGAATAATGATGGCTATGACGATTACTTGCTTCATCATGGGCTCTCGGGAGGAACAAACTTGAACAGCAGAATTGTTCTTTACTATGGTAGTCCAAACTTCCCGCAAGTGGATAGTTTGGTAATTACAGAGAACTCTCAACAAGTGCTGGGTTCCATGGGAGGTTGTGCTTTGGGAGACGTAAACCAGGATGGTTATGCAGATTTTTCTGCTTATAACGGGAGAATATGGTTTGGGGGTGCGAACATTACAGCAACACCAAATTTGACTTTAGCATACAGCACACAGTATCATCAATGGTCGTCTTTAACCTATAATTCCGGTCCTGATTTCATTCATGGAGACCTAAATGATGATGGCTTTCAAGACGTGATAGCTTCCAATGCTTACATTAACTATTACAGTGGCGAGGTAGGCATTTGGGTGGGTGGCCCCAATATGAACGGTGGCTGTGATTTGTATTTGTATCCTCCCCCAGATTACGAAACACGTAATTTTGGATTGGGCAAAGCAGCGGGTGACTTCAACGGTGACGGTATTTGTGATCTTGCTGTTTCTGCCCCTAAGTGGGGGACTGGAACATCATTTCTAGATCCGGGAACTGTATTAGTGTATTCAGGCAATGCCCAGATAGTGAGTAATGAGGATTTAGTTGAGCAGCCCATTGTTGATACATTATGGACGGTTAACCTGTATCCCAATCCTATCCAACAAGGATCGGAACTTAACATTGATTTTATCGGGCAGGGCTACAAACAGGCAAAACAGCTCAGCATGGATATCTACAACCTGAAAGGGCAAAAGGTGCACAGTGCAAACATAAACAATCCGGTTACATCATACCGGGTACCCAATGAAATCACGTCCAGTTTAGGATCCGGTTTATACTTCCTCTCGGTGAAAAGCGAAGGCAAACCGGTATTTTCAAAAAAGTTATGTATAACAAAGTAGGAGAACACAATGTAAAAGATGCTATTGCTCAAACCCCAAAAGACAAACTAGATTCACTGAAGCCCTGGATAAAATAAGAGATATGAAACTAACTTTCTTCTGCAATGCAGTTGGTAATGAGGAGGTGGCATGAACTGAATCAGGAACTAATAATCTCTCCGAATAGCCACTATAAATCCCAGAAAGTCAGTTCATAAAAACGGGACTGGGAATACCCTACTGCATTAGTTTGGTTTATAGCGGGGGTGCCAGTAATAGATCAGGCCGTCCATTTTGCCGCTATATGCCTTTTGATCAAATTTCAGGGTAACTATCATTTTCTTGGGCTCCTTATCATGTTTCTATATGTATATGGACGACAAAACTGCGGATCGAGAGACAATTTCGGAGTATTTCTCTGGTATCCTGCTGAGTTCATACCACTATCATACCACATGCTCATGTGGTATGATAGTGGTATGAAGGGGTGTTGTTGTTTTGCTTAAGGCAGTAAAGAAAACCCCATCTGGATTGTAAGACCATTGCACATAGTAACAAATCGAATTCACTTCACAATCACATCAAGCTGTTCAATGAAACCCCGCCAGGGGTGAAATCCTATAGCCTGGGACATAAGTCCCAGGTATGCTTTCAGTTAAAGGCTCAGAACCCCGTTAGGGTTGGCACTATTATTGAATGAGACCAGTTTGGTGTCACCCCTTGCGGGGTTCATGTACAGAACTGCATATTTTCCAGGGGTTAACACCCCTGGCTATAGTATTTCATCCCTATCGGAATTTTAGTGATGCACTTTTATTGGCTTCCAGATAGCATTGAAAGCGAATAATTCAACAGTCTTAATATATGTAATTTTTTCTTGGCAAATCATATGCGTCCAAGTTTTGGGAAACGAATGAGCTTCACTTAGAGGGTATTTAGTGGGGCGAGAAGCTAAAACAACACCTCCAATGACCAATTATCCTGGAAGTCCTATAAATCGCATTTATAATCCCTCAAAGCTAAGCTTGGGCTGATTGCACAAAAGTCATGACTTACACCATAAATCTAGTGTTGTGTCAAAACTTGTATGTCGCAAGCATTATTGGGGTGGCAATCTCCCGATTGCCACAAGCCGATCGGGAGATCGGCTTCCCTATGCTTGACATTACACTAGTATCCTTTCGTGCTTTTCGTTGTTAACCACAATAACAATCTACCTAACCGCCACCACCTTGAAGAACTTCTGGTTTTCAGCCACAATCAGGTTGGCATATAGGCCGCTGATGTTATCTTGCGCCACACTCCAATCAGCACTATCAGGAGAGGATGCAGCCAATATCTTGTAGCTGCTGGCCCCGCTTACGGCGCTCCAGGAAAGCCTTAGCTGGGACGTGGAAAGAGTAATCAAATGCACTCCCATGGGTGTATCGAGCGTGTAATAATAGAGGTTTTGACAGCTTTCGTCCAGCCAGGGTTCGAAAATGATCTCACCCTTGCCTTCCTCGTTGTCGTAGAGAAGGGGATCGATCACTGCCGGATCGGTGCTGCCCCAATATACAAAGGCGGCAGTAAAGGGTATATTGGTATTATTGTAGATGTTTGTGGCGTTATTATCCAGCTTGTTCCATTGTGCTGTTTCACTGCCGAAATTCAGGGTTCCCCCTGCCTGATAAATGCCATTTACGCTGCAGTATGTGATTGTATTGTTTAGCAGGTTCAAAGTGCCATAATAGTGTAAAATGCCGTTTGAGGCGTTGCTTAGCGTACAGCCAGTAAGCGATGTGGTATTGTTGTCTTCGATTTTTAGCAGGTTATGATTAGTCAGCTTCAGGGTGCAGTTATTCAGGTTTACGGTTCCGCGATATATGTACAGCAGATTGAATTCCTGGGAAGGCGTATGGTTTTCGTCCAGTCCGCCGTTCATGATCGTAGTCCAGTTCAGATTGCAGGCAGCATCGGGATTATTTATGCGCAAACCAACCCAAGTGCTGGGTAAAAGCGGATCCAGACCACGCAGGACAACCGGATCGGATTCCGTTCCCAGAGTGTTTAGCGCTCCATACACAGTAAAATGGGTGTCAGCCTGGTAGAGCACGTAATTGGCAAACACCAGTTCGCAGCCGGCTGAGATATCCAGGGTTACCCAGTCGTTTACAGTGAATCCATTGGCAAAGCAATAGGGCAAACCAAGTTTTGGCCAGGTGGCAGATCTGGTTTGATTGTAAGATGTTATGGCGATGTAAGGATTGCCAATTGATGAGAAGCTCACGCCGCTGAATCTATCCAGAAGGTCAGCGGAAATTGCGATGGGGTAATCGCCGATATTTATCAGATTTAGGCCATTGACACTAAGGTCGTGAAAGGTGGTGTTATTACCCAGAAATCCGCACCAAGCGGCATCCTGGATAGTAAGACTGCTTACATTCATAATATCTGAGCTTTGAATATCTTCCAGCATGATCCCATGTCCAGCGCTGTAGCGGATCAGGCAATTGGTCAGGTTCAGGTTTCCCGCTCCCGTATTGCTGAATGCCCGGCGTTGATTATATGTATCGTCCTTTCCCGCGTAAAGGAACTGGCAATGAACAAAATCGGCATCCCAGCAGGAATTGAAGACCCTTATTCCCTGCCAGTATCCGGTGCTGGAAGGATAGCGGGTGAAGATGATAGGTTGATCTGCTGTCCCGATGGCTTGCACTGCGCCATAGAAGAAGCAAATTACATTATCGGCCATGTTAAATACGCAGCCGGGATCGATGGTAACGGTAGTTCCGGGATTCGAATATAAACCTGCTTCGCAGCGGTAGATGTAGCCATGATTAGGGAAGCTAACCGATCTGTCGATGGAGTAGGATTGGAAGAGCCTGATCTGGTTGGTATTATTACCGCTGAGGGTGAGGTATGTAAAGCTGCCGGCAAAAACAGGCAAGATGGACAAGGGGTTACGGTTGCAACCGCTGATACTGAGATTATTGGCTGCCAGATTCAGATCGGAATCATTGATCCACAAGCCATCCGTTCCACAGCCATTTATCATAACGCTGTTTATCGTAAAGCTATCACCGCTGCCGATCTCAGAACAGGATATCGCCTGCGCCTGCACATTGGTGAAAAGGCAATGCTCCATAGTCAGTTGGGTTGCCCCCAGATTATTTATCAGGCTGGCATCATAGCCATATTGATTGGCCATGCCGCCATAGTTGAACTGGCAATGCTGCAGGTTACCGTTGCTGTTATTGCGGAATATGATGCCCTGCCAATAATAAGTGGTATCGGGAGGACGGTTAAAGGCAATAGGACTATCCTGGGTGCCAAGGGCATTCAAGCTGCCATATACTTCCAGGCTTAGGCTATTTTCAAAGTAAAATACCGTCCCAGGTTCCAGATTCACCGTGGTGTAATACACGTAAAGCGGATAACCACTTACCTGATAGGGATAGCCGTGATTAGTGAGAGTTTGGCTGGCCAGGTAACCGCCATTTACCAAGCGGATTACGTTTTTGGCATTGTTTGTAAGGGTAATGTTGCTTAGCTGGTGTGCCCAATTTCCCGAAACGCTTAAGGGGAACGCATTGCAATTCGAAACAGCCAGTCCGTTGATGCTTAGCTGGCAACCTGAGGAATTCTGATACACGGCATCCATGCCACAGCCATTTATCGTAACATTGTTCAGGGTAAGATTATCGGCATCGTTGTTGGAGCTTTCGATAAAGATGGCCCGGCAGTAAACATCCGTGAACTGGGTGTTTTCGACCAGCACGGTATCCGCGTTATTGAAAGTGATTGCATTCTGAATGTGATTATACTGATTGCTGCTGCCGCAATGCTCCAGAAGGCAATGGTTGAAATGGGCGTTCGTAACTCCGCTGTTCAGGATAAAACCCCGCCAGTTATTAGTGGAAGATGGCAGGCGGGTAAAGGTAATCGGCTGGGCTTCCGTTCCAATCGCAGTTACTGTCCCGTTGCAGCTTATCCCCAAGGAATAACCAAGCTGCACTACCACTCCAGGCTGAAAACTGAGGTTGATCCAATAGGCAATGAGGTCAACATTTTCGCACACATAGGGATAGCCCCAGTTGCGAAAAGTGGTGTTCCTACGGATGTAACCATCGTTGATCAGGAAGATACGGTTGCTGCCATTGTTTGTCAGCACAGGCTGTTGATCCAGAAAATTCACCAGATTTGCGGGTATCTCCAGAGGGCGACCACAGTTTGTGATGCTCAGATTGTCATATTCAAAATTCAAGGTGCTGTCAGTTATGAATAATCCCGTCCAAGGGCAGTTCTCGATTTCCACGTTGTTCAAGGTCAGGGTGCCGGTATTGGAGCCTGTTAAATAGAGCCCATAAGTAGTGCCACCCCAGATATTGCTATTGGATATGGAAAGGTAGCTAAAGCCTGATCCCTCGATTACTGGTTCGGGATAGCCGTATTCAGGATAGCCACTGTCGTTGATAATGCAGTGATCAAAGCTTCCGGAAGTATTTGCCGCGAAATTAAATCCTTTCCAATGGTTATCTCCCACGGCCAGAAAGCTGATGGGTAAAGCCTCAGTGCCATTTGCCACCAGGGAAGCTCCGCCGGCAAAGAACATCTTGCCATGCTGCCCAAAACGCAGGCTTACTCCAGGTTCAAGAGTAAAAACAGCTCCGTTGCCCCAGGAAAGATTGTTCTTGAGATAATAGGGAATATTTGTATTGGGCAGAGTGTAGCTGTTGTAAAGATTGGTATCCCAAATGGCCAGAACACGGTTTGGGCAGTCATAGGCATTCACATAGCCCATCACCGCGTAGTTAAGAATACTCGCTTCGATGGGATAGGATGCGCAACCATGCAGCACCACATCGTCCATGGCCAGCGCAGGATAGCTGCTTGGCACTACCCGGATCCCTTTGTTGCAGCCGTTTATGTTAACGTCATTAATGTTCACCGGGCTGTTGCCTTCGATCTGGATGGCGCTTTGGGCAATGCTGTTTACATTCACATAGTTGAGGTTCACGGTGGAATTAAATATTGAGATGCCGTGAGCGTAGATACTGGTGCTGAAATCGCAGTGCAAAATGTTTATGGTGCCGGAATTAACGATTCGTAGCAGCGCTGTGCCATCGTTTGAGCGGGAAAAAGCGCAGTGGGTGAAGCTGCTGCCCTCAGCGCCGTTCAGATATACTTTGGTGTAGTATTCCTCGCTGTCTATGGAGTGAAACCAAATGGGCATATCTGTGGTGCCCACTGCGCTGATCTGACCTTGGATTTCTAAGCTGGAACCGTTTTCGAAATGAAGATTTACTCCTGGTTCAATGGTTAGCATCGCTCCATCCAAAACCCGCACCGTGCCCCGGATCTGATGGGGATTGTTGCTCATGTAAAAGGTGGTATCGGTAGTTATATCGCCCTGAATAACGATGGCTGCCGAGCAGATCAGGCTGCTTAGCAAAAAAATCCAAACCAAAAAGTAGGTCTTGTTCATGGGACACCTCGATATGTATTTATTATGTATATTTCGATGTCAGGAGGCCTCGCAGGGCCATAAGACACATCTTGTGCAGTATTACATTTTTGTCAAGTTTATCGTTATGAAACAACTGAGAGTAATCAGGGAGAAGCTTTTTATTCGATGCTATACCCATCCTTTACCCATCCTATAAACATATGGTAAGATATGCATGGGTAAGGGATTGGGGTCATGGAGCCTGGGGTTTGGGGAGTCATGGAGTCCACACAATGTCCCTCATCCGGAGCTTGATCCGGGATCTCCGGTAGGGACGAAAGAGATCTGCCCTTCCTTTCGCAAGGGAAATCTTTCGCAGGATTCAGGAGATTGTCAGGAGTCATTTGCGCCATTCCTTTCTTTTAGCCAACCTCCAGCTAAGCGGCGCAAAAGATTCATGGATACTCTCGAACCCAAACCAACGCATGAGTCCTTTCCACTGTCATCGAGGTTTGTAAGTTCTTTGATTTGCTAAGTGGGAATGACTCCTGACTCGGCATGAGGTTTCCTTTTCCCACAGATTTTCCTTGCCATTTTTCGGCGAACCAAAAAGCATGAAAAAACAGGCTGCTGCAGTAGGAATTTACCCTTTGCGCCCTATCCGCAAGCACCTGAAAAAGTTCGAACAGGAAAGCAGTTAAGATGAAAATACTGGTAATCAATTGTGGCAGTTCCTCTCTGAAATACGAAATCTACCGGATGCCCGAGCACCAAAGTCTGGGTAAGGGTCTGGTGGAGCGCATCGGCTTGCCGGAAGGAAAAGTTATCCAGGAATTTGAAGGGAAAAAATATCATCGTTGCCTGGAGATTCCCAATCATCGCATCGCTTTTGAGCAGATGATGCAAGCCATTCTGGACAAAGAAAATGGCATCCTGAACAGCCCCACAGAGATCTCGGGAATCGGCCACAGGGTTGTGCATGGTGGCGATCAGTATTCCGAATCCGTGATCATCGACGCAGATGTGATAAAGGCCATAGAGATCAATTGCGAGCTTGCCCCCCTGCATAATCCGGCTAATTTAACCGGCATCAGGGAAGCTCAAGCTATCTTTCCCTTGGTTCCGCAAGTGGCGGTTTTCGACACTGCCTTTCATCAAACCCTGCCTCCCAGCGCGTATCTATATGGTATTCCACGGGAGTTTTACGAAAAATACCGCATCCGCCGCTACGGTTTTCATGGCACCAGTCATCGCTATGTAGCCGATCTGGCTGTGCAGATCCTGAAACGAAGCCCCGAAAACACCAATCTGATCACCTGTCATCTGGGCAACGGAGCCTCCATCACAGCTATACAAGCTGGAAAATCTGTGGACACCTCGATGGGTTTTACTCCCTTGGAAGGTTTGATGATGGGAACCCGGAGCGGTGATCTGGACCCCTCCATCATATTTTACCTTGAGGAACGTGGGTTTGACTTCCACGAAGTGCACAACATCCTGAATAAGAAAAGCGGTTTGCTTGGTTTATCGGGCATTTCCAGCGATTTGCGGGACATCGAAGCAGCCGCTGAAGAAGGCAATCAGGATGCCTTGCAGGCCTTGGATACATATGCTTACCGTATCCGTCGCTATATCGGGGCTTATGTGGCAAACCTGATCAAGGTGGATGCTCTGGTCTTTACTGGCGGGATAGGCCAGTTTGGGGTAAAAATGCGTCAGCGAATCTGTTCTCGCCTGGAAAACCTTGGGATTCACATCAATCGTGAATTGAATCGCCAAGTGGGCGCAAATCCCGGCATCATATCCCAGGATTATTCGCCAATCTCGATAGTAGTGATTCCTACCAATGAAGAACTGCAGATTGCTATCGACACCTGCAATCTGATCTCAAACGATAAGTGTAAAATCTCATAACATATAGAGGAAAACCAGATGAGACAATTGTGTGTGATGTTTCTGCTGCTCTGGGCGGCAAGCCTGTTGCTGGCTTCGGCAAGTATTGAAATGGTAAACATGGAAAACCATGGCACTGCTGTAAGCAGAGTGGTGATCGGACTGAGTGGTGAGAGCGGAACAGAGATTAATTCTTCGAATTCCGGTGTGCAGGTATTGATAAAGGATTATCTTCCCAGCCAAGCCCGGATAAACTACAAAGCCGGGGGATTGATCAGCGGTGTTTATCAGCAGGAAAACCTGGTTAAAATAGACGTGGATGGCGCATTCCGCTTGGAACACTTGCGCTTGGATAATCGTATTGTGATTGATATCTTTGCTGCCCGGCCTTCCAAGGCTCAAAGGCTGATTATCGCTGATTTTTATAGCTCGGTAGGCAAGCTGAACAGCGCCGACAAAACCTATGGCGATTTGCATATAGATTACCGGGAGGACAGCCAGATTCTCTACAATTGGGCCCAGCTTCTGCATAAACGCGGTAGCACCAGAGCTACGGAAAAACTGGCCATGATTCCCCAAAACTCACCTTACTACTCCAAGGCGCAGCAACTGATGGCCATGATTCATGGCGATGAAGAGCCCCTGCCTCCTCCCCCCGATGCCAAAGATTTCAGTAGCATGGAAAGCGAAACGGTAGTTCCCGATACTGTGTTGCCGGACACTGTGCAGGTAATTCCCGCCAGGGAAGTTACCGCCTCTCAGCCGTCCAGGAAAAAACGCATTTTTTATCCAGGATGGCTTTTACCCATAGCTTTGCTGGTAATGGGTGGATTGTTGGCATATTTGGCTATCACGCGCACACCCAAACGGCGACCCGCTGTAAAAAAGCCAACCCCATCCATCGTGGCTTCTGAAGCCGCATTGGATTCGAAAACTATGTGCCGGATGGTTGGGAAGCTTACCTCCGATGGCTGGACTCGTAAGGAAATTGCCCGTGAATTGAAAATCTCACAGGCGGAAGTGGAGCAGTATTTGCACCTCTGTCACCGGGGTGGTCATGACGATCCGGAAGTATAAGCTTCTATTGCTATTTGCCAACCTTTATCTATGCCTGGCAGGTCTGGAACATATTCCCGATTCTGCCTTTGCTCAGCCGGTAAAGGATAATTTTAAAACAAGCCTGCTGAACTATCCCGAACCTGCCAAAGCTGATAGCATCAATGTTTACGGCAATGGCCTGAATCATCCGTTTACCAGTATTGGCAGATTTGGAGATGCAGTTCTGGATGCATTCCGGCCGGGTAAGGCTAGGCATTGCCTGGTGGGATATCAAAGCCCCGATCGTTTGTTAAAAGCTGAGTTTAATGTGTTGGCAGGATATGAGCCAGTTTTCGCAGAAAGCCTTTCGGCCTTTTTTTACAAGGGTTTTTCGTTAAAGTCATCACTTGGCAGGCACTGGCATTTTAATACTCATTGGTGGAACGGCATGTTTTTCGGTTCGCAAAGCGAGGCGGCAACATCCGAACTGATAGATGGATACAATCGGCCAAGTAACGACCGGATTAATCTGGACAACCTTAAAGCTGATCTTAGCTATAATGGCAGGAATCTTACCCTGGCGATAGGGCGGGGAAAATTTGCTTTGGGGAACAGCTTCAGCGGCAGCATTATCTTGAATGACCAGGTGAACGATTATGCTTATCTGCTTGCGGAGGGACGCTCGGGCGATTTCAGCTTGTCATTTATGCATGGTTCACTTATGGCAGACAGCAGCTACAGCATTTACGAATACCCCACCTTAAACAGCAAGAACTATCCAGATAAATACCTGGCAATACATCAGCTTGGTTATAATCCCGGAGATAATCTCAAGCTCTTTCTGGGGGAAGCGGTGGTCTATGGAAATCGCAGTATAGACCTGAATTACCTATTGCCAAATGCTTTCTGGCGTGCCACTGAGCATAATCTGTGGGATAGGGATAATGTATTTCTCTTTGCCGGCACAAGCTTTTCTCCTTTGGAACGACTATTTCTGTATGCGCAACTGGCTCTGGATGAATTCAGCTACAGAAAGCTGAATACCTCATGGTGGGGCAATAAATACGCTCTGCAGGGCGGGATGCGTTATGAGTTCCCCCTTGCCTTTCCGGACAGCGCTTTACCCACGGTTGGTTTGGAGTTTACTGCGGTACGTCCTTTTACCTACACCCATTACCTGAATCATGCGATGTATTCGCATGACGGTCGCTGCCTGGGCTACCCCAAGGGCTCGAACCTGGTGGATTTATCCGCATCAGCTTTCATCCCATTTCAAGACCAGCTTTCCTGGCAGAGCGTGGCCTCCTATACCAGGCAGGGGAGCTTCGGTAGTGCTTGGAATCAGAATTATTATGACGTATTTCCTGGAGAAAGTCTGCAAAACGGGACTGCGGATTGGTTTCAGGGAGACAAAGCTGAAATTTTGGCCGTAAAAAGCTGTATATTGATTGACTTCTTGGCCCATCACCGGTTTCTGGCAGGCTTTGAAGCAGAAAAAAGGGGTGCATGGAACAGCCATGTCTTTGCAGCCTGGCAGTTTGTATATTAGGAGATAGTGATGCCTATCGTGGATCGCATGGAGTTTCCCCGTCGCTATAAACTGAAAGAAAGTATGATCGTTGTCATAATTCTGGCTGCGGTTTTTGGGATATGGCTGCAGAGACGCAGCACAAAAGCTCAAACCGAACAGATCCAGATTTCAGATGTGCAGATCAGCAATTTCGGTTCTCAGTTCATCGAACTGGAATATCTGCTTGGTAACAATGGCCGGCAGGATAGACAGATAAACCTGAAAGCTACCGTGTGGGACCGTGACAGCCTGGAACTGGCCAGTGCATTATTCTCGGTGGATGTTCCGGCATCAAGCTCTGCTAAACGCTCCAAGCTGCTCGACCGTTTGAACCGCAGTTTGAGAGAAGGTGAACGTCCATATAAAGCTGAAATCCGGCTATATACCCGCAAAATTCCCTAATCACCTGGGATTCGGAACCAACATGCGCTTCGGGCAGCAATTCAGTTCAAATTACAAACGGCTTTGGTCGTTAGCGTTGCTAGCGTTGCTGCTATGCATCCCGTTTTTCATGATTTCCCGCCTGTCTCTGTTGAGAGAAATCGAAGCACGTTCCCAAGACTTGCGCTTCAAGCTATCTCCGCATCCTCAAATGGCAGACAGCAGCATAGTACTTGTAGCCATAGATCAAGGATCTTTGAAGTACGCTGCTCAGCTAAAGCATGGCTGGCCTTTCCCGCGAATATTCTATGCGGTGCTTACCGAATATCTGACAGATCAGAAGGCTAAAGCGGTAGTTTTTGACATCCTTTTCGACGAACCTGATTTTTTCCGCGGAGAGGAAGATCCGGGCTTTTCAGACGATGAGTTCGCCGCTGCTTTAAGCAACTGCCCCAATGCCATTCTGGCTTTTGCGGAAGGAGCAGGTAATGCAGAGGTAGCTTTACAGGGGCATGAATTGAATTTGTCTGCATCTGTGCCAGCGCTGTCTCTGATAGGGGTTCAGGCCCCTATCGGCAAGTTTTCCCAAGCCGCTACCAGGCTAGGAGGTGTTAGCCTTAGCGGCTATTCAGACAGCATTTTGCGTTCTCTTCCGGCCTTTTACCGTTATGAGGGAAAGCTGTATCCCAATCTTGGTGTGGCGGCATGTATGCGGAAGGACGGGAGCTTGCCGGATTTCCAGATGAACTCCCAAGGAGAAATATCACTTCTTTGGTACGGAAAGGCTGGTGTAGAAGGCGTCTTCAAGTATCTTCCCTTCAGTGCGGTTTTGTATTCGGCCGCTCAGTCAAGAAGCGGTGGGGAAAGCCTTTTCCCCAAAGACTACTTCTCCGGTAAAACTGTACTTATCGGCGCAACTGCCGCAGGTTTGATGGATTTGAAGAGCTCACCCTATACATGGGGTATGCCGGGAATGGAGGCCTGGGCAACGCTGATCAGTAATCTTTCCCAAGGTCATTCTTTAAACGTCCCTTCTTTGCCGGTGCAGTTTTTATTGATCTATCTGGTTATCTTGCTTGTATTTATAATGGTTGTCAAGAGTAATGCGGGATATGGCCCAATTCTCGGTTTTCTCATCCTGGGGCTGATTCTGATTTCTGCCTGGTATTGCTTCAAAGTTCATTTTATTATGCTGGATACGGTTTCACTTGTTCTTTCCTGGGTGTTGGCCTGGCTGTTCATTCTTTCTCTTGGCTATTGGTCAGAAGGCAAGCACAAACGAGAACTAAGGTTGGTTTTTAGCCGGTACCTGCATCCAGATTTGGTGGATAGGATTACTGCCAATCCAGCTTTGGTGCAAATGGGCGGTGAAGAGCTTAATGCCACAGTTTTGTTTACTGATATCTATGACTTTACAAAGTTTTCTGAAAAGCATCAACCACCAGAATTGGTGAAGTTCCTAAATGAGTATTTTAGCTCCTTCACCAATACCATTCTGGACAACCATGGAATGCTGGACAAATATACCGGCGATGGACTGATGGCTGTTTTCGGAGCACCACTGGCGCGTGAGGATCATGCCTTATGTGCCTGCAAGGCGGCTTTGGCACATCGGAAAATGAGTCTGCAGCTTGCTTCCAAAGAACAGCTTAGTCCCAGCGATTGCTTTCATCTGGGTACCCGGATCGGGATAAATTCCGGTTTTCTGGTTGCTGGAAACATCGGTTCGCAAAGACGGATGGAATATACCTGCATCGGTGATCCGGTTAACCTGGCTTCACGCTTGGAAGGTGTAAACAAGTTCTTTGGCACGCATATTATCATTAGTGAATCTACCCTGAAGTTCGTGGAGACCCTTTTTATAACCCGTGAACTGGATTACCTGAAAGTGAAGGGGAAAGATACTCCCACACGTATCTATGAACTCCTGGATGATGCAGATAGCTCAACAGATTATAGCTGGACGAAGCAATATGCGCAAGGACTACAGCATTACCGAGAGGGAAGCTTCCAAAAAGCTGCTGAAAGTTTTGAGTATCTTTGCCGTGATCCAGATCCGGACAAGCCATCCAAAGCCATGCGGGAGCGTTGTTTGTATCTGATTCAGCATCCTCCTGAAACATGGGAGGGGATCTGGACGCTGGACAGCAAATAGGCCCTGAAAATTCTTGCTCTCAATATGGGAGCAATTATCCTGATCGCACAATTAATGCATACCAGGTTCAATACCCCTTTCTGATGATGAGAGAATTATAAGAAAATAAGGAAAAAACAATGACACAGATCCTGACTTCCTATGTAGACTGGGTGAAGGCAATGCCCATAATCTCAGCGATGATCCAATTTGCTATTTTGGGAACTCTTGGCGAAGTGATTTCCCGCTGGATCCGCAGCAGAAGTTTCCGATACCCCTTCAATCTAAGATTAACACTTTGGAAGATGTTTGTGTGGGCTCTTTTGGCTATCGGGATAAAATACGCCTTCAAGGGTTTTACCGGCTTCGTGGAATACCTCGAAGACCATGCATACCTGGGTGAGCTCTCGTCTCTGGGGCGTGCTTTTGCCATCTCTGCCTTTATGAATCTCCAGTTTGGCCTCACTCTTGTACTTGCGCATCGTGCTTTGGATAATCTGCCGGAAAAGCAGAAAAACTGGCAAAATCTGGATAAGAGCATCTATTCGCTTGTTTGGTTCTGGATACCAGCGCATACGATAACCTTCATGTTGCCGGAACTGTATCGCATTGGCTTGGCTGCGCTGTGGAGTGTAGCGCTGGGAATTATCTTGGGTTTCTTTGGACAAAAAAAATCTGAACTGAAGTAATATGGCTGCTGCCAAGCAACTCCCGGCTCCCCTTGCCATTCCGGTTTTATTGTGGGTGCTGGGCTTGCTGTTGGCTGACTGGCTTAATCCCAAGCCTGTCCTGATCGCGGTTCCAGCGTTGGTGGTCTGCTTTGCGGCCTGGTTGCTGCCAAGAGTTCGTTTTCCACTGGTTCTGTTACTGGTGTTGCTTTTGGGAGTCTGGAGGATGCAAAGCCAACCGGCAAATGGCAGTCCTCTGAAAAAAATCCTTGGGGAGCGGATTCAGCTAAGGCAGGAAATATGCTTCAGAATTACCAGAGTATTCTCTGCAGAGGAACACCGCTACGAGATTGTTCTCCATAGCCTGGCTGGTAAAAGGCTGAAGGATAAGCTGATACTCTCTGCAGCCCAGCCCTTGCAGCCTGGTTACTGGTATCAGGGCGTGGCTGAACTCCAAGCCCTTACTCCTGATCCGCTTCTGGATATCTATCCCGACCGATTTTCTGGAAAAGCTTATCAATTGGGAAGCTTAATCCGTATGTCGCAAACCGGACTTAAGGGGTGGGTTTCATCCCTGCGATGGTATCTTTTACAAAATCTGGACTCCAAGCTGGGAAATTCGGGCATTTGGGCCAAAGGATTATTACTTTCCGATACCCAGGCTAAGCAGGAGCATCTTGAAGCTCTTGGCAGCAGCGGATTGATGCATCTGATCGTGGTGAGTGGCTTGCACGTCTGGTTTATCTATCTAATTGTGATCAGCTTGCTGCGAATTGTGATGTCCAGAGAAACAGCGGAACTCGTTTTCTTGCCATTAATTTTGTTGTTTGCTATGCTCAATAACCTCGCACCTCCAATCACTCGATCTGTCATAATGATTGGTTGCCTGGTTTTTTCCAGACATCTTCAACGGCCGCTTTCCGGGTTGCAGGTATTGGCCTTGTCATTATGGATTATCACATTTTTCAGTCCCCGCCAAATCTTCAATGTGGGACTTCAGCTTTCATTCATCTCTGTAGGAGTGATGCTTTATGGGATCCCGAGGCTTAGGGTTTTTGATTTAGCCCAAGTATCGGGGAATTATGGTATCCGTCTTTTGTCCAACGTGTTGAAAGGGGTGCTTCTCTCCACATTGGTAAGTTTGGCGATAACGCCGGTTCTACTCTATCACTTTGGTCGTCTGTCCTTCAATGGCATCATCGGAAACATCCTGGGTATTCCTCTCAGCGGGGTTTTACTTCCCCTGTCATTTTTACTTCTGCTTATGCCTCATAACTGGCTTATTACCGGATGGCTGCAACTATCCTATGAGTTTGTCTGCCAGTTGTGGACGGACTGGCTGCGACTAAGTGCAGATATGCCCTTTCAAATAAGTGGGGTATATTTGTCTCCCAGCCATAGCTGGGCATTGGCTATAGGCATACTATGGCTATTCTTGCTGGTTCGGGGACGCTTTCGTTTTGCCCTATATGCTTTCATTCCCTTATTCATGCTCGCATCTGGATTGCTTTTATGGCCTTCCGGAACCGAAACCTCCACAAACATATTTGTTTTTAATGCTGGGGTAGCAGATTGCAGCCTGATAAAACTGAAGAATGGCACCACCTTGATGATCGACACTGGAGGTCTATATACCGCTCATTCGGAAGAGCGCACTTTAAGCGTCGAAGAGATGCAAAGCAATAGCTGGATGCAAACCAAACTGATACCCTGGCTCCAAAGAAAGGGATTCCGGCAAATCGACGCACTGGTCATTAGCCATTTGCATGCCGATCATTCTGGAGGTTTTCCGGCTTTGGCTTCTGCCCTGCATGTTAAAAACGTGTTCATCAGCAAAACTGCAGCAGCTCAATCCTTGTGGAACCAATTTGTGGATTCAGGTTATCTGAATGGAAGCCGGATTAATGTGATATCAGACACAGTAAGCTACAGAATAGGGGAGAGCTATCTCAAGTTTTTGCATCCCGACAAGGACTATCCTGATCTGAACGAAAATAATCAGTCTCTGGTTTGCCGTCTGGATACCGGGTCTAAGAGCATACTTTTTTGCGGAGACATTGAAAGCGACGCTGAAGCTTATCTGGCCGCCAAATATCCTGAGGAATTGCACTCCCATTTCCTGAAGGTGCCGCATCACGGTTCTCGCGGTTCCAGTTCAGCAGATTTTCTGGCTGCGGTGAAACCCCGGGAAGCTTGGCTAACCACTTCTCAGCCCAATCGTTTTCATTTCCCGCATCCCGAAACCCTAACCCGTTATCGTCGCCAAGGAATAGTTCTGTACAACACCGCTTCTGGCAGCTTGATAAAAAAGATTGACATAAGTAGCCTGAAATAAAGAGTATGGCACTACAGAGGTTATATGCATGCCGAAGAAGTTACGAGAAAACCTGAAACTTGATATTCTGCTTACGCTGATCGAGACTCCCGGGGAATTGGGAGCCAGTGTAAAACGCAGGAAGCTGAATGTAAAGCCGGATCTGGCTCAGATAAAATGCAGATATTCCCAAATTGAATGGTTAATGGGAATAATGCAGAAAAGTGAAATTGTGGCCGACAGATTGAATGATTTTTTTTGCCACGTACCCCTTTTGGCTTGGGATCATCTTGTTCTCTCGCCCTGCCTGGAAATCCACGAGTTCTTTGAGATAAAGAGCTTTCTCTGGGTTTATGGTAAGCTTCGGGCTCTGTTTCTCGAGTATGACTCCAAGCAATTGCATCCCCTGCCCGAGCTGGACAAGCTATTCAAATTGCTTGATCCGGATGGCAACGGATTGCCCTGCTTCCGCATTTCGGAACTCTATGACAAAAGATTGCTGAAGCTCTCTAAAGAGCGTTTTGAATACGCTGAAAAACTGAAACATGCCCGGAAAACTATCCTGGAGGAAGCGAGACTAAAGCTCAATAGCCCAGGTCTTAAGGAGGAGTTTGTCCTGTCTCGCACCCAGGAAGACTTAATTGCACGGATTGTAAAGAGCAAATTCTTCAGCATCTCTTCTGAAAGCCTGGCAAATATCAATTTCCGTTTGGCTGATAATCTGAAGACTCTGCGTTATAAAACTGAGCTTGAGCTGCTGCGTCAGGCCAGCGAAAAACTGGAGCATGAGATCCGGGTAAAGCTCACTTCCAAGGTATTCGAACATATACCCAAGCTGGAGACTGCCTGGAAAAGCTGTGAAGAATTGGTCTGGGAATTCAGTTTGGCTCGCTTTGCCCTTCGTTACGACTGCTGCATACCCAGGCTGAACAACCGCAGTCCCGGGATCAAAATCCACTCTGCCGTAAATCTACCTCTCAAGCTTGCTCTGGAAAACCAGGGCCGGCATTATCAGAGCCTGGATCTATGCTTTTCTAAAGATTCAAATCTGCTTACCGGCCCCAATATGGGCGGTAAAACTACAGCCCTCATTACCTTGGGTCAGCTCTGTCATCTGGCCTCCTGGGCTGTTCCGCTTCCGGCTGCATGCGCAGAATTACCTATTTTCGATGATATATACTACAATCATGATAATCATGAGCAAAGCGAATCCCTTAGCTCTTTTGGGCGCGAAGTGGTTTCCTTTGTTCAGTTTGTTTCCCGAAAGGGCAAAAAACTGATCTTGCTGGACGAATTTGCCCGGGGTACCAATCCAGAGGAAGGGGAAGCTCTTTGCCTGGGAGTTCTGAAGTATCTTCAGAAACATCAGATCAGTTTTGTGGCCGCCACCCACTTCAGCGCACCGACCAGGCTGAAAGAGGTGTCCCATTTTAGTATCAAAGGTATTCCTCCAGAAGCTCTCAAAGAGCTGGAGGGAACATCCCGAAATACCTTGGAGGAACGCTTGAAACACCTTTCCGAAGCAATGGATTATAGTCTGCAGCTTCTAAAAAAAACCCAGACTCCGCCAAAATGTGCCTTGCGCATAGCCAGTATTCTGGGAATGCCGGATGAGATCACCAATCAAATAGATGAGTATTGAAATGCCAAACTTAAGCGTTCAACAGGTTACCGAAATCGCCCTGCAAGTGGGACGCATAATCCTGCAAAGCGGAGGTACTACCAACCGCGTGGAACTGATGATGCGCAAGGTTTGTCGCGGTTTTGGTTATCCGGAAACGGAGAGCTACGTTACCCCCACGGGAATCTTTATCAGCCTCAAAGATGGAGTGGGGACCATCAACACCAGCATCAAGCGCATCGACAACCGTCGCATAGATCTGGGTAAGATTACCAGGGTAAGCCGCTTGGTAAACTGCCTGGCTAACCCAAAGTGTCCAGATAAAGACAAGGTTACCAGTTTGGCGCAGTTTCAAAAGGAACTTGATAAGATTGACGTTGAAGAGGCTTGGCCGGCTTGGCTGAAAAACATTTGTGGTGGAGCTACCAGCGGATTTTTTTGCCTGCTGTTCGGAGGTTCCTGGCCGGAGTTTGCAGTTGCTGTTTTTATCGGTATAGTTGTTAGCTTCGGCATGAAGTATCTTAGTAAACTGGCCTTCAATAATTTTCTGTTGAATGCTCTGGCCGCGGCTTTGATCGTGATTCTGGCCAAAACTATAGACATCTATGTCCCTT
>Ga0302252_1000953_pt1 | contig 19477 bp, 33 predicted proteins | sample AAG_RA_Leu_MG_FD_193511 | JGI IMG/M metagenome (GOLD analysis project Ga0302252, IMG submission 193511) | Enriched activated sludge microbial communities from anaerobic digester in WTTP, New Holstein, Wisconsin, United States - AAG_RA_Leu | ecosystem: Engineered > Bioreactor > Anaerobic >...
TGTGCGGCCCAGGTAGTAAAGGGCGCGCAGTAGAATAAAGATGGCTCTACGGTCAAATGGTGAGCCCACAGAGCCATCGCGACCTCGCGGGTACCCCGCCTCACGGCGACCCGCGAGAGCTGAGGCCAGGGAGTCAAGGCCAGCCCAGGGCAAAGCCCTCGGCTGGCCTGAGCGATTGCCGCAGAAATGCGGCAATCCCTCGTAGGGCTCCGCCAGAGCGCTCCGCGCCCTGGCTACGCCCAAATACCGCGCCTACGGCGCGGGCGCTGCGCGCGCAGGCTATCGCCGCGCGCTTGCGCCTGTCTTCACCCGGAGTGAAGACAGTTCGCAGAACGGAGAGAGATAGAGAAAGAAGAAGAGAATAAGGAGAATAAATAGAGAGAGGCAATAATAGTAGAGCGGTGAGTTTTTCCTAGTAAAAATCTAGTAAGCAATTAAAAGCAAAAGAGAACAAGAAAAGAACATGATAAAGAATAACTAAAGAGCAACTCCTATAGAGGAAACTCTCTAGGGGTTGCCGGGTGAACAGCTCGCTACGCTCGCTGTTATACTAAAGAAATAACATAGAGCTAAAGGAAAGAGATTGTCTATTATCTAGCTATAGATAGTATAGTACTAAGCTATACTATACTAGTATGTATAGAGCATATAGAGAGTATAGTACAACGAACGAGCTTGCGAAGCAAGCGAGAGAGTTCACCCGAAAACCCCAAAGAGTTTCTATTTATTAAGCTGTAGTATGTAGCTCTGAAATAAGGGACGGGGCTCCGCCCCATCACCCTAATGACGGAGGGCTCAGGGGACCCACGGTCCCCTCCCTCCTAAAACTCCCACACCCTCCTAGCGGGAAGAGAAGGGACCCGAAAAAGTCCCTTCCCTTCCCGAACCCAACCTAACTAACGAACGGTCGCGCCTACGGCGCTAAGGACTCCTCTGCATGGAAGAGCCGGAGCAATGGTAAAAATGTAGAATGGGGAAGTCCTCCCGCCTACGAGTAGCGAATAATAGTTGATCGCGCCGGAGGGATCTGGCGCGAACGGGAGGACGGCAATACTCTATTAGGCATGAATAGTATATAAACTAATGCCTCCGTGGAGACTAAAGACTAGTGATAACAGATAACTATAAATACAGGTGATAACATATAGAGTAGTATGCGGCGGAGGACTGCCGCAAGGGGAAATACGAGCATGAAAGAGAAGCTTGAGAGAGTCAGTTGGGATGCTCCTAATCATCGATGGATTATTGCCGGTAGTGGCAAGAAGCCAGCTAACTATTTTGTTAGCTGGTCTGCTATCCTGGGCAGATATACCTGTACTTGCCCGGATTGGCGATACCGTAAGATGGGAGAGGACAAGGACTGCAAGCACATCAACGGTATAGTTGAGATCTTGCAACATGGAACCATGGAAGAAATGGCAGCGATATCAAGAAGAAAATAGGAGGATAAGGCAATGGCAATATGTCTTAATGATCTTGTCGTAAGGTTGGAAGAAACCTTAGAAGAGATCGAAAAGCGTAATTATGGAGATGCGGCGCAAAGACTGACAAACACGATTCGGATACTCCAAGAAGGAGGAATCACGATCCATGCAATAGCAACCGTAGAGTCAAAGAAGGTAGAATCTTATGGCAACGGCCAAGAAGAAGAATAAGCCTCTGGTCACTCAGACCAGATGCACCGAATACGCGCAGAAGGAAATCAAAGCACTGTCAGAGAGGCTATTCAAGAAGTACGGCGAGGAACACGCCGCTCTTGGAATCAAGACGGCAAGCTCTAAAGTGGCGGTAGATGCTCTCCTGTATTGGAGCGCATCAGCCGGAATGCTCAACGGAAAGCCCTTAACAGACAAAAACAACATATTCATTAATCTATTAGCAGAGGCAGGAGAGATTTGAGATGTCAGCATGGACTAAGGAGGCAAAGAAGTTAGCTGCGGGAAAGTGGATCAAGTTTGATGCAGCTAACCCACAGCACGTAGTTACTTTCATCGGAGAGCCGACTAAGGTAGAGAAAGTATCACAGATGGGACCGAGCAAGGGAGAGGTATATTATCAAATGTCTTTCCCGGTGTTGTTGGAGGGAGACGAAAAGATACTAGAGCCAAACAGATCTCTCCTCACCCAGCTTATCGAGGAAGACGAAGAACAGAGCATAATAGGCGCGGAGTTTCTGATTAAGTGCTTGAATCCAGAGAAAAAGACACAATGGAAACTGCGCCGGATTGCTGGCTCTGGCTCGGGCATAGAGAGCTATCATAAGCCTGTGCCACAATCAACTGAGCCAGCCCAAGAGGAGGAGACAGAAGCAGACCAGGAGGAGGAGAAGACCAAAGATAAAGAGAAGTTCATGGCCGGGGTAGAGAAAACAAAGACCAAACGACAGAAGAAGCCAACGGCAGAGACAGAAAAACAGGAGGCATAAATTGCCCACAGAAGCGCAGAAGAGACAAGAGAAGCTAAGGAAAAAGCGATGGGAGAAAGCAGAACGTCCTTACTTCAAGTGCTGTCTTTCTTGTTCTCTTTCGTGCTCTATGACGATAGAGCATGGATGTCATAGCTATGATATCTTTAGCTGCCCCCGGCAAAACCGGGGAGAGCCAACATTTCCTTACAAGTTCAAGGAGATGCTAGAAACGCATAACAAAGAACAGAAGGAGAGAGGCATAAATGGTAAAATGCACTAGCTGCGGTCAAGAGATGATCTGGCGAAAGAGAACCCTGGACAGCAAAACCGGGAAACAGGCAGACCTGTATGAATGCAAGAAATGTAAGATCAAACTAGCAGTAACGAGGAATAGCTGAATGAGCAAGAAAGACAACAAGCTAAATCTATATGAGGTTACAGGCCCCTTTAGAGTCCTGCTGAAGAATGGCAGGCTCTTTGTAGGAGAGATAAAAGGGGCCTGGGATGATGCTATCTTGCTAAATGATCCAACAATAGGAGATTGCATCATCTATGCTGATTCCATCGCTGTAATGATGGAAGGACTAGAACCACCGACAGAAGAACAGAAACAGGAGGTTTGAACATGCAGGTAACAGTAACGGTTAGCCGTCCAGGTGGCAAGACAGGTGATAGTTTCAGCCAAACTATCAAGATGAAAGATGCAGCAACCATCGAGGAGGTACAGGAGAGGATAGCCAAGGAGTTTAAAGACCTCTTCCCTAAGTACGCCACCTTTGACAAAGAACCAGCAAAGAAGGGCAAGGGCAAGGACAATGTTTAGAGTACCTAAAGACATGGAGAATAGATTTGCCTCTATTCTCCTCCACGGTATAGCCACGATTGAGATAAAGATAAGGAAGGTTGATGATGATGAGGTAATAGGAGAATATGATGATGGAGAAGAGATCCACATAAACCAGGCCATGATTTGCGCCTACTGGCCGGATCCGGCAAGGGAAAGGAGAAAAGAGAGAGCCAAGAATGCCGCAGCCAAAAGACGAGCAATAAGAGAAGAAGAATAGGACTACAATCTTATCCAGATCAATCAGAATCTACGATCTATGCCCGGAAGGTATAATCATCCATCCGGGCCATAGGATCGGGCTAGAGTCGAATTAAGTAGGTTAGAAGTCAAAGGGGGAATGCGAGCATGAAGAATATCATAATCACTCAATTGCTACATCCAGGCAGAAGAAGAGCCGAGATACTAGCAGAAGTACCGGACGAATTGTACGGGAAAGCAACATTGCTTTCTATCTTATGTGAGAAGATAGACCCGGAACACATGATTATCTATGCTCATGTAAAAGGTACATCGGCAGAGGATGAATTAAGCGAGATAGGGGAAATAGGATCAAAGGACAACGGCCCAGTGCAAGCTTTAGAAAGACTGATAAAAAGGTTTTAAGGAGGGATTAAGCACCTCCTCATTCTGTCATATGTGGTTTAATTGCGAGATCGACAAGCCTGGCCATACTCACTTTTTGATAATCATCTTCTCCTGTAGGCTGAAGCTCTGGTAATGTCTTGCTCAGCTTGGCTGCTGCTTTAGCCTCCTTGAGCTTATCACCGCTCAAGCCTACGAGATGCCAATCTACCGGGCGAGCAACTTCAGTGATGATATCCTGCTCAGAGAGCTTAGGCAGATTGCCAGAACACCGCCAGCACTGGCCCGGATTAGAGATATCTGATATCTCGTTTACGGCCCCGCAGACATCGCACCGGACAGTAAGAAGACCGGAATCTTTCACATCATCCACCATCTCGATAGATGGCTTCTCTATGACTACATCACCATCAGCGCCCTGTTGACAGTACATGAGCAACTGGTACATATCGCCCTGGCCTTGCACACAAGTACGGTTTCTGATGATCATTTCATCAAGCCTACCTTCACGGATGCCCTCAAAACACTCTTCGATAGTGAAAGGTTTAGTTTCGTTAAAGAAGAACTTGAGCCAATTCTCCTCAGACCCGGAAGGCATAGTCCCGGTTAAGCCATTCTTCCATCCACCCTCTAGGATAGCAAGCATGTCGTGCCATTCTGATGTCCAGATCCAGGGTGCATGAATATGATAAAGCATGGCCCTGGTAATGAAGCACCTGCATTCAAATTTCGCATTAAAAGCCAAGATTACATCAGGATTTAAACTCTCGATGTAAGCAAACATCTCTCGCACTAATTTCTCTTCGTCCCATCCTGCAAAGGTACGCATTTCTCCTTTGGGTATATCAAGATCCCACACCGAGCAGACTATCAGCTTATAGTCCCAAGGATTCAAGCCGGTGGTCTCTACGTCAAGGCTCAAGACCTTCTTCCCAAAGGTAACCTGGGCTTTGGGTATGCTTGGCGTTTTGCTTACCAAGTTTTCAGTAAGGAGCTGGGAATAGCTCGGTACGACCTGGCCAGGAGAGGATTGATAAGAGTTGTATTGTTGTGCTCCTGCATCGGGAAAGATGCTATAATCATCAACTCCAACATAGTTATTCTGATTTACTCCTGGCGAAGCCTCTTCAGCCTTCGGCGTCAGTTCTGCATTATAGGTATTCTCGTTTGTAGATAGTTCAACCATCACAGCCACCCCCTAGAAGCGGCTAAGGCGCTTGCCTGTTCATTCCAGGCTATGACCTCGCCGACGTAACATTTGATATCATATGAATCATATCCCGTCTTTTGGATCGTAAAGAGATAATAGCCCTCTGGCAGATCGAAAAAGCAAGGAGTCCACTGCCCGGAGGCAGCCCCATTGATAAGCACTTTCGCCCCGCTTGGATTACTGTTCACGAAGACCCGCTTAAGCTGATCTTCTCCTGCAGGAGGTTCTGTGCTGTCTCCTCCGCTCCCTGGCAGATCCTCAAACGCAGGAGATACTGTTATCGTATCGTTAGCCACGCAGTACACGGTTTTAGTCCAAGACTGTTTACCCTCTTTCTCTACCCGGATAGCGTGATAACCAGGACTGATAGAATACGATTTCCCTATCTCTGGCGCTACTTCCTTATCGTCTTGCCATATCCTTGCGCCTCTGCAAGTCTCGCCATAGATGATTAGAGCAACGGAAGCGGCTTTGGGTTGGGCGGTGCTCTTAGGCGCCACGTAAGAACTCCTTCCTCCTCCTCCGCCTCCGCCTCCACCGCCAGAACTGCCGGTTTTAGCAGGCGGCTTATAAGCAACATCGCCTAAGCTCAGAGTGTTAAACGTGCCAGCGCCGACATAGACGTTTTTACTCGTCTTGGTGCCGTCTGGATTGACTATACTGAGATAATACGTCCCCGGACCAGGCATGGCAACCTTGCCTGTCTCAGGATCTATATAGCCGGTTATGTCCAGGTCTTGCCAATAGAGGCGCTGGCCCTGGCCTAGATAGGTCTGTAGGCCCTCTACGGTCTCAGCAACACCGCCCTTTAGGTCAGGGGGCACTGAGTATTGATTCCATCCAGTCTCAGGAAATCCTATGTACTCGGTGAGAGGCTTTTTAGAGCCATCTGTAGATTCAAACGTGAGGCGCAACGGTGCGCCGTCTTGCCGCTGGATATCATAAGACTTCCCGGCCTCGCCCCCTGTGTAGGTCTTGCCCAGGTAATCGAATTTTATGCCAGGAGGTACATAGACAGTGGTTTTGCCTGTGAGCGGTGACTCGGAGCCAGAAGAGCCTTTAGTACTTTCGAAAGCAAGAAGATTGCTATAGTCCTTTGTGATTATATTACCGGGATAATATGAAATAAGCTCGGTCTTGACGAGATTGCCGTTTTTATCCCATATCTCAACGCTGAAAGACCCTTGGTCCTTTTTGTTTATTGGCGGACTATTCCTGGCGCCAACGACAAAATCTGTTCCTGTAACCCGCCCGCCTTCGGGTGGAGTGATGTAGATCTGCGCTGGCTGTAATGTTGCACCCGTAAGAGTTCCCTTGATGGGATCGACTATTTTAGTAAATCCGTCTAAAGTCGAACCCATATTTTCCCACCGCTTAAGCTCAGATGGATAGATGCCTAGATCGGAAAGGAAAACAGTCTCATTACGCAAGGAAATACCTTGTTGCCTATACGCCTCTTGAAGTTCTGCTAACTTGCTTACCCTAGTTGCTTCATCCCAGTCTTTATAATACCGGGAGAAATCATAGAAAAGTTGCTCTGTGCTCTTAAAGCCCTCGTTATATCTCGTTTTGTGGTCAGCGGAATAGATTCCGGCGTTTTGTTGTTGGGCCTTGGTCTTAAAGACATTAGACCCGAACATCTGAACCAACTCGGTGCTGGCATACTCAGACATACCCAGAGCTCCGACTCCAGCGAGAGGACCACCAACAACAAACGCGCCCGCCGTAGCGAGAGCACCAAACGCCGCGCCGATGGTAACGAGACCTTCGTCAGAAGTCGCCCAACCCATGAGATTAGCTATTGGACTGCCAGAGCCAAAGGCTCTAAGATCCTTCTCTAGGCCACCATTTTTAACATAGCTTATAAGATCTCTTCTAGTAGCTTCTCGCTCCTCGCTTTGAATTAACTCGTTGATAAGTGCAAGAACGTAACCGACCGGAACATCTTCATTAGCAGCACTATTAACGAGTTCTTGAATAGCCTCTTTTTGCTCATGCAACTCTAATTCATTAAACGGCCTTTGAGTTTGGAGACCAATATAACCCGTACCAGGGACATAAACTTTATTTGAACCAGAGGTTGCCCCATCTCTATAATCCTCGTAAAGATGCACGATAGAAGCCAGCTTGTGAGGATCAATCTCGCCTTGGATTATCGTAGGTATAAGACCGTTGAAATGTGCTGCAATAACTTCATTGTCACCATTGTTATTCCCTGATGGGTTATAACGAGACAATGACTCTGCATAGACATAAGCAAGCTCTTCTCCTGTAGATGCTGGTTTATCATCTGCAAATCCAGCAGGCTTATTGAAATTAAAGGGCAAAGGACCAACGGCAGAAGTTATAGCTATTTCCTCTCCGGTCGGCATAATGTCTTTATAGAAATCATCTAGCGACGCTTTCTCTTCGTCTTGCTCTTCCAGGCTTTTATCAGGCAAATTAAGCTTAGTCTTATCAACGCCAGCAAAAGTCTCGTCGGCCTCTGAAACATCGCGACCCGTGGAAGGATAATAGGACCTAAGAACCTTGCCTGTACCGCTCTCGACTACATCTACAGCGCCGGGATGGGTTGTAGAATACTGCTCATAGGTGTTTGGTGGAGGTGAAACGCTTTCATCTCCTGGGCCTTCTTGCCCATCTCCTTCTCCACCAGGAGCAGCGGGATAAAGAGATTGGATATGTAAAACGGTATCTTCTCGCCTTTTGCGTTTTTTGCCATCCTCGCCAACAACCCATTCTATATTTTCAACTATATCCTCATCTGAAGGGCGAACTTTCCAACTAGGCACCAGAGAAGACTTTTTTGGTTTAACTGCATTAACAAAAGCTTCTTCTGTCTCTGTGTAAACAGATGGAGAAGAGAACGGATTACCAGCATCTAAAATAATATCAAGGATGCTTCTGTAAGCTTCGCTTACCTCATCCTCGCTCATTTCGTCAGAGAGGATAAACGTCTCTGACCCCTGTTTATCAGACCGCACAAGCTGAACAGGCACTAGATTCCCCTGTTTAGGCTGAACAGCAACCTGAACGTCTTTAACAGGACTAAACACTATTGTTTTATCTACGGAATCAACTACAGGAGATAGAGAATCCACACGGCTAATATCATACTGATCTGTGCCTGTCCTGGTAATCGTGTAGTAATACCCATCAGCTCCTTTAACGGTCCTGGGATCGTTTAGCGCGCCCTGCTGCTTTCCTTTTACTATATCATAACTCGCGTTGGCTGCATCAAAGATCTTAGTAGGGGTAGCCGGAACACCAACGGGAGTAGATAACCGGGCAGGAACTTCAACATACTGTTGAGAGGCAGGTTGGTAATACTCGCTTGGCTGCCATGCAGAGCCAAAATCATCATATCCATAGCTACTCCAGCCAGAATCGGCCCAGGGATCGCCGAAGGATTCGTAAAAGGACTGTTGGCTAACTTGCTCTATTGTTCCTGCATTACCACCGGTGCCGAAGGTCATTATCTGATAAGTGGTCATAGCTACTTCTCCCCTTTGTATTCTTGCAGCTCTTTAACTCTCCTTGCTATCTCATCGCTATTCGCTTTAGCGGTAACAGCCTCTTTAGGAGGCTTATCAGGATGCACTAAAACCTGTCTCATAATATCTCAACTCCTTCTAATCTATGAGAATATGCCTTTAAATTCATTGTAGTGACTCTAGACGAGTCTTGCATTCACAAGCAATCTTACTAGCCAAAAGACAAAGATCTTGCGTCTAGCGTGACTTAGACGAGTCTGGAGTACATTCATCGACCTTATCTCCCGGAGGCAAGCATCTATCCAAGACGGACATGATATAATGGCTCATCTCGCAGTTCTTAGCTAGAAGGCTCGCTCTCTCCGCTCTGTTCTGCAACATCATAAGCAAAAGAACAAGGGCTACTATACCCTGCTGTTCTATGATCTGCCTTGCCAGTTCAAAGGTCTCAGACATTGATTAACTCACCACAACCGGTGTAAATTCGGCATAAAAATCAATGCCATACTGGTTTATAGCCTTTAGCTTGGGATAATAAGAACCAGGGGTATTATAGGTATGGCTAGGATTTTGTGTAGTGCTATCATCGCTGCCATCACCCCATTCCCAAACCCAAGCGGTAGGAGAATAAAGACTTGCATCAGTCGCCGTAACAGATTGTCCTGCGTTAATGGAATGAGTATTTAGAGTAAACTTCGCAGAGGGGGAATGCCCAAACTCGGGAGATCTGGATATCTTAGTACCCAAAACGAGAAATGCAAAAGACCGAGTACTAGAATCAAGATTATAGCCACGAACAGTAATAACATCACCGGCAATGAAATACAAAGACGGATTGTCACGAATTAGTAAAGTAACTACGCCATTGCCCGCGGCTCTACCATGCATAACAGAACCAACATTAAACAGCACAGAAAGATTGGTATAAGTAGCTGGGGATACTTGGATAGTATCTATAAAATATATATGCTCGGTATCAATAAACGTAATGGTGAAGTCATAATAAGAACCCGCATTTACATTTTGGACAACCGACTGGTTCCAAGGAAGAACAAAGCCAGGCATATATTCTATAGAATGCCCAGGCAATGACCTAGACCAACCTGACGGATTATCAATAATTTCTCTTACCATATCATTAACTCCTGTCTATCTCTCTCCAAAACGATATAGAAAACCATCCCAACACAGGAGAAGACGTGTAATTAAAGATGGATATGTCTAAATGATCGGGATAACGCAGAGATATAGCACGATCTGAAGCAAAGCGCCAATGAACCGTTGATTTACCCTCAGAGTGCATAAGCAACTCATCATTTAGGTGCAGACTAGACACATGCCATCCCAACGGTTCATGAGTAGAGTAAAACGCTATCATCTTATAAGTCATACCATCAGGGCGAGCTAGAAAAGACCAATATCCGCTAGAGCCGGGATTAAATGTATGAGATGCGCCAACACAGAGAGGAGATATTAGATTACTTGCAGGAGATCTACCAATCAGAACACGGCGCTTACTACGAGGCGAATCATACATTGCCCAAACGCTCCTTCGCGACAGTGCCCAGCTTCATACGAGATAATACAACACAGCAATCAAGTCCTTTATCGCACCCAAGAAGAGGCATAGTTTTACAGGTCCGAAGAGAAAAACGAAGAGTCTTGGGTTTATCATTAGACATACTAGAATACGCTCCTTATAGTAGATACTAGAGTATCTATAGTAAGCTTAAGAGTCTCTATAAGAGATAATATTTCTGGCTCATCCGAGCCTCTTACAGACAGCATCACATTAACAGAGTGATCATAAAGACCTCCTCTATTCCATGCTACAACGAAAAGCTCATTATCTTCTATGTCTAGGTCATAGAAGATAGGAGCATAGACAATGCTCCCATCTCCTGAATAGATGCCGTCTGCATTACTCGGAAGAAGCTGATTGCCCCGATTCCACAAGGTTACAGCGGTAGAGAATCCGTCTCCTACTTCAAACTGAACAACTACCTCGTGAAGCTTTCCAGATCCTAGATGGACAGGGAATACTACAGGGTTATCTATGTCATCATCAGGGCTAACCGGAATCTCGAAAGAGTAGTGCATAAATCCTAGTACGGCATATAGTCAACAACGCCAGCATATATATTAATGCTGTCAACTTTAAAGATGGCGCTGGTATTAGAGATTATCTTTGCGTCTATCTGTCCGTTGCTCGTTCTTAGAGTAGAAGATATCCTACGCCAATTATCACCTGCATTACAAACCGACTGAGCCGGGCCTGTATAATCCTCGCTGGTCGATGTACTGCCCACGTTGGTGATATAGATCATTGCATCAGCCGTGATACATTTCACGACAGCAACAACAGTACAGGGGAGATCTTTGGGCAATCCAGTAGCGTTAAAATAAATACCCTGCCATTCTGCGGTAGTGACATTAGCAGACTTGTTGCCTGTAAGAAAGTCCGATGTGTCATATTGAAGATCGACCAACCCGCCGTTCGTCTCAAAAAGCCATACGAGATCTGAATCAAGACGCGGCAAGTAAAACCGACCAGAAGAACTCCTAAAAGAGGTATAACTATCATCGCTTATATTGCCTTGGTTAAGAGTAGCATGGCCAAAGCTACCAGATACAAACCGTGTATTACGACTTGATAAGTATCCTCCATCCGCTACAATTATCTTACCATACCCGCCGTCACCGTTTTCCTGGTAAAATGAGTTATCATCCATTTCTACTGTACTGCCACCATTCACATACAGACACCCAGAAGAAAACCGGATGTTCTGAAGACGAATGTTATTGCCGTCAGTAATGTCTATTGCTTTGGCCTTTCCTGCCCCGTATTTTGTTTCATTCAACTCCTCTAGCCAAACACTATCAATAACGATATTTGAGACATTGTTGATGACAATAGCCTCGTCGGTGGTGTATCCATCACTACCTGCTATATTGCCGCCCCATATACCTCCGAGATTGCCGCCCTCCCACCGGAGGCCCTGATTATATCCGACAATCTCAAGCCCATAGCAAAAAACAGCATTGCCATAAACCACAAGGCCGGTACTGTTAGACAACTCAGATAAATAACAGCCAACTCCTTTTAAGAGAGTATAACCCCAGTTATCACCAGTGATATTTATCCCGCGTTGGAGTCTATGGACGCGAACATTACTAACCTCGACTCCTCGGAGAGAGCTAGTTATTTCAATACCGCCACCGTTGTAATTTGTGCCGTATGGCACAATGTCGAGGTTCTGGACCACTGCCCCGCCGATCTGCGAGCCATTATCAGTGATGGCAAATTCTCCGAAATCAAGATCGGCCAAAATGTTACACCCAGAACTCAAGCCGTCGATAACAATATTATCCACGGCGCCAGAGGGAATAATAAGCTCATCTGTTATATGGAAGTTATTACCACTTATCCCCGTAAATATCGCTCGTGTCTTATTAGCAGCTGCATAAGTCATAGTAAGCTGCAAAGCGGCGGTGTCGTCTGCTATCCCATTGCCAACCGCACCACAAGAAGAAGCATAGATGCCGCTCTTGTTAGTTAAAGCAAAATCGACATGGATATCTCCCATTGCATCATCTATATATTTCTTAGTAGAAAGATCCGTGTCATTAACAGGAGCGGTAGAGTTATAAGCAGTAAACCCACCGAAATCGATTTGCCCCGTCATAACACCGCCAGTAGTAGGCAGACCACCACCAACCGCAACGGCATCAGCATAAGCTTTAGTAGCTGCATCAGTATCATTCGTGGGAGTAGCCAGCCCTATTACGTTATGGCCAGTCATGTTCAAATTGCCTTGAATAGACGACGCAGGCAGATTATAGCCAACCCCAACCGCCACAAGGCTAAAAGCAAGTAAAATCACCAGAATTGCCTTCATATTACCACCCAGGAGAACTTAGCATCTTCATCTAAAATAATACCGCCTACGAGCCGCACGATGAACTTGGAGGCATCTATAGAAGATTGCAATACCTCCACCGGAGCAGCGCAAGACTCAAAAGGAGTAATCAAAACGGCTGTCGGCGAACTGCCGAGAGTATGATCTATTTCAATTTCACTATCGCCAGCCGTAATCGTGCCTACGCCTGCCGAAGTAACGACCGAGCCTGAAGGTTCTCTCTTCATAAATATCTTTCTCCAATATAACACCAAATGCAAGGAGAGATAAATAGTCTCCCACATGAGGATTATTTATTTTAGCGTAAATTCTCTGGCCAGGGCCCACAAGAAAGGGATATTCAATGTTCATAGAGGTATTAGGAGGAAAGGCCCCTTTCTGGCAGCGCACTGGGATATAAGCCATGCCGTCCTGGACTCCAATCTCGACCCACGAGGGGATAGTATGATCTGCATTGCGTACTGCTGCGCTCTGGCAGAGGAAAAGGCCATCCCCGGTGACAGGAAAAGAGGAGATGGTCTTTATAGCATCACTAGAGGCAATGCCCCCCGCGCTTAGAACATGAGACCTAATCGCAAGGGGAGAGCATTTCATCGTAAAAGCCATGAGCAAATACCTCTATATGATCGCCAGCAGTAGGAGCATTGAATTTCGCATATATCCTTTGACCTTCGGCAATGATGCAAGGCCAGTAGACAGTATGCGTAGTATTAGCCGGGAAATTGCCAGGGGTAGAGTCAATAGGTACTTCCTTGGTTCCATCGATAAGCCCGATCTCGATATAGCCAGAAACCGCGCTATCAACATCGCGAGCAACGATTGAAAGAGCATGGAACATAAGCCCAGGCTTAACCCGCTCGGTCTTTATAGTTATTATATCCGTACCAGAAGACACGGAACCAGCTTGAAGAATAGCAGGGATCATAAAAATCTCCTAGGGCCATTCGGCCCTAGTAAGAATAGACCTCTTCGGCGATCAATGCCAAAGATGCACCCGCGCCGCCTTGCGTCAGCTTGATCTGCGCTGTCCTAAGTTCAGAAGGCATAAGCACGCCCTCGAATGTCTCAGGATCGGCGAACGGAAACCGCAGGAAGCCGTGAATATCTCCAACAACGGCAAGGTCACATGCCTTCGCAGAGATGGCCGCAACAGTCAGAGTACCAAGACCAGTTGAGCCAATGGTTTGACCTGTCATAGTTGCTCTATTGCCAATGATCGACGATACAACGGCCACTTGAGTAACTGTACTTGTGGTCATACTCTAAGCAACTCCTATGGTCATAGACCTGGGCGCAACGTTCGCCTGCTTGATATTCGCAAGGTGACAATCCCGATACGCAGAGTTAGACAGCAATAGATCAAAGACTTCTTCTCTAACGTCTAGATCAGCGTTTTGCATCTGCTGGTAGTTGTACCACTTGCCAGAGGTAAAGATAGTATTAAAATTGTCTTTGCCTATGACAATATCGGTTATATCCGTAGCCTCCGCAACGTTATCTTCCCTGGCTGCAACAGCCAACGCAAGAATAGGTTGTGAGGAAGGCAGATCTTCGACTAAATCACCGCTTGCGGCAGTCGTAGTTGTGTAGAACTCACGGCAACCAATCATGCCCCGGAATGCAGGCCTGGCATTATACGGGAACTGATGAGCAATGATGGTAATGGTGAACGTGCCTGTTGTGAAGGTAGTTACAGCAGCAGCACCCCACACAGTGCAATCATAGTCTATCTGAACCTGCACGTTATTGAACCTGCTCAGATCTAGACCATACTGAGTATCACCCAAGAACCTACCAAAGCACATCCTAAACCATACTTCCTGAACTCCGCTAGCTTTCTCTGTCCAGGTATAGGGCATTGGCCGGCCATTCTTTAGCCAGTGATTCCTGAACATATCCTGACCGGAGATATGGAACCTATAGTCATTGCCATTACAGACAAGGCTCAGATGCTTGATTACATCAAGCAAATCCATGTTTATAGCGGATGTCGCGCCGTTAGTAAGGCGAATACCAATGTCAAGAGCGCTATAAGCGCCGGACTTGGGGAGATCCCGGCGAAATAGCGCGGTATCACTGGACTGCGCCTCTCGGCTCATAATCACACTCTGTTCAAGTCTAACCATGATTTAGCCTCACTGGTTCTTAGGGCTTGCCTGAACCATTGCGCGAACTATCGGTTTAACCCTGTTGTCAATATTAGCCATTGGGTCAGCGGATCTCTCTGGAAGCTCAACAGACCGCAGAGCATTGGCGATAGGTTCATAGTTCTGGGCCTGCTTCTCTGCTCCATTCCTCATACCGTCAGCTATCCTCATAGAGCCGAGGTTAGCGGCTTTGGTCTTCCATTCAGCCTCGCTTACCTTCTCCAGGGCTACGGCACGCCTCCGCAGAACAGCAGCGTTCTGCATCTGCTGCTCGTACAAACCCTGACCACCAAGGGCTTTCTCCTTCCAGTTAGTTGTTCTCTCGATACCAGACTTATAGTTAGCAGGCACAGCACCAAGGGAATTAAGATACTTGGCCTTGCGCTCTGCGGCAGACGGTACATAAACCATTTTCGATATCTCCTGACGGCAGATCAATTCTAAGCCACTCTACAGCCCCGTAGAGCCATTCACCCCATAGGACGGATAGATTATAGCTCCGAGGGGGAGATCGTGGATTCTGATCGATCTGGACCGCGTTAGAGTTGATCTTAACAGCCTGATATATGCCAACTTGGTTAGGAACATCTATAGCATTACGAAAGTTAAAGTATAGAAAGTTAGAATTATTCAAAATAGGGGATACCCCCATAGGACGGAGAAAACATGTCGGAAGAAATATCAAATATTGTAGATCAAAGAATAGGAAGCTTGATAGCATCTGGTGTTATAGCTCCTGCAAAGAAGAGACGGAAAGGGATGAATTGGGAAAGCAAGCTGGCATATGAGTACGTGCAGACATTTTACCCTAACTTTCCAGCTTGGTTTAGGGTTTCTGTGGGCCCTGTCCCAGGAGGGCAAGACAACCCGCTCTACTACAAACTAAGACGCTGGGCCGATATAATAATCAGGATGCCAGACCACATATCACTAATCGAAGTTAAGATGTTAGCTAAACCCGATGTTGTAGGGCAGCTTCTAAACTATGCGGTCCTGTTCCCGCAGACACCGATGTTTGAGAAATACTGGTCATTGCCCGTTAAGCTAAAAGTCGTATGCAGCTTGACAGATGAAGTCACCAAGAAGTTCATAGAGAGCCAAGGGATAGAAGTTGAGATATGGAAAGCTTCGAATTTCGATGCTTGGTATGAGCAGGTTATACTAAAAAAGAATCACTGATGATGCCCTAGAGCATCACCATCTTATCCCTTTTTCCAGCCCTTGCACGATAAGCCTTTATCGCTTTCCAGCCTTCTTCAGGATCTACACCGTGCTTCTTGATGTAATCAGCCTTTGAGTAACGGCGGCCATTGCCATCTACCCAGAATTCGGGGCCAATGATAGGCACGATATGACCAGCGGGAATTATAGCGTACATTTCAGGGAGGCCAATACAAGCAAGCCATTCTTCCTCAGTTGTAGGCTTATCTGGCATAATTAGCACCTATGCAAACTGTTCCATTCTTCATCCAGAGATTAAGATCCATAGAAGAGGTATCCGTATAGAAATTATGCTCTCCCCATATGGTCTTAAGCTCACCATCAGCTCCATAGGTCATAATGTCCTCATTAGGAATAAAAGACATACCAACCACAGAGCCAGACACCAGAAACCCTATAGCCAAAAGGGCAGTTAAGAAATTCATTTCAGATCCCTATTTCCTTTCTCACAAAATCCCAGATACTTTTTAGAATATCCGCACTTACCGGCTCTTCAAGATGAAAGAGGCGAGTACTCTCGCCCTGTTCATCCACATACCCAAAACTAAGGTATAGCTGCATAACACCTCTTAGAGTTAAAGGGATTCATCGGTGTTAGGTTCACCAGCGTCCTGTTCTCTAGGCCAAGTCTCAATAAAGCCTTCAGGAGAATACAACTGGATCTCTTCTATCAGACTTTCAAGATCATTGACAAGGCGGTGAGTATCAAACCGCATTAGGCCACCCTTAAGCATGACCTTCTTAGTCTCGATTACCTCGTCGCTCTTCTGCTTGAGCAACCGAGCTATAATCTCCATTGTCGCGTCAAACTTTACCCTGTCCATTCTTTCTCTGTTAGCCATGTTTATTTACTCCATTTGTGTGCTTTCTTTGCTTTCTTTACTGAGCGGGGATAACCACAGCACCGCTCTATAATCTCACTCATTATCTCATCATCGATAAGATACTTTCCTCCCGCCGAGACGCAGCAGGGGCAGCCTGTGATTAAATCTGAAGGCAACCCAACACGCCCCGCGCTAAAGTTAGCCATAACCGTTATCCAAGGCACAAAGAACACCCTAGACCTCTTACCAGCACCTCCTCGAACTTCTACAGCCAGAATACCATTGCGACCAGAGAGATTAAGCCAGGCATCCTCGCGCACCAGCTGGTGAACTCCTTTTGTCGTGCTGAAGTGCTGCTTGAAGTAAATGCCCTGGGTTTGTGAAGGCTGAACACTCTTGCACTCTATCGCGAAATAGAACTCGTTGCCCCGGCTATCTACCAAGACATCAAAAAGCTGAGGAGTATAACGAGTCTGAAGGTGACGATAAGCTATCAGCTTCTTGCTGAAATTATCAGCATAATCATTGAACGCATGGACTATCTTGCGTTCGAAGTCCTGGCCTGTCATAGCTTATTGATCTCCAAGCGAATGATATAACCGAAGATCTCGATAGCATAACAGTGTAAACGAAGCTGCCAGCGCTCGTTATAATCTACAAAATGAGAGAACTTAAACACGGTCTAGTCCTCCACAGGACGAGCTAAAACAACAGCCAGATCAACACGAACAGAAGGACATATAATGATATCACTTAAGAGACAGCCATTATCTTTAAACAGCATCCAGGGATAACCACGGCAAGCCGCAGGCTTAACCTCATGGATCATACAAGTCCGTTCTACTTTATCCCAAAAGAAACAGGGATCGCAAACCTCAAGATAAAGGTAATCAGGATCATCTATATGGGCTGTAAAAGGGAATAGCTCCATTGAACTCATATCGATATCAAGATAATCAGCTATCTCCTGCGCTTCGCTCGGAGTTATCCTTATCTGGCCTCCATGTCGGCAGCAAGCCCCGCATTTACCACACACGAAGTTTTCATGAAGAACGTCTATAAGCATCTTGTCGGACATCTTTTTAACCTCACTTCTTCGACGGGAGATCTTCGCCCAGGACTATCAAGAGAGCACCTATAGCCGCATCAGTATTTGCTATTTTCAATCTGTCAATCTCCTGCAAAGTAGATAAGAGACTTCTAACCTCTTCCTCAGACATCATTTTAAACACCACCTAAGAGCAGCAATAGCAGAAGCAACTAAGCCCGCTGGTTCATCATCAATAGCTTCCAACATATCTATAACGTCCATAATTTGCTGTTCATTCTTCATTTATCAATCAACTCCATCAACAACGGAATAGCAAACAACTGAAACATCAATTCGCTACCAACATAAGAGACCTCGTAAAACCCATCAATCTTTCCAGAAACAGAAAGATCGCAGGCATTACCGGAAGCAGACGACTTGAATTTTATAGACAAATTAGACATTACAACACCTCGACCCGGCTTTTGTAAACCGGGACTGCAACAGAACGGAAACGCAGACCCGGCTTTTGTAAACCGCGAACGCGGCTTTTGTAAAAGCCTGGCAAAACTTTGACGTAGCGGCGCGAGAAGCGCCGCGCGAAAGCAGAGCAGAACTACGCAGAGCAGAGCAAAGCGAAACTATCCGGTCAGAGCAGATCAAAGCAGTGTTCACCCGTATAACCCCTTGGTCAGGTTTAGGACAAGACAAGGCAGGAATCTAAGCGAGGTGTTGAGAGGGAAAGGAAAGGAGGATAACCGAACCTTTCCCTCTATGGCAGACAGCTAAGACGCCTCTCTCCTGGGTCATGTCCGACATCACGACCAACATCTAGTACAACGTTATCAGAGATAAAGGTTTCGATAACGCCAAGTTAGCGAGTTTTCGATTTGACGCCCTTTAGAAAATTGTAAAAATCCTTGCAGAAATTTACGAGTAAACTTCTTTGTCGCCTGCGGGCTCGTAGTGCGCTGCATGCGCAGCGCAGAGAAGCCTCGGCCCTTTAACGGGCCTCGCCCTGGGCGCGCTTCGGCCCCTGGCCCTTCGCGCGGTCGGGGGCTGCTCGCCCCCGAAGCCCCTCGGCGCTCCGCGCGGCTGGGGCCGCGGCTCGGCCCCAGACCCCTCAGCGCCTCATTAAGCCGGGTTTGTGCGGCCCAGGTAGTAAAGGGCGCGCAGTAGAATAAAGATGGCTCTACGGTCAAATGGTGAGCCCACAGAGCCATCGCGACCTCGCGGGTACCCCGCCTCACGGCGACCCGCGAGAGCTGAGGCCCTGGGCCAAAGGCCAGCCCAGAGCTATGCTCTCGGCTGGCCGGAGCGATTGCCGCAGAGATGCGGCAATCCCTCAAAGGGCTTCGCCTGGGCGATGAACGCCCAGGCTTCGCCCAAATACCGCGCCTGCGGCGCGGGCGCTACGCGCGCAGGCTGACGCCGCGCGCTTGCGCCGGACAAAGTCCGGAGTGAAGAACGTTCTAAGAACAGAGAGAGATAGAGAAAGAAGAAGAGAATAAGGAGAATAAATAGAGAGAGGCTATAATGGTTGTGTGGTGAGTTTTTACTAGTAAAAATCTAGTGGGCAATGGAACACTAAAGAGAACAAGAAAAGAACCTAATAAAGAATAACTAAAGAGCAACTCCTATAGAGGAAACTCTCTAGGGGTTGCCGGGTGAACAACTCGCTACGCTCGTTGTTATGCTAAAGAAATAACATAGAGCTAAAGGAAAGAGATTGTCTATTATCTAGCTATAGATAGTATAGTACTAAGCTATACTATACTAGTATGTATAGAGCATA
>Ga0302252_1000955_pt1 | contig 19450 bp, 24 predicted proteins | sample AAG_RA_Leu_MG_FD_193511 | JGI IMG/M metagenome (GOLD analysis project Ga0302252, IMG submission 193511) | Enriched activated sludge microbial communities from anaerobic digester in WTTP, New Holstein, Wisconsin, United States - AAG_RA_Leu | ecosystem: Engineered > Bioreactor > Anaerobic >...
GGAATCCCCCCTCGACCCCACCGTGCCCTCCGGGCACGGATATCATCAGAAAAGCATGGGAAAATGCAGAAGAAAGAATCAATCAGAAGAGAGATGGACTCGACGGGATTCGAACCCGTGGCCTTCATTTTTTCAGACCGGGGGGAATCCCCCCTCGACCCCACCGTGCCCTCCGGGCACGGATATCATCAGAAAAGCATGGGAAAATGCAGAAGAAAGAATCAATCAGAAGAGAGATGGACTCGACGGGATTCGAACCCGTGGCCTTCACGTTGCAAACGTGACGATCTACCCCTGATCTACGAGCCCGCACAGAGCGTTGAAAGATATGCCTTATTCTGTTCTTCTCCTGGATACATATGTTTTGCTGAATGAGCATCCTTCCAGGGGATGAACCATGGACTTGGCGGGATTCGAACCCGCGGCCTTTACGTTGCGAACGTAACGATCTACCCCTGATCTACAAGCCCGATTGCGGTAGTAATGTTCTCTGCGGTTGGATTATAGTTGTTGTGTTGGTGTGTTAAAAGGGTAATAGCCCCTCTGAAGCAGTGATTTCGGGCCTGAATGGAAAAAGCGTAGAATCAATCGATCCAGTCAAGGAGTTTCTTTCCAGGATCGGAAGGCCTGGTCTTTTTTATACTGGGTGGACTATCTTTCTTACTTCCTCCCTCTGCAAGGTCAGCATGCTGCCCCAGATCTGCATAATCAGGGAGGATGTCCGGATCGCGACGGAAAGGTATCTCATCCGCCAGGATGATCGGCTTGGATGGCACCTGTGTTGGGGGGGTGATGAGGAAGTCCGGTGAATCGCCGGGCATCTCCCGCGGAGACTGGCGTGAGAGCAAATAATCAACAAAATCCTCGATCTCACGCTGACGTTCGGGTGGCAACCTTGAGATCTTCTCGGCAATTCCTTCCATTCTTGAAACGCCCTGCCCTGGTATTTCTATGATCTCCCTTGTTTTATTCCCTTTGTTTCCCTGGTCAGATTGGGAACGAGGCGCAATGCGAATTACCTGCCCGAAAGGATCAGCACGCGGCAGCTGTGCTCCACGATTGAGGTTATGATGAACGCCTCTTCCAGGGTTTTTCCTCCTGCGAAGGTCCCGTGTCCCCTGACAATGGCAGCCCTGTGACCACAAAGTGCGGACGCAACATTCTGTGCCATCTCCATGCTTCCCGGGGCGCCCGTAACCACCGGTATCACAGGAGAGAACATCTCTCCCTCGTTATCGACAGGGATTATCCGATCCCGCGTGAGTGAAAGTGCGACAGCATGGGGCGGGTGGGCATGCACTACAGCCTGGTGCGGCGTGATCCGGTAGACTTCCTTGTGCACGCGATATTCACGTGATGCGTTCAGGGGGGCATCCCCTTCTATCGGAAGAAAAACCGTCTCCCCCGGGGAGTCCAGAAATGATCCGGTCCGGGTTATGGTGAATCCATCCATCTCACGAACGCTCATATTCCCAAAATTTGCACCCACGAGACCCTCTCCAATGAGCCTCTTTCCAACGTTCTGGAACTCTTCCATAATGGTGGTCATGGAATGAGGGGAAAAAGAGAGGAGATTATTTGAACTGGACCCCGACATCGCGCATCTTGTTGAACCGGGCGATGTTCAGCAGCAGGGGGGTTAAGCACTCCACCATGTTGGAGGCAGCAAGCGGCCCGGCATTGTATGCCCTGACACGGGAAACGCTGTTGATCAGCTCCATCACGACGGCCTTTGCCTCCTGGTCATCGCCGCAGACAGGGATTGCGAGGTCGAGTTCCTCGTCGAGTGCCCTCCACTTGTTGGCAGCAACCGTGTTGAACGCGGTGCAGAGGCGGGCATCGGCGGGAAGGAGCCGCTTTATCATCATGGCTGCTGATCCCTCGGGAGGAGGAACGAATACGAAATAATCGCGTTTCTCCATGGGATTCACAGGTGACACTACTATCTTCTTTGAGAAGCCGGTGAGGGTGGCGAGCGTGGGTTCAACATGCCTGAAGGGGATTGCAAGGATGATCACGTCTGACCTGTCAATCGCTTCCTGGTTGGTGTGACCCAGGCAGCTGCAGGGAAGGCCCCGCGTTTTCAGCAGGTCAAGACAGCACACACTGCTCTCGATCGCTTTTTCCTTCTCCCTTGAACCGATAATCACGTCATGATGGGAGGAGAGGCGCATGGCAATACCCTCGCCGATATCCCCGGTTCCACCTACAATGCCGACCTTCACTTATTCCACCAGCGGGATCAACAGGGATTCGAGTGTCTCGGCACTGGTGACCCCTTCAAGGCTCCGGATCACTTTTCCGTCTTTCTCGATGATGAGGGTTGGCACCACCCGGATACCGTATTTATTCGCCATTTCCATGTGCTCATCAACATCGATCTTTTTGATCTCAACCTTGTCACCCATCGTCTTTTTAAGATCTTCGAGAATGGGTCCCTGCCGTCTGCACGGCCCGCACCAATCTGCAAAAAAGTCAAGTAAAACCGGTCGGCTCATGTAACACTCCAAGGTTCTAAGTGGAAGAAAAAGGGTGATAAAGTTTTTTATGGGGGGTTATTTAGAGAGGATCTCCTTGATTACCTCTCCATATGCCGGCCGTGTGATACCGACTCCGATGATCACGCCGAGTATCGTGATGATCGCAAAACCCCGGAGGCTGGAGAGATCCATCAGCGCCAGGGGGACCATCGCGATGATCACAGTTGCCGCGGAGACGAGGATGATTCCAAGCGCTCTCGTGAGGCGCTTTTTATAGAGCGACGGGGATGGGACTTTCCCTTCATGGAGCACTTCATCGGTGATGATGACCAGCTGGTCGATCCCTGTACCCATCACTGCGATCAGCGCAGCAATACCTGCGAGGTCAAGTTGCTGGATGAAGGTTGAAATACCGAGGAGGATAAGGATCTCGGAAAGGTTTGTCCCTACCATCGGGAGCACGATTCTTGGCTCCCGGTACCTGTAATAAATCACTGCCCCGACTGCGAGTGCTGCGACGATGAATGCAATCGCACACACCAGTTTGAAATAATCCGACAGCTCCGCCGGAACGTATCCGGACCCCGCGACGGCAACATCAACAGGGAGTGCACCTGCACGGAGGTGGATCTCCAGGTTCTTTGCCGCTTCAAGCCCCTCGTTCCCGGGTCCTGTTGAGGCATAGAGTTGTCTGATGGGTTCCCTCTCAAGACTGGCAGCCAGCTCACTGGAGAGTGGAGCGCTATAGACCACGTTTTCATCCAGGACCATGTCCAGGAAATGAGCCTCCGGGTTAGTTGTTGCACCGGTTGCAATCGCTCCCTTTTGGAACATGCTTGCACCTTCCTCGTCAAGCGTGAAGGTGACTCCCCAGGTAGGGTTGCCCGGATCGGCATGGCTTGGCACACCCACACTGGTAATCCTGTCGCCGTATACGATATGCTCGGTCTCGTTCCCGGTGGTATGGATACGGATCTCGAATTTACCCTGCTTCCCTACGATCTCCTTTGCCTGGGCAAGGCTTACTCCGGCAAGCTCTACCCGTATGTAATGGGTTACTCCAGAGAAACTTGAGAGGGGGTTGACCCGGGCATCCTTGGTTCCGAGCGCATTTAACTTGCTCTCGAGGATCCGTTTCACATCGTCTGCAGTTTGCTTTGATACACCCTGTTCATACGATGTGAGCCTCCCGCCTGCGGACGTGAATGCAGTTTCAAGGGTCTCCCTGGGATAGTAGCTCCGAATCTCAAGTTTCCTTTCTTCAATGAGGTAGATATCCGCGTCCAGCTGTTTCTCGAGATTGGTGACGAACTCGTCTGATGAGAGATCCGTCTCAAACCCAACGATCTCGGCCTTGAACTCCATCTGGAGCCAGGTGCCTTCCTGCAGCTCGAGGCCGTACTGGAGGTTGGTGGTGAACTTACCGTCCTCGAAACGGGGTCCGATTGCGATGACCGATCCCACGATAAGAATGAGCATGAGGATGACCTGCCAGTGCGAGAGGCAGGCCTTCAGTTTGCTGCTGTTCATTTTCCACCCCGCTTCAGGACGAACCATTTTATTATCCCCGCATTCGTGAGCCAGGTATTCATTATGTCAAAGATAAGGCCAAAGAGAAGTACTGTCGCAATCTCCCAAATCACCGTGATCTGTGCGGCGAATGCGACCGCCCACATTGCTGCAACCGCAGCAAACGTGGTGGTGGTCATGATGATGCCGGTCTTGAACGCTCCGGATAATTTCTCAGCGAGTTTTCCCTGTCGCTTGAGAACCCTCATGGTAAGCAGGATATCAGAGTCGACAGAATACCCTATCAGCATCAGGAGGGCAGCAGTGGTGGGAAGGGAGAGCTCGATCCCGATGATGCTCATTGCCGCAGCCGTCATCACGATATCCGCAAATGCGCAGACGATCACGGCTGCGGAAGGAACAAATGACCGGAAAGCGAGGAAGACCACGATGGTCATCCCGATGAAAGAGATAATAAGTGCAATCAGGGCCTGCTGCTGGAGAGTCTGGCCGAACGATGCACCTATCTGGTCAATCTTGGCATCGGGATATTGCGCGGTGATCGATGTGGCAAGCGCCTGGAGGTTTGCATCATCCATCGGTCCGAATCGTAAGTATTTCCCATTATTCACCCCTTCACCAACGGAAAGGAGGGGATACCCGGAGAACGCAGCCTTCAGCTGCTCCGGAGTATCGGTCGAGAAAAGGGTAACCGCAGTACCCCCCGAGAAGTCAATCCCCGGACGGACTGGCATACCTGTGGTGGCATAATTGTACCCAAGGATTGCCAGGGATATGATGAGGATGATCATCGGGATCATCACCATCTGCCGGGGAGAGTATTTGTTCACATCATAATTGATGAGTCCCATAGCCCAGTAATATGGCGATGCAAGGGTAAAACACTTCGGGAGTCCGGCAACGGTGATGCATTCACATAATCACCAGTCATCTGGCAATTTTCTCTCTACATCACCTACAAATAAACCGAATTGCCTTCACTGGTTCCCAACGAAGGAGAAATAAATCAAAATACTTAAATAAATCGGGTGGCGAGTACCAGTTCATGAGATCTCCGCACGAGATCAAGGCAGTCATTGAAGGCCGCCTGCGTATGTATCTGTCGAGGGATCAGACGGGCGTCAGGCATGCCATGCTCAAGCTCTTCCTTAAAATAAAAACTCTTACCATCGCAAAGATATGTGAGCTCCTGAACAGGCGGTTTAAAATCAGTTATCACTCTGTCGCAGCAATGGTCGGGATCATTGCATCCAGGATTGGCATCCTCCATGTCAAAAAGAACAAGGAGGGAACCCACAGTGTGTATCAGCTCAAGGAGCAGTATACAGATCTTCTCGCCGGAATTATTGGGGCTGTCTGAACACCCGGCAGCATAATCATTTTACCCTCTCCGGTCGATGTGTGAGAATCATGTACGTGAAGCCTGATACCCCCCAGCTTCCTGAAGATATCACAGTGAATGAAGACGTTGCAGAATATATCGAGAGGAGAGGATGCGATTTCAGGGTCTGCACCTCCTGCGGAGGACCTATCCTCCTTCCTGTGGGCATGAAGCCCGCGAAATCCACGGACCTCAAGATCAGGTCGGGAAATCATACTATCTACATTTCCATCCACCAGGCGAGGTACCTGCATTCCATCCACCGTGGTATGCTCCCCATGTTCCTTGACCAGATGGAGGACTATTCCACCTGTCATGAGTATTGAGGAACTGGAACATACTGCTGATGTCAGGATGAGGGTCCGCGCACCAACGCTGGAGGAACTTTTCTCCGAAGCGGGAAGGGCACTCATGATGGTCATGTATGGGTCCCCTGGCGAGGGGAAAAGAACCATGAATGTCAGTGTGTCCGGCCACGACCTCGAATCGCTCATGCATGCCTTCCTCTCGGAACTCCTTTTTCTCTCTGAGGTGGAGGGGATGGTCTTTTCGGATGCAGAGGTCATACTCCGGAATTATACAATCGAAGGAACGGTAAAGGGCGAATCATTTAATCCGGATGTGCACAGTGCCGGCCAGGGTGTCAAGGGAATATCCTTTTCAGGTCTCTCCATTGTCCATGAACAGGGATCTTATATACTTGATGTCATCTTTGATGTGTGAATAATCATGCTGCAGGGGATATCGCGGATCGGACCGTATGAATGGGAGGTGCCGATAGGATTTGTCCCCGGGATGCGGGTGCCCGGGAGATTCTTCCTGTCAGATGCACTCGCAGAAGATCTCGAGGCAGGGGCCGTCCAGCAACTGGCACATGTCGCCACCATGCCCGGGATAGTGGGAAGATCGCTCGCCATGCCTGATATTCACTGGGGATATGGGTTTCCCATCGGAGGAGTGGCAGCGTTCTCGCTTGATGAGGGGGTCATCTCCCCGGGCGGTGTGGGATTTGACATCAACTGTGGGGTCCGGCTCCTTTCAACACCCCTCAAAGAGGACGAACTCGTGAAGAAACGGGAACTCATCGAACATCTTTTCAAGGCGGTTCCCACCGGGGTCGGGGGAAAGAGCACGCTTCGACTCTCTGGCCGGAGCCTCGAAGGGATGCTCCTGGAGGGATCATCCTGGGCGGTTCATCAGGGATATGGTGTCGATGAGGACATCATCATGTGCGAGCAGGCGGGATGCATGAAAGAGGCAGACCCCGCTGCGGTCTCCCAGAAAGCAAGGCAGCGGGGCATGCCGCAGAGCGGAACCCTTGGATCGGGGAACCATTTCCTGGAGATCCAGGCAGTCCGGGAGATCTATGACACGGAGGCTGCCCGGGCGTTCGGAGTCTTTCCAGGGCAGATCTGCATCATGATCCATTGCGGGTCGAGGGGGCTCGGACACCAGGTGTGCACTGATCACCTGAGCATTCTTGAGGCTGCGACCAGGAAATACCACATTTCGCTTCCGGATCGCCAGTTGGCCTGCGCTCCCCTTGACTCTCCCGAAGGAAAAGCCTATTTCGGTGCCATGGCGGCATCGGCAAATTATGCGTGGGCAAACCGCCAGGTTATCATGCATTACACGAGGAAGGCCATGGAAGAGATGTACGGGATCCCATACAAGGAGATGCACCTCGTGTATGATGTCGCACACAACGTTGCGAAGTTCGAGGAGCATGTCGTGGGAAGCTCAAGGATGAGGGTATGCGTGCACAGGAAGGGTGCTACAAGGGCGTACGGCCCGGGTGCACCTGACCTCCCGTCAGAATATGCATCGACAGGGCAGCCGGTTATCATCCCGGGAAGCATGGGTTCTCCATCCTTCCTGCTCCGCGGCACCTCCGCTGCGATGGATACGACCTTCGGGAGCACCTGCCACGGTGCAGGAAGGATCATGAGCCGAACCCAGGCCAAGAAGCGTGTTTCAGGGAAAGAAGTCAGGGAGAGCCTTGCACAGCGAGGGATCATTGTGAGAGCCCCGAGCGATATGGCGATTGCAGACGAGGCTCCCGGGGTGTATAAATCAAGTGCAGAGGTTGTCCGGGTGGTTCATGAAGTTGGACTGTCGAGGATGGTTGCACGCCTCGAACCGCTCGCGGTGATCAAGGGGTGACAGCACGATGCGGGCTTCTCTGGGATGAAAAAATCGTGTTTTCTCGTTTCCTCGAGGGATGCGGCCTTGCCTGCGAGCAGGTGACTCCCCATCTGCTTGCCGCACCCTTCTATCGCGGGCGGTTCGCAGCCCTCATCATTCCGACGGGATTTGCCAATCCCTCGTATTCCCGCCTTCTCCCTGCACTCCGCGCATCATCAGGAAGGATACGGAGGTTTATTGAAGGGGGAGGCAGGCTCCTCGTATTCGGGGCCGGGATTGATCGTGCCGATGCCTATGACTGGATGCCCTTCCCAATGACTTACCGGCACCAGAGGCAGAAGGGGGCACTCGAATGTGCAGCCTCACACTGGTGTTCTACCCTCTTCTCCGGTTACGATCAGGGATCTATCGAATGCGATGGTTTTTTTCCCGTGCATGGGGGGGAGGCAGTCGCCAGAATCGATGGTGAGGCGGTCCTGATCCATGCAGGGATCGGAAACGGCGAGATTATTGCGACGACCATCCACGAATACCCCTCACGTGTTTTTCTCAACGAGTTCTGCCAGGACTCTAGAGAAACATTCTTGTGACTGGAAATCAGGGATTTACTAAGGGATACGTTCATGAACCGCTACATTCTATCAGGGGATTGTGGGGCAGATGATCTCGAACCGTTGGGGCTGGCATTCCATAATCTCCTGAACCGGCTTCCCATCACTGCGCGATCACGTGACCGGATGGGAATTCGTATTGAAGACGGGCGAGTCGTGGACAGGGAGTATACCGGGCCGGTTCTCGAGCGCGTGCTCTCAGAGAACCGGGTGCTCAAGGTAACCCCACAGAGCGGTGAATACAAGGGTGTCCCGGTCGTGGTGGGCCCGGTGCGGGATTCATCAGGAGAAGCCATTGCAGCCATCGGGATCGTGGATATCACCGGCATTTTTGACCTGGCCACGCTCATGGAACACCAGTCAGAGATACTCAGGCAGGTGTGTGGAAAAGACCCCTGCCCGCTGCCTGGTGAGCAGACAGTGGCAAAAAGGTAGTATTTCTCATGTACGAGGCAGCGTTCAAGGTCCTTGAGGTGCTTGAGACCCGGGAAGGCCCGGTTTCTGGCGAAGTCATCAGCAATACTCTCGGGATCTCCCGTTCTGCGGTCTGGAAACACATCAAGGAACTTATCGACATGGGGTATGGGATCACCACCTCGCACAGGGAAGGATACCGCCTGGAAAAGAGCAGCAACCGGCTGCTGCCGTACGAAGTGCATAAAAAGCTCCGGACCACCTTCGTGGGCAAGAAGATGCGGTATTTCGAGAGCACACGCTCGACCAACTGGGTTGGGAAACAGATGACCCGCGAGCAGGATCCCGAGGCACTCCATGGTCTTGTGATTATTGCCGAACAACAGACGGGAGGCATCGGAAGACTGGGGAGGTCATGGGTCTCTCCACGTGGGGGTATCTGGGCTACTGTCGTGTTTAAGCCGAAGATCCCCATTGACAGGGTCTTTATGATCACCATGGCCGGCGCCATTGCGATTGCAAGGTCGCTCCGGAAGGAGTATGACCTTGGCGCCCTGATCAAGTGGCCGAATGACGTGTACCTCGGGGACAGCAAGGTTGCGGGCCTCCTTCTCGAGCTCTCTGCCGAGGCTGACCGTGTCCATTACGCGCTCCTTGGCATAGGTGTTGACGTAAATGTCTCCCAGGCTGACCTGTCAGGAGTTCCAAGTGCAGTCACTTCGGTCAGTATCGAGGTCGGTCATGATGTAGATCGGCCACAGTTGCTCGCCCGGATCCTCAAGGAGTTGGAGAGCCGGTATCTCCTCCTTGAAGCAGGGGAATACGAAGCGATCGTCAGGGAGTGGAAGAGCCTCTCCTGCACCCTTGAGCACAGGGTCAGGGTGAATACCCTGAAGAACAGCTTCGAGGGGGAGGCTATTGATATCGATGAATATGGGGCTCTCATGATCCGAAAGGACAACGGAAAGATAGAGAGGGTGATTGCCGGAGACTGCGTCCAGCAATAAGTATTTTTTCGTCAACCATTCATTTATTTCTGGTTGACGATGAACGTTCGAAGGCAGCGTGCACTCTTTATTGCCAATACCGGGGCTTTTTCAGCATTTCTCGCTGCCGGTTCATGGATTTCAATTCCTTTCATCCCCGTTCCCATCACTCTCCAGACGCTCTTCCTGTTCATCGCCGGGGGAGTCATGGGGAGATATGCGGTCGCTCCCGTTTCCCTGTACCTGCTCATGGGGGCGATGCATTTTCCCGTGTTTCACAGCGGCAGCGCGGGTCTCGGGGTCTTCCTTGGGCCGACAGGGGGGTATCTCCTGGGATTCCTTCCCGCCGCACTCATCTCAGGTCTTGGCTTTGAGAGGGATTCGTCGATTGTACGGTGTGCCGGGGTGGCGCTGGCTCTCGCCGCTCTCTACGCATGCGGGGTTGCCTGGCTTACGTATTCATCGGGTCTTGCAGTCCCTGTTGCTGTCATCATCGGCATTCTCCCATTCCTGCCGGGGGACATCCTGAAGGCAGCAGTGGCGTATGCAGTCAATCGCCGGATTACCAGGATGAGGGAGAAGAGACGCCGGATATCTGCTCCTGCAGGAGAGGATGATGGAATATGATCATCATACGCGGAGTTCGCCATGGGATAATTGACATCCCGTCATGTGCCATTCCGGAGGGGCATACCGCAGTTATAGGGCCGAACGGCAGTGGGAAATCCACGCTGCTCCGTATTATCGCAGGATTGGAAGAACCGGTGCGGGGCTGCATCACGATCGGGGAACAATCCCCCGGAGAGAGTGCAGTAGGGTGGGTCCACGAAGTACCCGGGCAGAACAGCCTGTTTACCAGAGTCCGCGATGAGATAACCTCGCCCCTGCGGTTTCGCCATCTGTCCTGTGATGAGATAACCTCCCGTGCGGCAGAAGTTGCTGCACAGACCGGGATATCTTCCCTCATGGATCGCGAACTCGCAACCCTTTCCGGGGGCGAGCAGGTGCTCGTCGCCCTGGCGACTGCAATGATCTCAAAGCCTGATATCCTGGTCCTTGATGAATGGGATTCCCACCTGGATGCCCCTTCTTCAGCGATGCTCCAGAATCAGCTGAATACCGGCGGTGTTCGCACGATTCTCCAGTGTACCCAGAACATGGATCTCGCCGCATCGGCAGATACCATAGTATTTCTCACAAAGGGAAGGGTAAAAGCAACGGGAACCCCCCTGGATGTATTCGGAAAGTGCATTGATACCTGCTACTACCCCCCTTCATGGAGGTGGAGGGAATGGAACTTGCGTTCGAAGGGGTAAGTGTCACCCGTGGGAGCTACGATATCCGGGTATCCGGATCCTTTTGCCAGGGCATCAACCTGGTGAGTGGACGGGTGGGTTCGGGAAAATCCACGGTCGCTGCCATGGCTGCAGGGATTCTGTCCCCGGATGGTGGCTCAATCCACCGGAAAGGGATTTCCACGTCGATGCTCTCGTTCCAGTTTCCGGAGTCAGGACTCACAGGAAGTACCGTGAAGGAGGAAGTGTATTCATATGGCGTACATGACGCTGATACCCTTGCCATGGCGGATCTTTCAGGAAGGGGTGAGGACGACCCGCTCTCCCTCAGCCGTGGTGAATTAAAAAAGCTCAGCCTTGCCTGTGTCCTTTCCAGGCCATGGGATCTCCTTGTTCTCGACGGGCCTTTCGAAGCCCTCGACTGCAGAGGGAAGAGAGAGGTGTGCCGCTGGATCGAACACAGGAGGTCCTCAATCGTGATCCTGTGTACGCATGAGCAGCATATTCTTCCCCGGATCGATGCTCTCTGGGAGTTCCAGGAACACACTCTTGTGTTCAGGGGATTGGTTCCGGAAGCGCTTGCACGATGGGACCTGGCCCCCACGTCAATCAAAACGCTGATTTCCCGAGGGACTCTCCCCTTCAATGTATCAGAAGATGATATCAGGGAGGCAGCATGCAGGATCCAAGGTTGAGGTTCCTCTCGGTCGTTCTTCTCTCAATCGCGGCATTCTTCTCGATTTCAGGTGCAGCCCTAGCTCTCGTCTGGTGGCTTCTTTTCAGCGGTGGCCCCGGTCTCCTGAAACGATCGGGCTGGCCGCTCATCGCCTTCGCACCGCTTGCCCTTGTCACGATCTCACTCTGGTTGACGGGGATGGAATGGTTCTCGTATTTCATCCGACTTGGGGTGGTGCTCCTGATCGCCATATACGCCTACCAGGACCAGCAATCCGGCGATTTCATCCGGATCGCGGCATGGGCTCTCGGGCCTGTGAAGGGATTTGATGTCGGACTTGCCGGGGAACTTGCGTTTGGCTCGCTCCGTTTCCTCGAGGATGAAGTCAGGAGAATGCGAAGGGCTTTTTTCCTGAAAGGAATACCCTTCGGGATAAAAAGCATCCTTACCATCTCGGCAGGGCTCGTGTTTGCCCTCATAAGGAGGACAGATGAACAGGCAGATCTTCTGGTTGCCCGCGGGTATACCAGGGGAGGGATGGCATGTGCCAGGTTCACATCTTCCCCAATGGACTTAATTTCATCGGGAATTGCAATATCCTTTTTTATTCTTTGTTTTTTGCCATTTAGAGAATTTTTTATACTTATACAATGAAGGTTTTAGAGGTTTAATGCCCGGTCCTCACCCGGTGAGCCCATGCCAGGCAGGAACAGTTCCGATGTGTGCCGTCCATAAGAAAATTGCCATCACCGACACTACGCTCAGAGATGCCCACCAGTCCCTGATAGCGACGCGGCTCAGGACGGAGGACATGGTTCCTCTCGCCCGGCAGATCGATAGTGTGGGATTCTTCTCCGTGGAGGCCTGGGGTGGGGCAACCTTCGATTCGAGTATACGGTTTCTGAACGAGGACCCCTGGGAAAGACTGCGGGTGCTGAAGGAGGAGCTCAAGCGGACCCCCATCCAGATGCTGCTCCGGGGCCAGAACCTCGTCGGATACCGCCATTATCCCGATGATGTGGTTGATCATTTCGTCGAAAGAGCCCACGCGAACGGCGTGGAAATATTCCGGGTATTCGATGCACTGAATGATATCAGGAACATGAAGCGGTCCATGGAGAGGGTAAAGCAGGTGGGGGCACATCTCCAGGGAGCCATCTGCTATACCACAAGCCCTGTCCATTCCATCCAGGGATTCGTCGAGATGGCAAAGGAGCTCCATTCCATGGACTGTGATTCCATCTGCATCAAGGACATGGCCGGCCTGATCATGCCGGATGCGGCGGCAGCACTTATAGCGGGTATCAAGGACGAGGTTGATACCCTTGTCGACCTTCATTCCCACTCGACCAGTGGTATTGCCATAATGAGCTATCAGTCGGCCATCAATGCAGGGGTGGATATCCTCGATACTGCCATGTCCCCCTTTGCACTCGGGACATCCCAGCCCCCGACAGAGAGCGTCGTGGCCTCACTCAAAGGCACGCCATGCGATACAGGAATTGACCTGCTCGCGCTCAGGGACGTACGGAATGCCTGTCTTAAAATCAGGGAGAAGTACGAGGGGCTCGTTGATCCCATCTCCGAGAGAGTTGACAGCGATGTCCTCCTCTACCAGCTTCCGGGAGGGATGATCTCGAACCTTGTATCCCAGCTAAAAGAGCAGGATGCCCTTGACAAGGTGAATGCAATGTTCGAGGAGGTACCGCGGGTGAGAAAGGATCTCGGATATCCCCCGCTCGTCACCCCCACATCCCAGATCGTGGGAACCCAGGCGGTCTTCAATGTCCTGATTGGCGGGGAGCGGTACCGGAATGTCACGAACGAGGTCAAGGATTACGTGAGAGGCCTGTATGGAAAGTCCCCTGGACCCATCAGCGATGAGATCAGAAAGCACATCATCGGAGACGAACCGGTCATCACGGTCAGGCCTGCGGATCTTCTGGAACCGATCTACGAGAAGATGAAGGCACAGGCATCGGCCGAGGGGATGATCAGGAAGGAGGAGGATGTGTTAACCTATATCCTGTATCCTGCCATTGCGCCCTCATTCCTGAAGGGGGAGCGGAAACCCGAGGATATTCCAAAAAAGAGGACGAAGGTATCCGAACCGTCCCCGCTTCCTTCTTCTATGGAGGTGGAGGTGGACGGTGAGGTGTTCAACGTCCGGATCGTATCTGTCGGGGGAAGTGCGATTTCAAGTGCCGCACCTGTTCAGGAAAAGATACCGCGAGGCGACATCCAGGGGGGTATCAAGTCCAACATGCAGGGGATGGTATTGAAGATCCTCGTCAGCCGGGGTTCAGAAGTCTCAAAAGGCGACGTGTTACTTGTCCTTGAGGCAATGAAAATGGAGAATCCAATCCAGAGCCCGGTTGACGGCAGGGTTTCAGATATTTTCGTGGACACAGGGGACACCGTCAAGAGCGGTGACGTGCTCCTGGTGGTGGAATGAAATACTTCGAGAAGGTCCTCATTGCGAACCGGGGGGAGATCGCCATCCGGGTAATGAGGGCGTGTCGGGAGCTCGACATAGAGACGGTTGCCATTTATTCTACCGTCGATTCCGATGCGCTGCACGTGAAGTATGCAGATGAAGCCTTCCTTGTCGGGGAAGCCCCTCCCGCGAAAAGTTACCTGAATATGGAACGGATCGTGGATCTTGCAAAGAAGTCCGGGTCCGAGGCCATCCACCCGGGGTATGGATTCCTTGCTGAGAATTACCGTTTCTCCAAGCTCTGCCAGGATGAGGGGATTGTCTTTATCGGCCCATCGTGGAAGACAATCCGGGCAATGGGATCAAAAATCGAGAGCAAGCAGATGATGAGGGCCGCCGATGTCCCGGTCCTTCCGGGAACCCCCGGAGGAATTCAGGATCCCGGGGAGGCAACAAAGGTTGCGGCAGATGTAGGCTATCCTGTCATTGTCAAGGCAAGCGCTGGCGGCGGGGGCATAGGGATGCACATCGTGCATGACGAGAAAGGCCTCGGGGAGGCGCTGGAAGCCGGGAGAAGGATCGCACAGTCTGCATTCGGCGATGCCACCGTCTTCATCGAGAAGTATCTCGAGAAACCGAGGCACATCGAGTTCCAGGTCCTTGCCGATGAGCATGGTCACGCAGTGCACCTCTTTGATCGTGAATGCTCGATCCAGCGGAGACACCAGAAACTCGTCGAAGAGGCCCCATGCCCGATCATGACGCCCGAACTCCGCGAAAAGATGGCCGCGTCAGCAATAGCGGTGGTGAAGGCGTCGGACTACACAAATGCTGGTACGGTTGAATTCCTCTATGCGGATGGCAATTACTATTTCATGGAGATGAACACCCGCCTCCAGGTCGAACACACAGTAACCGAGATGATCACCGGGCGGGACATCGTCAAGGAGCAGATTGCAATCGCAGCGGGAGAATCCCTCCCGTTCGATCAAGAGGATGTAACAGTGAGGGGGCATGCGATAGAGTGCAGGATAAATGCCGAAGATCCCCTGAACAACTTCACTGCAGATCCTGGCAAGATTCTCAGGTACCGATCGCCGGGAGGCCCGGGAATCAGGGTGGATTCCGGGATCCACATGGGGTATGCCATTCCTCCCACGTATGACTCCATGATCTCCAAGCTCTGTGCATGGGGTGCCGACCGGAAGGAGACCATCGCCAGGATGCGCCGGGCGATCTACGAGTATGTGATCATTGGGGTCAAGACCACACTTCCACTCCATCATGCAATCATGCACAACCGGCAATTTGCTGATGGCGATACTCATACCCACTTCCTGCAGGAAGAGCATATCCAGAAGACTCTCGCCCGGTATGTTCGTGAGGAGGAGACCCGGATGCAGACCCTTGCAGCATCATTACGCCACGGCAAGCAGATCGCTGCCATCACCGGGGCGGTGAATGTCTATCTCAACAGCCAGAAAAAGTAGGGAAAATTAGAGTCCGGGCCTCATTTTACCTCAAAACAGAATCTTTAAGAGCGTAGGATGCGTTTTAATTATGCACTTTTGTGCGCTGCGGTGGCCTAGCTGGTTAGGGCGCCAGACTCATAGGGTTTTGAGCATTGAACTATCGCGCCCATCATCTGAGACATCTGGAGATCGTGGGTTCGGATCCCACCCGCAGCATTCGGACACTATGTTACGTGCTCAAGGCTCCCCCTTTATATAGGGAGGCCTGAAACTCTCTTTTGTATGCATTGATCTTGAGAAATCACCTTTGACACACCCGTTGTTCTTTCATGAGAGTGGATATGCCGCTGGATTTTTTAGGAAATGACAAATCCCATATCCCTGACGAGTGTTTTGATCCGGTTGATAATTCCCTCTGCATTGCGCAATGCAGATTCTGCATCTGTGTGAGAGATTGCCCCAACCCGATCATATACTGAATTGTGCCGCTGTTTCCTCATCCGGGAAAAGATCGTGATCTCATTTCTGTCAAGAAAATGGCTCAGAAACAATTCGACAGAATAGTGGTGTTCTCTTCCTTCCGGGCGATATCCCTGCGTGTGCATCAGGCATGTCCCGGCCTGGAGCAGTGCGTTGTAGGCGATGTTATACGCCCATTCGTCATCATGTTCCTGAAAATTCCGTTTCGCCGAAGAGAGGTCCCGGTCGGCAATCTCCATGAGCCGGCTGACGGTGTCCGGGTCCACCGGGACTCGCTTAATCCTTCCCTGGCTCTCCAAGTTCTTCAAGCTCATGGTGCCCTGCTATGACGATTTTTGGTTCTCTGAACACGTTCATGATGAATGGATCTCTCTTGTGGATTCTCTCCAGGAGTTCATCCTTTCTCAGGAGGGTGTAATTGATTTCCCGGCCCAGTTGCTGCTCGGTATTGGTGATGCTTGCGATAAGATCATCATTCTTGATCTCTCCCACAACAAAGAGATCGATGTCGCTTCTTTCATGCGCCTTGCCGGCTGCAAACGATCCATAGATAAAGAGTATCTCGATTGCCTCGCTGTTGGAAAATCTCTCGACCAGCACCTGTGCGATCCCTTCGGTCTTCAGGATGAGTTTCTGGAGGTCTTGATAAAGATAATGGGTCTCGTCGACCCGGTAGTGCTTTTGGTTCCCCACCCGTTCACTCTTCAGCAGCCCGATGTTTTCGAGATTTGCCAGCTCTTTTCGCAGAGGCGCTACGTCAACATCAATGAGCCGGCTGATCTCGCGGACGTAATACTGTCTCCCGGGATTCATGAGGAACAGGGTGAGCAATGAGACTCTCGTCTTTGACCCGATGAGCGACTCAAGCATAACAGTTGATTGCCTCTTTTGAAATAAAAAATATTTCAATTGAAACCAAAAATGTTTCAATTGGGATTGGGAATGTTTCAACTGTAGGGTGGAGTTGTGTGTAAGTTGTCAAGTATTCCCTGGCAACCGAATCGGGCTGTCTACCACCTTCATCGACAATGTTTAGGATGTGAAGGCCGATGACACAAGAATATGTTGTCACAGTCGTAAAGATGGGGAGTCCCCTCCTCCCCTTTCCGGCACCATTCCCTTTTGCCAGGGCTCCCGTTGTCCGCGAGGGAGGGAGTCCGATGGATGCAGATGGTATTGTGATCGTGCTTGCCGCCGTGCTGCCTCTCTATCCGGCACTGTTCGTCATCTACCAGAAGATCGGCAAGTATGACGTGATGTGCGAGGACCTGGACAGGCTCCGCGAAGAACACGACCGCATCATGCAAGGAGATCGACATGGATCAGCAACTCGTGCAGATCATTGAGATGTTCGTCGCCTTGGTGGCGGCGCTCATCGCGTACTGGCAGAGAAATCAGAAGGTCGAAGCAAAGAACGAGACCAGGCAGGTCGTCGCCTTCTTCGACCCGACCGATGAAACGGTCACTGCACCGCCCGAGGTGGTCCCGGCCCGCTCCTGGAAGATGAGCGACGAGACCCGCCGATGGGTGCTGACCGGCCACGATGCGACGAACCAGGCAAGCCTCCTCCGGCAAATTGAGGAGGCCGAAGACAAGCGGCTTACGCACTACTACCTCACCTACCAGCCCACAATTCGCAGTAAAAACTTGAAGATCCCGAATTAAACGACCGCAAGATCTTTGTACCTCTGGTTAGAAACCTAAAATATGCCCTTAATCGATGGATTTGATGAAGAATCCATCCAGACCGTAGCACATTTTGGGATTGTCGCAGGAGCATATGAATCACTGGGAATAGGCCAAGTAATAGATCGAGCGATTCCCAAGATCCGCCACCATAACCTGACCCACTCACAGACCGTCAAACTCATGGTTCTGAACGGACTTGGTTTCATTGAACGGCGTCTCTACCTCTTTCCCGAATTCTTTGATGACATTGCACTGAGTCGACTTGTTGGTGATGGGATAACCCGGGATCATCTGAATGATGATGTATTCGGCAGAACACTAGATTCCATTGCCGAGTATGGACCAACTGAGTTATTCAACCAGATTGTTGCTGAATGCCTCCTCCCGAGTGAATTTGGATCACACTGTGTTCACATCGATACGACCAATTTCAGTGTCACCGGTGAGTATGAGCCCGACTTTGGGTGCGAAGAGATCCAGATCACCTATGGATATCCCAAAGACGGACGATGGGATCTCAAACGATTCGTCCTGGGCATCGCGGCAAATCAGCACGGAGTTCCGCTCTTTCTGCAAACCTTTTCCGGGAACGAGTCTGACAAAGAAACCATAAGAACCATCATTCGCGACCTGGCCGAGAATCTCAAGTCGGCAGAAAAGATCTACCACGTTGCGGATTCTGAATTTTATACTCCGGAAACACTCCGCATCCTTGGACAACATACATTCTGGATCAGCAGGGTACCTGGCACAATTAGCCAAGTCAAGGATCTTGAGAGCGCTGATCTTCCGTTTACCCTTTGCCAGGACCGACGATATTCTTATTCTGAACATCGGGTGAACTATGCAGACATTGAGCAGAAGTGGGTCGTCTACCACTCGGAGCCAATGCATGAACGGCAAGAAAAGACCTCCACTACCAATCTTGAAAAAGACTTTGAAAAGAACCTTAAATCGCTAAATAAACTTGCTGCACATGAATTTGTGTGTGAACCCGATGCCATGGCGGCAGCGGAGAAGTGGGTGAAGAACCACCCCCGGTACCAGTTCAAGGAACTCTCGATAGTCCAGGTAACCCATAAAACTCGAAAAGGTCGAAGCCGGCCTAAAGCGGACGAACCTATAACGGTTTTGTATATCGTAAACGCTGAAATTGAACACAATCCAGAATTCGTCCAGCAAGAAAAACGAAAATTGGGCAGATTTGTTCTGGCTACCAATGATCTTGAACTGTCGCCGGATACACTCCTGGAATACTATAAAGAACAAGGTACGGTGGAACGGGGATTTCGATTCCTGAAGGACAAATCGTTCAGAGTTTCCGAGGTGTACCTCAAGAAGAATTCACGGATCCAGGCTCTGGCCATGATAATGGTGCTCTGTCTGTTCATTTATTCAATGGTGGAATACCGGTTGAGACAGGCACTGGAACGCACTGGCAAAACGGTGATCAGCCAGACAAAGAAACAGACTCAACGGCCGACTTTGAAGTGGGTCTTTTTCCTGTTTCGGAGGGTAAGGGAATACTCTGTTGTGGTAGAAGGAAAACGGATAGCCAAAATATCTAATTTATCCGGAGATTTGATGAAAATACTTGGTTTGCTGGGGCCGCCTTATGAAAAATATTATTTTTGAATTTCGACCTGCGGAATGTGGGTACCAGGACCGGGGAGGAGGATTCTACGAGATCGAGTATGGCCTGATGAAGGGATCGGGGAGCGGGAAGGAGGTGTAGAAAATCTCTTTTTTTATTTAATTTGTGACTGTAATTCGAAAAAAGACCTTCTCATATCTATGTGTAATAAACTATATACAAAAAATAAAAATATAGATATGAATATGTTGCCTCAATCA